>Ga0209536_100002020_pt1 | contig 33153 bp, 23 predicted proteins | sample DeeMarSeWOR28_12_FD_187461 | JGI IMG/M metagenome (GOLD analysis project Ga0209536, IMG submission 187461) | Marine sediment microbial communities from White Oak River estuary, North Carolina - WOR-2-8_12 (SPAdes) (version 2) | ecosystem: Environmental > Aquatic > Marine > Intertidal zone >... | reverse complement strand
TTCAGCGGATTCAGCATCATATTCGGCCGCAAAATCAGAAAAGGCGACTGGATCGAGGTCGGCGATACGCTCGGTGTGGTAACCGATATTTTCCTGCGGGCCACAAACGTGCGCGACAGAGACAATATCGAATACCTGATTCCCAATTCGAACTTAATGTCAAACATTATCGTCAATTATTCACTCTCATCGCCGATGATACGAATCGAGTTGCCGGTGGGGGTATCCTACGCCGCAGATCCTCAGAAAGTACAGGAGATTTTAGTGACGGTTGCAGAACAGGAACCCATGGTGGCCAAGTACCGCAGCCCTGAGGTCCGGTTTACCGCTTACGGTGACAACTCGATTAATTTTGAGCTGCTCATTTGGATCGACGTCAGACGGACGGCGCGCAGAGCGGTGCGCAGTGCGCTGTATTTTAAAATTTTTGAAGAACTGAAAAAAGCCGGGATTGAAATACCGTTCCCGCAAAGAGACATTCATATCCGCAGCCAGGTCGGGCCAGGTTTACCCGGGGCCACGGAGAAGTCGGCAGCGGAGGAGGAATAAAAGCTAAATAACCGGCATATCGGTTGAGCGTGAATGAACCGGTGGGCGTTTATAGCGATTGCCAAAAAAAGGTTCCGCTTGCGGAAGGTTTTTTTGCTACAAGCGCTTATGCCGCCATTCTTTTATTGGGTTTTCCAAACCGGGTGCTTTGTACCCGGTTTCACCCGCAACGATCGGTGCACTGCGAGCCCCTGTCTTTCAGCGCCGTTGGCGGTAAAATCCAAGCCACCCGCTGTGCGGGGGGGGGACTCGGAACGGTTTTATGACAAGCGGTATAATACTGGGTCATTCCATGTCGAATTCTTTAATGTCAAACCAGTAGCCGGTTTTTCCGATGTAATCCAGTTCAAATTCAATTGTTCGAATGTGATTGTTTTCAATCTCAAGAAAGCGCGCAAACATTTGCTGGGCGTCTGCAGGCATTTCATCGACCATTTTCTGGTAAAATTCGGAAGTCCTGGTTTCCATTTTCAGCGCCTTGCTGAGCATTTGCGATTTGAGGCCGCGCGAATCTTTTTCGACCAGTGATTTGACCTCCGCAGCGTGTCGTTTGAGTTTATCCTGCGATGGGACGACGGTTTGTAATTTTTCAGCGCTGAGTTTTCCGGTCTTCTGCCATTGCTCCAGTCGATTTTTCAGATAATCCAGATGCCCTTGTTCGTCTTTTCCCAAAGCCTGAAAAAATTGTCTGCCTTTGCCGTCATCTTCAGCTTGCGCTGCCTCGAAATAAATATCCCTCAGTTCGGTCTCATATTCAATTGCCGTTTTAAGTGCCTCTTCGACAGTCATAACCCCTCCTTTTTAATATGCACCGGCCATTCGACGGTGTCTGTGGTATTGATCCGGAAGTTTTTCATTCCGCCCTGTGATTACCCCGCAGCCGGAAATCCGGTAACGGCATTTCCCGCGTGGCCTAAACTATGCACCAATTTTTCAAGGTCAAGCGGCCCCAAAATCGTCCGGCAGGGCAGGGCATCAAACTTCATCATTGACGCCTTTGATAAATCTACTTATACTCGCCCTTCGTCAAAATCAGAGGCCCCCCTCTGACAGCTTTATAATCGCAAAATTCATCGACAGGCAGCAATAGTGAAATCAAAATATTTTTACGGTTATCATATCGTGGCGGCCGGTTTCGTCATCCAGGCGGTGTGCATCGGGCCGCTGTTTACCTACGGCGTATTCTTCAAGCAGTTTCAGGCCGAGCTGGGTTGGTCGCGGGCAATTATATCGGGCGCCTCGTCGCTGGCTTTTTTTATAATGGGAGCGGGAGGAATTCTGGCCGGCAGATTAAATGACCGCATCGGTCCCCGGATCATCATGGTTGTTTCAGGCACCTCGTTGGGTCTGGGCTACCTGTTGATGGCTCATCTGCAGACACCGTGGCAGCTTTATGTGCTGTATGGCATCATGGTGGGCATCGGTTTTAGCACCCATGACGTCATTACGCTGTCCACAGTGGCGCGCTGGTTTATAAAGCGCCGGGGGATGATGTCGGGTGTCGTCAAGGTCGGCACAGGCGCCGGCCAGATGCTGGTGCCGCTGATGGCAGCGGCGCTGATCGCCATCTATGGCTGGCGGCAGGCGTATACGATTATCGGTGCGATCGCGCTGGTGATTCTTGTCGCAGCGGCTCTGGTGCTGCGTCGCGATCCAGCGGAAAAGGGGCAGTTTCCCGACGGCAATAGCGCCGGAATCGATGGATCTGCAGCGGCATTCACAGACAACAGCATTTCCATTAAAGAAGCGGTGCGCACAGGACCGTTCTGGATTTTGTGTGTGGCAGAGTTTACCATCTTTTTTTGCCTGCTGACCATGATTGTGCATATCGTGCCGCACGCAACCGACCTGGGCCTGCCCCCGGGGACCGCCGCCGGTGTCCTTGCCACCATCGGCGGCGTCAGCATGGTGGGCCGCATTTCGATGGGCACGGCCAACGACAAAATCGGCGGCAAGCGCTCGCTGACGATTTGCTTCATCATTTTGATTTGCGGTTTGCTGTGGCTGCAAATTGCCGGCCAGGCCTGGATGCTGTTTCTGTTCGCCGCAATTTATGGCTTCAGTCACGGCGGCTTCTTCACGGTCATGTCACCCCTGGTGGCGGAGCTGTTCGGCACCGGTTCGCACGGGCTGCTGTTTGGCCTGATTCTTTTCAGCGGTACGATCGGCGGAACGGTCGGCCCGGTTTTAGCCGGGCGGATGTTTGATGTGGTCGGCAGTTACTGGGGCGTCTTCTGGTTGCTCATCGGCCTGGCGTTAAGTGGTCTGGTATTGATCACCTTGCTCAAGCCCCCGGAGCATGTCGACAGCCCAAAACAGAGCAGGGCGCCAGCTTGATGCCTGTTAACTTTTTTTCCCATCCTCTATTACGTTCCTTTCTCATTTCACAGTCAAGATACGGCGTCAGCCCTTGAATGCTTTTTACAGCTGGTTCAAAAATTCGTATCACTTTGATTTTACATTAAAAATTATAGTAGCGAAAAATGCCCTTGGTTTGGGTCTGATGGCATGGAAAATGCTTTATTCGATCCGGTTTGTCTGGTGCCCGCTGGCGATGGGGGGAGCTGACCGGGCATGATCCTCTGGACAAAAACAGGCAATCGAAAGCGAGGTACATATGGAAAAGCGTCAACATCCGCGCGTCAAAACATGTAATCTGATATCTTTTGTCGGTATGGGCTCAAATGGAAAGATCTCGGAACAGAACATGGGCAAAGCCTTAAACATAAGTCAGAGCGGATTATTTCTTGAAACCACTTGCAGGGTTTTATCGGAAACCATCTCGATGATATCGGTGGACGCCTTTAGCAATTTGATCGAGATCAAGGGGGAGGTCATTTACTCTGCCGAACGCAGCAACGGCCTGTTTGGAGCCGGCGTCCGGTTTAAGGGGTCGCAAGCCGAAAATGTACAATTTGCCATAAAGCTCATCAAAGCCTTCATTGCCGACAAGCATAAAACTGCCCCCGCCGCAAATCTTCAATCGGCATAAATGTGGCCGCAGATCGATTTTTAACCTCCTCTGCGGCCCTATTGCCGTTTCCCCATCAAATAGATAATTTCCACCTGAGCGATTCCATGAACACCTGCCTTCATTTCTGATTAAACACGCCGCCTGCAATAAGTATCCAATTAAAAGTGTGACTGCTCAGGACAGAGCCGGCCTGTCTGACCTACAAAGGCACGGTCTGACTGTGATAACCTGTAGTTACGTGGCAAACCGGAACGGTCTTTTGTTTGAACATGATCAACCGGAAAACCGAATTCCCGGACACACTTAACCCCATATGCAAAGGAGGTGTATGATGCAACACATAAGCCGGATGTTAACAAAGGTGTTACTTAACGGTTCTGCCATTTTCCTGTCGGTTCTTTTTCTTCAATCGCCGAATCTGGCTGCAGCGCAGGAGCTCAGGGTGTTGACCTGGAATCTGTATTTAGGCGCAGAGATCCAATCTTTAGCGGTGGCCCAAACACCGGAAGAATTTTTTGCAGGGGTCCAGGAGGCTTTAGGGCAGATTGCGGCCAACAATTTCCCCGATCGCGCCGAAGCTCTGGCAGCTGCGATCATTGAAAAGGATCCGCACCTGGTGGCTTTGCAGGAAGTTTATAATTTTACAGTCAATGGCCAGAACGCCCAGCCGCCATTCCGCGATTACCTGAAAGATCTCCTGGCTGCGCTGGAGGCACAGGGCGCTTACTATGAGGTGGCCGCCACCGTCGAAAACCTGAACCTCAGTTTGCCTTTCAATGAGCTGGTTGAGGTGGGCGTCATCGATCGCGATGTGATTCTGGTGCGCGAGGATATCCAGACGCAAGTTGTAGATATCTCTGCGTTTTGCCCTGGCAGAGCATCTGTGGATGGTTGCAATTACGGGGCTGTTGCCGGCACTACCATTCCCGGCGTCGGTCTGATCGAGTTCAAGCGCGGCTATGTGGCCGTTGATGTTTTGAGCGGCGCCTCGCCGGTGAGGTTCTTCGACACCCACCTTGAAGTCAGGGATCCCCAGCCGGGCAACCCATTATCACCTCTGGTCCAGCGGTTGCAGGCTCTGGAGCTGACCGCTGTGCTCAGCAGTGTTGCGCCAGCGGACATGCCGCTCATTGTTGCCGGCGATATCAATTCTTCACCGGAGGATACGGACCTTCTTTTTGACTTGAATCCGTCGCCTTACATGCAGCTGGCGCAAAACCACTATGATGCCTGGGATCTGCGTCCCGGAAAACCCAATGGCTATACCTGCTGTTATGCCGAGGATCTTTCAATGGCAGCGGACCTGTACGAGCGCATTGACGTCATTTTCACTAATGAATTGCCCGAGCAAGTGAAGGCAAACGTTGTGGGCAACGGCGCAGCAGACCAGACACCTTCCGGACTATGGCCTTCGGACCACGCCGGCGTGGCAGCCAGACTGGTGTTTTAACAGATATGCTTGCAGTAAGGGTCTAATGATTCTTTGATTGGCCCAACTGGCGAACATCAAAAAGCGTGGACTGGTAAACCGCCTTCCACGCTTTTATACTTTGATAGAGAGACGCCCGTAAAAATGTTCAGGGTCTCGGGCGATCAAATCAGGATAAGATCCATTGATTGTTTAACTGTTTAACCGATGCTTTTAAGTACGGGGACGCCCATTAAATTATAAGTTTCTGGCGTTTTTAATCATTAACGCCTTGCGCCCAACCGGATTCTGCTCGGTTGACCAATAAGTTTATAAGTTAAGAACGTCCCTATCAAAAACATGATTTTTTTGTTTGATCTGTGTTAATCTGTGGATGGAAAATTCATTTGTTCAATGCATTCTGATTATCGACTCGGAGCCATCAGCTTTGAGCTTTGACCTATCAGCTACCTGTTATCTTCATATCTCCAATTGATCATATTCCTGGCGGATGAGCTCTTTGCCGTACTGTCTTTCGAGTCTGCGGATGATGAAGTGGCCGCGGGCCATATTTTGAAAATGGTCGATGAAGATCGTATTGATCAGGGCGCCCCCGGCGGCCCCGATCAGCGGAATCGCCTGGGCGGCCACCTTTTCCGAAACGATCACCCCGAAGCGCGATGCCAGAACGGTGATCAGCCGCACGAGCACCGGAGCGCCTTCTTTGGCAATGCCTTTTTCAGCAATGTACTGGGCGGCTTCAGAGATGGTGCGCGCCAGAGTTGCGCGCACAAAAAAGTAGCCGGTTTCGGTACCGTCGTCGCTTTTTGCGGATCCGCCCAGGGCAAACACTTCCAAACAGGCCAGCTTTGTATCCAGCTGGCTGATGGGTTCGCCCTCACTGCGGGCGATGTCGGCGATCGATCGCAGCATAATGGAGGTGGTCAGCGGCAGTTCGACCGCTAATGCCGGCAGGCCAAAAGAACCACCGCCGGCCCCGGTGGCCATGACGAGCAGCTTGTGCGCTTTGTTCGAAGACGTGGGCTTCTTTTTGGCGTTCATGGTGTGCACGGCAAAACTTAGCGCTTGTTTCAGCGATTTTTCGGTCACAGCCTGAACCAGGCCTTTCCATTTAGCCGGCAGATACCCGAAACCTTTCTCGATCGGTGTTCCTAAAAGGTTCGAAATTCGAGCCGCCAGGCTTGGGTTTTCAAGAAGCGTTTTTGCGTATTTGAGATCGTTACGGTCGGCTGCAGATATTTTCATGCGTATTTCCTTTTGGCTTATTTTTACGGTACGGATGTATCTTCTTAACCCGTCTGAATCAATTATCTCCCCTGCCTGGATAATAAATATACTATATATGGTATTATTGATTTGACAATTCCCTATATATTGTTATATAGTAAATAAAATCACGTGGCTGCGGCAATTCTTTAAGACAATTAATTAAAAAATTCATAACGAGGGTCAAAAAAGATTATGAGTTACATTTCCTGTCCCAAAAGCAAAGCCAATAATAAAAAACATATCGCCATTTGCAAGCAATGTTCGCATCGCAAACTTTGTTCGTCATACCTTAATTATCGTCAACCGGAATTACCCTTAAAAAGATGAAGGGGGTCATAATGACCGACGAGATGCTTTCTGAAGCGGAAGAAAAGCTTTTCAATGATCTTCGCGATGAGCCTTGCATCGTCTGCGGGGATCCCTATATGTATGTTCTGGGCAGCTATACACCGGAACAGCCGTCCGAAGCTCCAAAACGGGAAGACAAAGCGCCTGTTCTTTACTACACGTTGTGCCAGAAATGCTTCAATAACGGCCGCATACCCACGGCTCGCATAGAAGCCGCCTACCGCAGTAAATTCGGCAAGATCGCTGCCTGAAAAGCAAGATACGGTTTTCAGAATTAAAAATGAAAACAGAAATCCCTCTTCTGAGTGCAGAAGCGGGGTTTTTTGTATGTTGAACTTTATACCGCTTGTTATAAATACGTTCCGAATAAGAATAAAAGGATGGCGGCATAAGCGCTTGTAGCAAAAAAACCTTCCGCTAACGGAACGTTTTTTTGACAATCGCTATAGATCTTGTTCGATGGCTCCCGCAAATTGCGAGATTTCACATCTGTTCTTAATGCACTAAGGTGTTCAAAAGGCGGAAAAAATATTTGAAAATACTAAACTCGTTTCTGAACGCTTAGGTTTTGGTTCAGGGCCCCGCATGAATGCGGGATTTCACATCTATTTCTTTATACATTAAGGTGTTCAACAAGCGGGAGGAGCAATGCAAAAAAACAAAACCGGCTTTTAGGGCTTTAGATCTTGTTCGATGGCAAGGCTTGAGCCGGTTCGAAAGCGGAGCGTACATCAAGTACGTGAGTATTTCGAACCGGCTTATAACGCAGCCAGCGGGCAAGAGATGATGCCCTAAAAGCCGGTTTTAGTGTTTTTCGACGGGGAAGGTCATCGACGCCCCAAACCATCCAATAACCGTAATCATTGGTATCAGCGCCAGCACCAGCAGCAGATAAATAATGCCTGCGCCCTGGATGGAATCCAGGACGGTCGGATCGGCAATGCGCCAGATGAAAAGAATGATCTGGGTGACCAGCAGGGTAAGGGTCAGCGGAATCTTGATTTTCACCGCTCGCATGGGTTGCGCCAGGTAGTTCAACCACCAGGTGTAAAGACCGGTGGCAATGCCAACGGCGGTGAACAGGATCCCCGCGGCAAGGCAATGCAGAGCGGTGATTTCGAATGATTTGATCCCGGTAAGCAAATACAGAATATTGAAAACCGATGTTGAAAAGGTAAACACAATCGGAAAATGGACCGTCATCGGATGGGGATGGCGTCTGAGGAATGGCTGTTTTTCCAAAAGCCAGGACAAAAAGCGGGGCATCTCAGGTTCAGCCGCAATTGCCTCTTCTGTCAGCGTACCCACCTGAGGGTATCTCTCTAAAACATCGGGTTCGTGCGGTGCTCCCTGGATGTCGGTTGTCAAATCGGCACCGGCATGGTGGCGCTTCATGTGCAGGCCATTTTGCCATAATTTGCTGTTGGTTACATCATAGACCTTGCCTTTATAGGCAATATAAATGGGCCGACCCTCTTTCCCGTCGTATTTTTCAAGTTCGGCACTGGTAAATTCCTGCATCGATATCCTCCTCAAAATTGCCCGATCAGAAAATCAATTTGATAACCACAACAACCAGCATGGCCAGCGGGTAATAACTGGCTTTGTTAAACAGGATCATGGCGTATGAATTTTCGTCCGTCCGGAATAACAGAATCGTCGGCAACAGCAGAAAATAAAATCCCACCAGAGCAAAACCGATGATAAATGGAAGCCCGAAGGTGATCGGAGATAATGACAGCAAAACACCTGACAGGATCAACGTCAGCATGATGGAGCCGAATATAATGATGTTTGCCTGTTCAAGTCCGAATTGAATGGGGACGGTGCGAGCCCCGAAACGAACATCCTCCTGTAAATCAATCCAATCATTGGGAACATTCTGGCCACCAACTTCCCAGAAAAATAACAGCAAAAATAATACGACCAGATAGGAAACGGCCGGATTCGGATCAACGGCAAAAACGGCTGCGATTGGACCGGCGGCTTTAACGACACCGCTGACCACTGTGCGGGAAGGACTGATATTCCACATGTAACAATAGATGGTTTCAAGTATGCAACCCCCGACAAATATCAAAACACAGATCGGGTTTAACAGGTAGGCACCTATTAAAGCCAGAAGCCCCCAGGCAATTGACCAGACCAATCCTTCTTTAAAGCTCAGCAGGCCGCGAGCCATGGGATGACGAACAAGCATGGCATCGAGATCCTGGCAGTCATCGATCTCCCGCAGATTCCCCTGTTGAAGTTTCTTTTTGTCCGAGTGGTAACCGACAACATCATTGAGGGCATAAACGGCCGTATAGCCGGCGAACACGGTTATCAGTCCCAGCGCAATTATTTTAAACGCGGGGAAGTGCCCCAGCCATAACAACGACGCCAGGGCGGCGGTAGACATATCCAACAGACCATGGGGGGTTCTGGAGAGCGCCCAAAAAAGCTTCAGACGGTCTAAGCCCGTAAATTCAGACTGGCACGACGTTTCGGCCATGCGCTTCATTTCTCCTGAAGCTTGCAGTCTTTATCCCATTCCGGACAGGCCGTTTTCATATCGGCGGTATATTTTTCCATACACTCTCCGCATTCCATATCGAAATTGGCAACATCTCCGTATTTTTCTTTAATTTGCTCAGGGGTAAGCGTCGTCAGCTCGGTGCAACCGCATTGGGGGCAGGCAGTTTTAATCTTGTAATGCTTTCTGGCCATACGCGTTCTCCTTTTCTTTGAAACAGCAGAAGCTATCGATTATTTAAATTGATCCTGCAGCCACTGGTCAAATTCTCTTTCAGTAAGTATTTTTTCGTCCAGCACAACCTGCCGAATGGTTTTGCCGCTTTCATAGGCTCTTTTTGAAACAGCCGCCGCCCTATCATATCCGATCTTGGGGACCAGACCGGTCGCCAGCGCCAGGCTTTTCTCAATATAGCCCGCACAGGCTTCTTTGTTGGCTGTAATGCCCTCAATGCATTTTTGAACGAAAACGTCTGCCGCATCCGCCAACAACTCAATGGACTGCAGCAGGTTGTAGGCCACCACCGGCAACATCACGTTAAGCTCAAAATTACCGGCCTGCCCGCCCATCATAATCGTGGTATCATTGCCCATGACCTGGGCAGCCACCTGGATAACGGCTTCAGGAATCACCGGATTGACTTTACCCGGCATGATGGAAGAGCCCGGCTGCAGGGACGGCAGGTTGATTTCGCCGATGCCGCAGCGCGGACCGGAAGCCAGCCATCGGATATCGTTGGCAATTTTAACCAGACTCACCGCCAGGGTTTTCAGGGCACCGCTGGTCTCGACAGCGGCATCCCGCGCCGCCTGAGCCTCGAAATGATTGGTCGCTTCCTGAAATGCAATGCTCGTATGTGAAGACACCAAGGCAATCACCCGGCCGGCAAATTCAGGATGGGTATTGACGCCGGTCCCCACGGCCGTGCCGCCCAGGGCCAGTTCGCAAAGCCGCCCTTCGACCGCGGCTATTCTGTCGATCCCCAGCTCTATCTGGCGGGCGTATCCGGAAAATTCCTGTCCGAGCAGCATCGGAACGGCATCCTGTAAATGGGTCCGGCCAATTTTATGGATTTTGGCAAATTCCCGAGCCTTTTGCACCAGGGCTTTTTGAAGTGTCTGAAGGGCGGGCACGAGATCCTGCCGGATGGCTATAAGGGCAGCGATATGGATCACCGAAGGGATTACATCATTACTCGACTGGCCCAGGTTGACATGATCATTGGGGTGAACGGGTGCTTTGCCGCTTTTCTTGCCGCTTAAGATCTCGTTGGCGCGGCAGGCAACGACCTCGTTCATGTTCATATTGGTGGACGTGCCGGATCCGGTCTGAAAGACATTGACGACAAACTGGTTATCCAGCTGGCCCCCCATCACCTCATGGGCGGCTTTCTGGATGGCATCGGCCCGTCTGGCGTCTAACAATCCCAGATCCCTGTTCACCGCGGCAGCACACTTTTTCAGCAGTGCCAGTGCATGGATAAATGACGCTGGCATTGTTAAACGGCCTATCGGAAAGTTATCGACCGCCCGCTGCGTTTGGGGCCCGTAATAAGCGGTTTGCGGAACCCTGACGGTTCCCATGGTGTCTTTTTCTTTGCGGTACTTCATAGTTACGTAATTGTAGGTTCTGGGTTTTGGGTTCTGGGTTCAGAGGTTGTAAATGAGTCTGAAAAAATCAATGCTAAAGGCTTTTGCTTTTATCTAACCTCTAAACCTTTGGACGTTGAACTTTTGAACCCGGTGACTGATGCTGAAAAAGGTATAAGACCACGTGGCCTTAAAGAGTGGCATGATGCCCGCTACGAGTTTATCGAGCCGGCATACGCTCGATATTGCCTTTGAGCTGGGCGATTTCGATGCCGAGGCTGACGCACTGCTCGCCGAGCATACACTTTTCGGCATCCCCTTCTTCCAAAAAGGTTTTCAGCTTGATCTTATCCTTTTTTAAGTCCACCACCCAGGAGTTTTGATCCTGATCATATTCAACGTTGACATCGATACCGCATTGGCCGATATCCGGGTACAGTTCAATTATTTTTTGGCAAAGTTCTTTTTTATCAATCATAAATGTTCTCCTTTATCACAACCTCGATGTGGAAGGAATATATTTTTCTGCCCGTCAATCTTTAGGCTTTTCCATCTGAATGGCAAACATCAGCAGGGCCGGTATAACAAACACGGTGAAAATCGTCGAAATCGCCAACCCGCCTAAAACCACGCTGCCCAGTCCTCTGTAAAACTCGGATCCAGGTCCGGGCACCAGCACCAGCGGCAGCATACCGAAAACCGAGGTGGCCGCGCTCATGTAAATCGGTCTCAAGCGGGTACGCGTGGATTCCAAAACCGCTTCTTGATATCCCATGCCGCCTTCACGAACATTGTTCAATGCCTGATAGACGATCAGAATGGCATTGTTAACCACGACACCCACCAGGATGATAAACCCCAGCATGGTGAGAATATCAAAGGGCTGGGGCGCAACAAACCAGTTTACCAGTTTGAGTCCCAGGAGCCCTCCGACCGCCGCCAGCGGAATGGTGAACATGATGATCAACGGATAAATGAAATTCCCGAACAGGGCGGACATGAGCAAATAGGCAATGATGGCTGCCAGGATAAAATCCCACTGCAGGGTTTGACGGGTCTCGGTTAGTTTGTCAGCGACACCGCTCTGCCGCACATCGGCTTCCTGCAACATGTTTTGTTCGGCCATCGGCTGGATGACCCGGGTGGTGATGGTTTCCATGGCTTCCTGCAGCGGGATGGAAAACGGCGGGGTAACCTGCAGGGTTATGGTTCGCTGCCGTTCAAGATGACGGATCTCTGTGATGCCGGCGGTGCGTTCCAGCGCTGCGAGCGAAGATATCGGAACAATCCGCCCGCCGGGGACGGCGATCATGGAATGATACAGTTCCTCCGGAGTGCGAATATCTTCTTCAGAAGCTTTCAGAATCAGGTCGATCTTTTTCTCGCCTTCTTCTTTAAAATCCCCGATATCTCTGCCGTCCATCAGGACATCCAGTGCCACGCCGAAATCACGGGCGGTCATATTAACCGCCTTGAGACGATCTCGCGACGGCAACAAAAGCGCTTCAGGAAACAGCAACTCCAATGACGGTACCGGTCGTATCTGAGATTCCGGTATTTCCTGGGTGATGGCGCCATACAGGGCACCGGCTACCTGGACGATCCGGTTGATATCATCACCACTGATATTGACTTCGATGGTCCGGCCGCGTCCTATAGATGTCTGGAAAACACCGGCTTGTGTGCTCACGCCGAACATCCCCGGAATAGAGAAAATCGTGCGCCTGAACAGCGGCAGCATTTCAGCGGCCCGCTGCTCATGCGTGCTGGTAGCGCCAAAGAGCATAATTTGCTCGGCACCCACATAAAACATGTTCTTGATGCCGGGAAAACCATTGTGATCCTTTCCGAAATAGGGCTCATTGACACGATAGATGTATTCCCCGATGGCCTTGCGCTCATCAAACGAAAGCCCCGGCGGCGGAATCAACAGGCTGATAACCAGATTGCGGTTGCCCTGCGGCAGATACTCCGCCTTGGGAAGCATTATCCAGGCGCCTAAAATCGATAAAGTGCTGAAAATCAAAACGGTGGCGGTTCGGGTAATCCAGTTATGAGTGGCCCCTTTCACCAGCGCCATCATACCGTCGACCAGGCGGGCACCGATATGGCTGCCGGCCTGTACGTCCGTCTGGCAGGAGTCTTTGTTTCCGCTTAATTCGAAAAGTCGTCTGGAAAACATCGGGATCACCGAAACGGAAACAAACAGGCTCAAGGAAACAGCAAATGTGACTGCAATCGCAATATCGCGAAACAGCTGCCCGGCCTCTTGCTCCATAAAAATGACCGGCAAAAAAACGGCAATGGTGGTCAGGGTGGAAGCCAGAATGGCCCCCCAGACTTCACGAGCACCGTCGTATGCTGCCTGGAAGGCGGATTTTCCCATATTGCAATGCCGGTCAATGTTTTCAAGCACGACGATGGCGCTGTCAATCAGCATCCCGACCGCAAATGCGATTCCCGCCAGGCTGACCACATTCAGATTACGCCCCATCAGAGACATAAAGATAAAGGTGCCGATGATGCTGATCGGGATGGCGGTCGCCACTACAATCGTAGAAATGAAGTTTCTTAAAAAGATCAACAATACGATGATGGCGAGGATTCCGCCAACGAGAATATTTTGTCGCACCAGCTTAATCGCGCCCCGAATGTAGGGTCGTTGATCATACACCCACTCAAGAGTAATATTTTCAGGTGCCAGTTTTTCGGTGTTGAGGCGACTCACCACAGCTTCCAGGCGATCGGTAAGCTCAAGGATATTGGCGTTCGGCTCCGGTTTGACCCCGATGGCGATGCCCTCTTTGCCCAGATGCAGCATCGCCGCCGTCAATTTTTGGTAGCCGAATCGAACGGTTGCTAAATCCGAAACCCGAATGCGTTCCTGGCCCGTGGAGCGGATGACAATATCTTCAATATCTGCGGGCGATTTAAATTCACCAATAGCCCGGATGCGGTAATCCCGCCGTCCGACACCCAGGATGCCGGCGGAAATATTGATATTTTCAGCTCTCAGAATGTCGATCAACTCGGATATTGTCAGTCCATAGGCCGCCAGTCTTTCCGGTTCGACGATGATATGCATCTCTTTTTCGGTGCCACCCCCGATGAATAGATCGGCGACCCCGGGGGTCCTTTCCAGAAATTGCCGAATGCTATTTTCAAAATAGGTTCGATACTGGTAGGCCGATTGCGGGTTATCGCCGGTGGTTTTAAGAACCATCCAGATTACGGGTGAGGTTGCGGCACCGGTGGCGGTGATAATGGGTTTGTCGACATTTTCCGGGTACGATGGAACTTCATCGAGCTTGTTTGAAACCCGCAGCAGGGCTTCATCCGGATCAGTGCCGATGCTGAATCGCAAGGTAACGCTGCCGCGGGAATTAAATGCTGAACTTTCCATCTCCACAAGCCCGGGGATGCCTTTTAGCACTTTTTCCTGTTCTTCGATAATTTCCCGCTCCACCTCATACGGGGTGGCGCCGGTCCATGTTGTGTTGACGCTGATCTCAGGTTCGATGACGGTGGGGCTGAGCTGATACGGCATGCGGGTCAGCCCGATGATGCCAAACAAAATGATGAGAATGACACCCACGATGATGGTGACCGGTTTTTCGATTGATAATTTAATGGCGTCCATAAGGATAAAAGTTAATTGTTATTCGTTATTTGTTATTATAAATTGATGGTTAGAGACACCAACTGCTACATGGCCTGTTGGTAGGGCTTCCTGAACTCCCAATTGACGAATAACCCGTAACAAATAACCAAAACCTCATTTATTTTCAGACAAAGTAGAGACCATTTGACCATTGCGCAAGCGTTCGTTGCCCTTGACAACCACCTGCATGCCGTCTGCCAGACCCGCACCCTCTATGCCGGCATCCAATCCCTGATAACCGATGACGTTCACCGGAATCATCTGGGCTTTAGAATCATTGATCGCATAAATAACGGTTTGCCCGCGTACCGTAATAACAGCATCCCGGGGGACAAGCAGTGACTTGCGGGGCTTTTCGACCGGCAATACCACTTTGGCCGTCATGCCCTCGATCAGCGCCAGTGTATTCGCTGTGCGAATTTTTACCGGAAATGTGCGGGTGGCGACATCACCGCGGGGTACGACTGCCAGGACCGTTCCTGAAATTTCCTGGCCATTAATGGTGGTATTGACCTGCATCCCGATTTGAATAAAGGGGATAAATCTTTCGGAAACATTCGCCACAATATCGATCACATCATCTTTGGCCAGCACAGCAACCGTCTCGCCTTCGGCGAGCCATTCTCCGCGATCCACGTGCCGCTTGATGACAATCCCGTCAAATGGGGCGCGGATGGTTTTCTTCTGCAGTTCGATTTCGATGCGCTCGACCTCTGCTTTTAAAGATTCAGCCCGCTTTTCAAGCCCTTTTACCCGGAAACGGTTTTCGTCATAGGATTGTTCGGAAATGGCTTTGGATTGAAACAGCTTTTCGCGGCGCTCAAATTCTATGCGTGCAATTTCCAACTCCGATAAGACCTGTTCATAGGTGGCTGAGGTTGCCAGCAGCCGTTGGTTTAATATGTCTGCGCCCAGTTTAATGAGAATCTGATTGTTTTTGATATGCTGCCCCTCCTCAAAGCGCACCTCTTCAACCCGCCCGCTCATCTCGGTGGCAACATCGGAGACTTCCTCATAAAATACGGTTCCGATAAACGCTTCCTCAGGCACTATGCTGCCGGTTTGTATGGCTGCGACTTCGACAACGGCCGGAGGCGGTCCTTTCGGTTTGTCCTGACCCCAGGGCATTGAAACAAAAAGATTCAATAGCAAGCCGCTTAAAATCAAAATGCGCAGAAATTGTCCTGCTCTGCCGGACATGCCCGCCTCCCATTCCGTGTGCCAAAAGCGTTTATCCTTCGGCACCGTTGCGATCTAAAATTGACCTTACGACACTTAATAGGGCGTTTGCTTATGGACTAAGATAAGAATAATTGTAGATATGACAAGCGGACAGGTTACACCGAAGAGGACCTAGATTCAACTATGATCTTTGAGCATCAGCGGCGGGACTCGTTTTATAAGATACCATAAACTTGGCAAGTTGGCTCTTCTGCCGGAATAGAACTGAGATGCATATTAAAATAGATGCGCAACATCCTGTATAATCAATCTCATTTCAGCGCCGATTTCATCGAGTCTTTGCGGATCGATTTCCAATAATTGAGTTGAATCCAGCTCGCTTAATTCTACCGGGTCATCAAAAAGGCTGTAACCGATGGTGCGCGTCAGCATATTGGTCAGTTGCACGATGAGGATTTCCTTGGGGGTATCAGGGGGAAACTCAAGGCGTTCATGCTCGGTGACGACTTTTATAAAGATATCATCAAAGCCCCAGCGACGCAGTAAGACGCCACCGATACTCAGGTGGCCCTGCTGGATATTGGCCTGGATGACATCGAAGTTGATTTTTTTCTCTTTAAAGATGGATGTAAATGCTTTCAGCAGCAAACTCTTGCCGATATCGTGCACCAGTCCCATCAAAAAATAGTTTTCCGGATCCGGCAGTTTCAGGTGTTCGGCAATTAGCTTGGCACCGTAAGCGGACGCCAGTGAATGCACCCAGAGTTTGTCCATCAAGATTTTAAATTTTGCCTGATCGGTTTCATACAGGCTTTTGTTGGCGATGGCAATTACAAGGCTCAGGGTTTCTTTTAGACCCAGCCGCGGGATGGCTTCTTTTAAATTTCGAATTTTGTGAATTCCCCGATAGACCGGGCTGTTGGCAACCGAGATCAAACGCAGTGATATGACCGGATCTTTCTCGATAACCACAGCAATGTCCTCGGCTGTTGAACTGGGTTTTTTGATGACCGCCTGTACCTCCTTAACGACCTGCGGCATCACCGGCGGTAAAATATTGCCGGCGGTAAAATCGTGAATGATTTTGGTAAATATGTCTTTGATGGAGTCATTCGCTTTAACCATTAAATAATCGTCGGATTCTGCTGAGGTGGCTTCGATGTATTCGGCAAATTGATCGATCAATTTGCTGTCATAGCGTGTGCCGGCATCTTGTTTAATCTTAACCAGTGCTTCCAAGGCGGTGGCAGCCGATGTTTTGGAAAACGGGTACATCAGGGTGTCAAGTTCGTTGAATAATGAGATGATGCGCGCACCTATGGGAATTTCATCGCCACTCAGGCCATCAGGGTAACCGCTGCCGTCCATCGCCTCATGATGGTGCCGGATCAGGGGCAATAAATCTTTTAACGTGCTCAGATTGGAAATAATTTTTTCGCCGACCACCGGGTGTTTTCGTAATTGGACCTTTTCTTCTTCACTTCGATCTTCAGCATCTTTCAGCAGCGTCTTCGGTGAAAAAATTAGACCAATATCATGCAATAAACCGGCAAGATAGACTTTATAAATATCATCATCGCTGAGCAGTTTATATTTCGTGCAGAAGTTGGCGCTGTTGTCGGCTACCCTTTTGGAATGCTTTTTGAGCTTCGGATCCCTTTCTTCAATCAAAGCGCTCAGCGTATTTACCAGTTCAAGTAACCATTCCTTGAATTCAACTTCTGATTGGGGCAATGCAAATGCGGTCATTAAAATTTCCTTTGCCGATCATATATCGCTTGCGATTTAGGTAAACGTGAATAGCATATAGCTGAATGTCACACTTTTATCATACCATTTTAGCGTAGGAATATCCATTAAATAGCCTGTCAATCACCCCGTCAAATAGGGTTTGACAGGCATAGGGGATTTCCTTATGATCGCCTTGTAAAATAAGGACGAAGACCTTCATTTGAAAAAAAGGTAAAATCAAAATGGACCTATCTGCAGCCTGGAGTGCTGAATATATCGAGGCGCAATACAAACGATGGAAGGCGGATCCCTCCAGCGTTTCCACAGACTGGCGCTATTTTTTTGACGGATTTGAACTGGCGGCTTCCGGCGCAACTGAAGCCGCTGAAGGGTTTGACGAGGAACAACTCTTAAAGCAATCCCGGGTTGAATCGCTCATTTATCGATACCGCGATCTGGGCCATTTGCTCGCATGTCTTGATCCGCTGGCAGCCTGCCCAACCTCGCACCCTCTGTTGGATCTGCAGGCTTTTAACCTGACACCGGAGGACCTGGAGCGTAAATTTTTTAGCCGCCGCTTTAGCGCCTCCGGACGTGCTCCCCTGAAAGACATTATACAGGCACTTAAAGAAACCTACTGCCACTCTGTCGGGGTGGAATTCATGCACCTGCAGGACCCTTCAGAACGCCGCTGGTTGCTGAACCGCATGGAACCGATTCGCAACCAACCCCGTCTGAAGCCGGATGCCAAACAGCGCATTTTGAACAGCCTCGTCAGAGCAACGCTTTTCGAACACTTTTTGAATAAAAAATACATCGGCGTCACGCGCTTTTCGCTGGAAGGCGGAGAAGCCCTGATTGCGGGCCTGAATTTTTTAATTCAGCATGTAGCCGAATCCGGTGTAAAAGAAATTATCGTTGGTATGGCGCACCGCGGACGGCTAAATGTGCAAGCCAATATCCTGCAAAGGCCCTATGAAGATATACTGAGCGAGTTTGAAAGCTGTTACAACCCCGAGGAGCTTGTCGGTGCGGGTGATGTAAAATACCATAACGGTTATCTGGCCGACCTAAAAACCGCCGGCGGTCAACCGCTGCGCATTTTTTTAATGAACAATCCGAGTCATCTCGAAGCCGTCAACCCGGTGGTGGCGGGATTCACCCGTGCCCGCCAGGACTTGATCGGCGATAGCAATGGCTCCCAGGTGATGCCGCTGCTCATGCACGGCGATGCCGCTTTCGCAGGTCAGGGTATTGTTGCTGAAACCCTGAATATGTCCCAGCTGGAAGGATATAAAACCGGCGGCACAATTCACATCATCATCAACAATCAAATTGGTTATACCACCCTTCCGGAAAATGCACGCTCCACGCGCTATTCCACTGACATCGCCAAAATGCTGATGGTGCCCATCTTTCATGTACACGGCGAAAATCCCGAGGCCGTTGTGCACGTCATGCAGCTGGCGGCTGATTACCGGCGCGAATTTGGCAAAGATGTCGTCATTGATCTGGTCTGCTACCGCCGTTACGGGCATAATGAAGGCGATGAACCCTACTTTACCCAACCGGGAATGTATGAGCGTATCCGCCAACGGTCTTCTTTGCATCAGCTATATGCCGATCAGCTGATGACTGAAGGCATTGTCGGTCAGGATGATCTCGACAATCTGACGGCGGAAATCAACAGTCAATTGGACCAGGCTTATGCCACCGTTCACGGCAGCGAATGCCCATTTCCCGAATCCCGCTTCTATGAGCAATGGGATCGCATCAGCGCCACCTATACCCCGGAAGCGGTGCCCACCGGAGTCGATAAAGACGTCCTGAAATCTCTCGCCCAAAAATTAAATGCAGTTCCGGACCAATTTAGCCTGAACCCGAAATTGCAGCGCTTATTGAAAAAACGCCTGCAATCAGTTGAGCAGGGCCAGGATATCGATTGGGCCAATGCTGAATCGCTGGCGTTCGCATCCCTTTTAAATGAAGGCATTCGCGTTCGATTGAGTGGCCAGGACAGCGGCCGCGGCACTTTCAGTCAGCGTCACAGCACCTTGATCGATATCCAGAATGAAAGACGCCACATCCCTTTAAATTCGATCGGTGCCGATCAGGCCCGGTTTGATGTCTACGACAGCCTTTTGTCTGAAGCCGGCGTGCTGGGCTTCGAGTACGGCTATTCAATCGCCAGTCCCGAATGTCTGGTAATGTGGGAAGCACAGTTTGGAGACTTTGTTAACAACGCCCAGTCCGTCATCGATCTGTTTATTGCCAGCGGGGAAACCAAGTGGCAGCGGCTCAGCGGTCTGGCGTTGTTACTGCCCCACGGGTATGAAGGCATGGGCCCCGAACATTCAAGTGCACGGCTTGAGCGATTTTTACAACTTTGCGCCGGAGACAACATCCAGGTTAGCAACCCGACCACACCGGCCCAATATTTCCATTTGTTGCGGCGCCAGGTCAAAGCCCGGTTTCGCAAGCCTCATGTGGTGATGACGCCCAAAAGCCTCTTACGCCACCCGCTGGCGGTATCGACCCTTGAGGATCTGTCTGCCGGCCATTTTCAGCCCGTATTGGATGATCCTGACGGCGCCAAACAGGCAACGACCGTTTTGGTCTGCAGCGGAAAAATATTTTATGAGCTATTTCAGAACCGCAACGAATTGGAAAAAACAGATATTGCCATCGTGCGGCTCGAGCAATTCTATCCGTTTCCAGAATCACAGCTCAAAAAGATTTTCCAAAAATACCATCAAACTAAAAAATGGTTTTGGGTCCAGGAAGAGCCGCAAAATATGGGCGGTTGGCAATTTGTGCAGCCGCGCCTAAAAGCCACTGCCCAAAAATCGTTTAATTATATCGGCAGAAAAGCATCTGCCAGCCCGGCTTCCGGCTTTCCGGGCCTGGCGAAATTGGACCAGCAGGCAATCATCGCCCAGGCCCTGGGACCGCCGGCAATCCGTAAAGCTAAGGGCAAGGCCGCCACCGGGTAAAAATTGGCCGCTGGCTTCTTGCTCCGACTCGGCTGCCTTCGACATGAGCTCAGGCCGAATGTAGCTCGTCGCAGGCTGGCCCTCTGGCATCCAGTTGCCAGTAGCCAGCAGCCAGTAGCTGATTGATATTATCATGGTGTCGGGTTATTTGATAATTTGCTAATGAGAGAGCGAGAGACAAGATGATCGTTGAAGTAAAGGTGCCCAGCGTGGGCGAATCGGTTACGGAAGCGTTACTGGCCCAGTGGTTTAAAAAGGACGGCGATACGGTAAGAAAAGACGAACCGCTTTTTGTGATCGAAACCGATAAAGTCACTTTAGAGGTTGTTTCCGAAGCAACGGGCGTACTGACAATCAAGGTTCAGGAGGGCGAGACGGTGGACATTGGTGCGGTGGTCGGCACCATTGATGCAGCGGCGGCGAAAGCGGCCGAGCCGCCGCCAGCAGCCGCAGCGCCCGAAAAAAAGGAAAAACAACCATCCGCCGCAAAACCCCAGGAACCTGAGGAGCCGGCCCCGGAGCCACCCGCACCAACGGTTGCACAACCGCCACCTTCGCAACCTGAAGCGACACCGTCGAAACCGCTGCGGGATATGGATCGCCTGGCACCTTCGGTCCGCCGCTTGGTTGCTGAAAAAAACCTGGATCCGGCCCAGATTACCGGAAGCGGCCCTGCCGGGCGCATCACCAAAGGAGACGTTATTTTGTTCCTGGAAGGATCGCTACCACCGGCGCCGGACTCAGGCGATCAACCGCTGCAAAAAGCCGCCCAGCCACCGCCACAACCGTCGGCTGAGACGCCAAAGACCGGCGAGGAAAGAATCACGCGCAAACCGATGAGCCCGATCCGCCAGCGCATTGCTTCTCATCTGCTCAATGCCAAGCAAAATACGGCCATGCTCACCACCTTTAACGATATCGATATGACCCGGGTCATGGCGTTGCGCTCCGAGTACAAAGACGCCTTTAAGAAAAAATACGCTATCTCGCTGGGTATGATGTCATTTTTTATTAAAGCCTGTGTGGAGGCCCTCAAGGAATTTCCTGAAGTCAACGCCTATATCGATCATAAAGACATCGTCTACCATCATTATTATCATATCGGTGTTGCCATCGGATCCGAAAAAGGCTTGGTGGTTCCGGTCATCCGTCATGCCGATCAACTCAGTTTTGCCGAACTGGAACAGGCCATTATCGATTTCGTCAATAAAATCAAAGAAAATCGACTGGAGCTATCGGATTTAGAAGGCGGAACGTTTACCATCAGCAATGGCGGTGTATTCGGTTCGCTGCTGAGCACACCGATACTCAATATGCCCCAGAGCGGCATTCTGGGGATGCACCGTATCGATCGGCGGCCCGTGGCGATTGACGAGCAGATCGTAATCCGACCGATGATGTATGTAGCGCTCAGTTACGATCACCGCATCATTGACGGGCGTGAAGCCGTCACCTTTCTCAAGCGCATCAAAGAATGTATCGAGAACCCGGAACGCATGATGATGGAGATTTAGTTATGGCTGAAAACAGTACCTACGATGTAATCATTATCGGCAGTGGGCCCGGTGGTTACGTGGCTGCTGTACGTGCCGCCCAGCTGGGTTTAAAGGTTGCCTGTATCGAAAAAGCACCTCGCCTGGGGGGTGTTTGTCTGAATGTGGGCTGCATCCCCAGCAAAGCCCTGCTGGACTCGAGCGAATACTTCCAGCTCGCCAAAAACCAGTTTGCCGATCACGGTATCAAAACCGGCCGTATCAGCCTGGATCTGGCGGTGATGATGGCCCGCAAAGAAAAAGTGGTTCAGGATCTGACCGAAAATGTCAAAAGGCTGCTCGAAGGCCATAAAGTGGAAATTATTCAGGGCACGGCAAAACTGGCCGCAGCCGATCAGGTCTCGGTCACATTGGATTCGAGCACGTCCCCAAAAAAGCAACCCACCACCTTGTCCGCCAAGGCCATTATTCTGGCCACCGGCAGTGAAAGCATCCCTTTACCCGATCTGCCCTTTGACGGCCGCCGGATCATCAGCTCCACCGACGCTTTAAAATTAGATTCCGTCCCCGATCACCTGGGCATCGTGGGCGGCGGTTATATCGGCCTGGAACTGGGTTCGGTCTGGCTGCGGCTGGGCGCCAAGGTCAGTGTGTTTGAAATGCTGCCGAAAATCGCGACCGGTACAGACGGTCAGGTGGGCCGTAAACTGCAGCGGGTTCTCAAGCGCCAGGGATTTAAATTCCATATGAATTCGAAGGTCACCCGCGCCAAAAAGATGGCCAAAAACATTGAGGTCGAACTGGAAACCAAGGGTAACAAGGAAACGGTCACCTGTGATAAGTTGCTGGTCAGCGTCGGACGGCGACCTCTAACCGGCGGTCTGGGACTGGAACAGGTGGGTGTGGAAACCGACTCGGAAACAGGGCGTGTGAAGGTGGATCATGCCTATCGCACCAATATTCCTTCAATTTATGCTATCGGCGATCTGATCCCCGGCCCGATGCTGGCTCACAAGGCCTCGGCCGAAGGCATTGCGGTGGCCGAGATCATTGCCGGGCGTCCCGGCGAGGTCAACTACGATGCCATCCCGGCAATCATTTACACCTGGCCCGAAGTGGCCAGTGTGGGGCTGACCGAAGAACAGGTCAAGGAGCGCAATATCCCCTATTGCGCAGGCACATATCCGTTTACCGGTGCCGGAAGGGCTCGCTGTATGGGTGAGACGGAGGGGTTTGTCAAGGTCCTGGCGCATGAAAAAACCGATCGGATCTTAGGCGTGCACATCATCGGACCCCGGGCGGCGGACATAATTGCCGAAGGTGTGCTGGCGATGGCTTTTGCGGGCAGCTCGGAAGATATCGCCCGTACCGTCCATGGCCACCCGACCTTTGCCGAAGCCTTGATGGAAGCTGCCATGGCGGTTCAAAAGTGCTCTATCTACGCCTCTTAGTCTTCACGCTACTTTTAGAGCTATTAATTCTATTTCAAACATAGCGTTTTAACTTTAGGCACTTCCAACTTTAGTTCACTTTAGTTCACTTGCTTTAATAGCTATATCTATTCACCTTCGAATAAAGGCGTGCTGATATACCGTTCCGCCAGACTGGGAATGATCACGACAATGGTCTTGCCGCCGGATTCAGGACGCTTGGCCACCTCGAGGGCCGCCTTCACCGCCGCTCCGGACGAAATACCGCAGGCAATACCTTCCATTTTGGCCAACTGACGCGATGTTTCAAAAGCATCGTCGTTGGAAACGGTCACCACGTCATCCAGCAGCGACCGGTCCAGGACATCCGGCACAAAGCCGGCGCCGATTCCCTGGATCTTGTGAGGTCCCTTTTGGCCGCCGGAAAGCACCGGAGAATCAGCGGGCTCCACCGCAATGGCTTTGAAAGACGGTTTGCGCTGTTTGATGACCTGCGATACGCCGGTGATGGTACCGCCGGTGCCGACACCCGCTACAAAAATGTCCACCTGGCCTTCGGTATCCTGCCAGATTTCCTCTGCGGTTGTTTCGCGATGAATTCGGGGATTGGCCGGATTTTTAAACTGATTGGGCATAAACGAATCCTTTTCAGACGCCAGAATCTCATGCGCCTTCTCGATGGATCCGGGCATGCCGTCGGCGCCGGGTGTCAAAACCAGCTCCGCTCCCAAATGCTTTAGCAGCTTGCGCCGTTCGATGCTCATGGTATCGGGCATCGTCAAACACAGGCGATAATTTTTGGCAGCACAGACAAAGGCCAGCGCGATACCGGTGTTTCCGCTGGTGGGCTCAACGATCAGCGTCTTGGGCGTTATGGAACCGTCCAGCTCACCGGCCGCAATCATCGAGGCCGCAATGCGGTCCTTGACCGTATTCAGGGGATTGAAAAATTCCAGTTTGGCCAATATGGTCGCATCCAGGCCTTCATTTATTCGATTCAGCCGAACCAGCGGCGTTGAACCGATGGTGCTGCTGATCGTAGAATGATATTTCATGCCTACCCTCCCATAAAAAAACGAAGTTTTTTTGTTATTCGTTATTCGTTATTTGTTACTGGAAAGTTGAACAGAACTGTTTTAAAAATGACCAGAACATGTTTTAAAAGTGTGGATAAGGGCTCAGGGCAAGGTGTCACGTGAATTGAAAACGGAGCGTACACGGAGTACGTGAGTATTTCAATTTGCGGCACAACACAGCCCTGGGCCTTTAGACGCATTTTTAAAATAGGTTCTAATGGGCTGCTTTGAGCTTTGCCCTGATCTCCTTCTGCTCTTTGGACTTATAGATCAGTCGCGGAGTTTCAATGACAACGGTGGTATCCGGCGGTACGGACTCCGTCAGCCAAACATTGCCCCCGATAACCGAACGAGTCCCGATAATGGTTTTACCGCCGAGGATGGTTGCCCCCGAATATATAATGACTTCGTCTTCGATTGTGGGATGACGCTTCTTTCCTCTGAATTTATCACTGGCACCCATGGGGATAGACAGTGCGCCCAGGGTTACCCCTTGATAAATCCTGACGTTATTGCCGATTTCAGTGGTCTCGCCGATAACCACACCGGTTCCATGATCGATCACAAAACATTTTCCGATTTTAGCGGCCGGGTGGATATCGATGCCGGTCGCACTGTGGGCGTATTCGGTCATAATCCGCGGCAGCAACGGCACGCCTAAATTCAACAGAAGATGAGCAATTCGATAGACGGTGATGGCAAATATTCCCGGATAGCTGAAGATGACCTCATCAAAGCTTTTGGCGGCCGGGTCACCGTCATAGGTTGCACGCACATCGGCTGATAGCGCTCTGCGAAGCGTCGGAATGGCTTCTAGAAACTGAAGAGACAATCGATATCCCTGTTCATCACATTCACTGCATGGTTGATCATAGCGCAAACAATCATGCCGGATACTGCGACAGATCTGTTCAGAGAGCAGATCAAACAGGGACGTCGCAGATTGACCAACAGCGTATTTCAAATTGGCCGGATCAATCTTATCACGGCTGAAATATCCTGGAAAAAGAATCTCCCTGAGGCGATTGATGATCTCAATAACACCTTCTTTGGATGGAATCGGCTCGTAATCGACATGCGTATAGCACTCTCGATCGGTGCAGCTTTGAATAATGTTTTCGGCAATTTCGGGTAAGCGGGCTTTGATCGAGCTCAGATCGTGGAGATCTATCTTGCACGTATCTTGCTTTTTGCGCTGTTTGGCCATACACGATACTCCTATTTTTGTCCCAAAACCCAAATGATTTAAGTCAAGAATCTTGCAATCCATTTCGAGCTTATGGATAACCCATAGAATATTACAGAAATCAGGGTTGTCAAAAAATCATACAAAAGAGACCCCGCACACTGCGCTCTGGTATGATCTTTTGTGAGATATGAAAAACGCTATCGGGAAGGAAAATTCATCATAACGGAAGGCATATCGGGTACAGCAAAATTTAACCCATAGCAATTCGATCGCTTTTCATTTTGACAGATGGCGGCACGATTTTAGGAATTCTTATCCTGAAGCGGGTTCCTTTGCCAAGGGTTGATTTGACCGCTATATGGCCCCCATGCTGCTCAATGATCTTTTTAGCGATAAACAGGCCCAGCCCGGTCCCTTTCTCCCCTTTGGCGGAAAAGAAGGGCGTAAAGATTTTAGACAGGGTCTCGGAATCCATACCGATACCATTGTCAATAACCTCAAAATCGATGTGATCTTTATCCTGTCCGACACACAATGAAATTTTAGGTGCCTTATTTTTTTTATCCAGCACACAGGCATCCACAGCGTTTTCTAGAATGCTGAACAGCGCGGAATGGATGTATCCGGCGTCCACTTCAAATTCGCCAATTTTGCGGTCAAATTTTTTTTCAAACTCGATATCATGATCCGCAAGCTTCGGCTCCAGTACCCTGACAATCTCCTCTGCAAAGCTGAGTGCATTGATGCGTTCCCATTTCAAATCTCTTTCCTTGGCGTAATAAAGGATATCCAGAACCATCTTACGAATGCGTTCAACCATCAGCTTGAGAGCATCCCACCCCTCGCTGATGCGGTCCGGGTCTTTTTGGGCCAACCCCGAATCAAGCAGGTACATGCCGCCATCCAGACCGGTTAACAGTCCCTTTATCCCGTGGGAGATGGAACTGATCATCAGACCCAGTGACGAAAGGTGATCCTGTAACTGTGTTTTTTCCTGAATTAGCTTTTCCAGGCTCTCCGTATATTCCTTTAGCTGTTTGCGGATAAGAATTTTATCCTGAGCTCTCTGTAAAGCGATTTCCAGGGCATCGACATTTATCGGTTTAGTGATAAAGTCGGTCGCTTCAAATTTAAGGCTTTTGATGGCCAAATCCATGTCGCCATGGCCCGTGATCATCACCACCTCAACTTCAGGGTTTTCACGCTTGATCTTCTGTAACAGCTCGATGCCGTCCATGCCGGGCATTTTAATGTCCGTCAACACAAGCGCCGGTTGCGTCTCTTTGAATATACGCAATGCTTCGACTCCATTTTCCGCTTCCATGACAGTGTACCCCATATCGACAAGCGCCAAACTGAGGATCTCGCGGATATCTTTTTCGTCGTCAACCAATAAGATTTTATTTTCCATGGTTTGCCGTGGGAATCGGAAATTGAATAATAAAACAGGCGCCTTCAGGGGTATTCGGCCTTACGCGGATGCTGCCGCCGCAGTCTTTGATGATGCCATAACTGATGGACAAACCCAGACCGGTGCCCTTGCCAACCTCTTTGGTTGTAAAAAACGGTTCGAAGATCTTTTCTTTGATGGATTCCGGGATGCCCATTCCGGTATCGCAGACTTCGCTGATGACAACGTCTTTCTCGCGTCTGGTTTTGAGGACAATTCTTTTATCCGTCTTTTCACTCTCCTCCGGTCCCCAACGTTCCTCGATGGAATCTCTGGCATTTATCAGAATGTTGATAAAGACCTGTTCCAGGCGACTGGGATCGGCGTTGATTTTTGGCAACTCGGGTTCGAGATCCCAGATGACTTCAATCCCCCTGAGTATCAATTGTTGGCTGAAAATCTCAAAAGCGCTCTGCATGACATCGTTGACCTGGACCTTTTCAAAATCCAAGTCGGACTTGCGCGCAAATTGTCGCATATGATTGATAATTTTGGTAGCGCGATCGACATTGCCGTCGATCTTGTCTAAAAGGTCACATAAGGTTTCAGTGCTGATGGGTTCCCTTTTATTTAGTTTTTTAATCGAAAAGCTGCTGGCGGTTTTAATGACCGAAAGCGGTTGATTGAGTTCATGGGCGACACCGGTTGCCATCTCCCCGAGGGTTGCCATTTTACTGGCCTGGATGAGTTGCTGCTCGGTTTCAAGTCGCTGGGTAATATCACTGATCGTGACCAAAAGTACCTTTTTCCCCGGATACTCCGCCGGCGAAATGCGGATATTGACAAATAAAATTTTTCCGTTTCTATTCAGATGCTTAACCCGGTTGATGACGGCCGACTTCTTTATCTTCCCCGTGTATTGATCTTTTTCATCCTGCGCGAAAAGATCCATGAATGAAGCATAAATGACCTCATCTTTGCCAAGTCCATACACTGGCTTTACACTATCGTTGCAGTCGATAATTTCAAGCGATTCCGCATCCAGCACAAATACCGGATTGGGTATGTGGTTAAAAATTTCGTGATATTTCTTCTCTGATTTTTCCAGCTCATCTTCAAGCTGCCGCCGGTGGGTGATATCCACACTCATCTCCATGGCCGCAACAATGTCGCCCCGGGTATTGAAAATGGGTGATGTTCTCAACATCCAATGCATCATCGTGCCGTCTTTATCGATACCCGATTCTTCCCCATTATGGATTTGGCCGTCGTTAAATGTGCGTTCAACCGGACAGTTTAAACATTTCTCGGTTCGGCCCTTGTAGGCTTCATAGCAGTACTGGCCGGGGCGGGAATCAAATCGCTCGGCAAATTCGCGGTTGAATCTGAGCAACTTGAAATCCCGGTCCTGAACGGTAATGAGGCAGGGTGCCCGTTCAAAAAGGGTCTGGTATTCATTTCGTTGTTCATTGAGTTCAGCCTGCTTTGCGGCAATCTTTTCACTCATCTGCTCGATGGCCCCTGCCAGCTGTCCCATTTCATCGTCCTGTCTAATATCAACAGCGCTGCGATAATCCCCTGTGGCAATCCGTCGGGTGCCGCCGATGAGTTTGCGTATCGGCTGGGTGACAAAGCGCAATTGGAAAAGAAAGATGATGGCCGATGTCACCAGAAATACGCCCCCGGCCAAAAAGATCGCCCCTTTTTTAGCCAAAAAAAGCTCTGTATCCGTATCTTCCAGCGAAACAACCACATCGAGCGCGCCCAGGATCTTTTTGTCCTGGGGATGCACATGACAGGCATCCGTTGCACAGCCCTCTTCGTTGCGAATCGGACTGATAATGCCCAGCAGGCGATACCCTTGCTCTGATGTGAATATGCGGGTGCGTTCATCCAGTTCCAGTTCAGACAGTGGCGGCTCGGTGCGGTGACAGATATAGCAGGCTTCGTCCTTGATGTTGGTTTTGGTCTCGAGCTCAGCCGGCTGGTTGGAAAATTTTATTTGGCCCTCTTTGTTATAAATGCGAATGGATTCGATTTCTTTTTGCCGACCAATATTATTGATGATCTGGTTGATATCATCCCGTGAATTCAGCATCATGGCATAATGGGTCCCCAGCTTTATCGTGTTCGTCAAGCGGTCGGTTCCCACCACAACATTTTTCATCAGCTTGGTCTCTTGATAATCAATATTAAAGTACGCCCAGGTGGTGATCGTGACTAAAAGCGTCAATCCCACCGTTAAAATCAGCTTGGAGGCCAGGCTGCGTCGAATTTTTTTAAATAGATTCTTCATTTTCAAAAGTTCTGCAAAAATTATCCGAGTGCGGCATCAATCATTTCAAACATCTGCTGACCTTTGAAACCCTCCAGGACGGATGCACTGTTCGGACAGACCGCTGCACAGGTACCGCACCCCTGGCACATGACGGGATTAACCCGCACCATTTCATGGTCAGCATCGATTCTGCGCGCGCCATAGGGGCATGCGTCAATGCACCGTTCACATAAGCTGCAGAGGCTATGGCGAACGGATGCCACCACTTTACCGGCCGGTACGCGCTCGCGGGATAGTATTCTCAAGGCCCTCTGCGCCGCTGCCTCGGCAGTGGTTATACTTTCGGCGATATTACGGGGCGAGTGGGCCAGGCCGCAGGCAAAAATCCCCTCCTTTAGAGAATCGACCGGCCTCCATTTGGATTCAGCCTCACGGAAAAATCCATCCTGATCAAGCGCTGCGCCGCACATTTCCACCAGCTCTTGGGGCAGATTGGGAACGATACCGGTGGCCAGAACCAAAAGATCCGACTTGATTTTCAGCTGTTGCCCGATGATTGGCTCAAGCACCGTTACTTCCGCGCCGTCTTTGGCAGCCTGGACCAATGGTTTTTGATCAACACGATACTGAATAAAGATCACATTCGCTTTGCGGGCCCGTGTGTAATAGGCCTCACTGAATCCATAGGCCATCAGGTCCCGGTAAAGAATATAAATCGCCATCTCCGGATTGTGTTCCTTGAGATAAAGGGCCTGTTTCAACGCATTTGCGCAGCAAACGCGACTGCAGTAATTGCGCGGTTCCTCGCGGGAATCCACACACTGTATCATGACCACAGCATTGAGCTGTTGGGGATCAATGCGATTGTCGGACAATTGTTGTTCAAATTCTTTCTGAGTGACAATCGCCGGGCTGGTTCCGTATCCATAAGATGTCGTAGCGGCCTCTGTCCCGCCGGTCGCCAGAATGGTTACCCCATGTTTCAGGGTGTGCGCTGTGTTATCGGGTCCTTCCAGCGTCGTTTCAAAATTCCCGACTTCGCCAGCGGTATAAATCACCCGCGACCCGGTCCGCACACGGATCTTGGGATGTTTTTCCACCTGGGCGCAAGTTTCTTCCAGCAATGGCTCTGTGGGATAGCCTTCCAGAGATTTCTGCAACCAGGTCAGGTTTCCACCCAAATTTTGCGTTTGTTCCACCAGATCGACTTCAAATCCATGGTCGGCGATTGCCAGGGCAGCCGTCATGCCGGCAATGCCGCCACCGACAACCAGCGCTCTTTGAGTGGTCGGGACAGTGGCCACACCTTCCGGATTTGCCCATTTGAGCTTGGCCAGGCCCATTTCCAATTTTGAAATAATGCCTTGGTAAACAAATGGCTTATCACTTGATTCGCCATTTTGCAGGGTCCACACCGAATTGAGATCCACCACTTCCATCAGGGCCGGATCCAACCCCACCTGCCCCCCCAACTCCTGGAGTTTGCGTTTGTAAACATAGGGAAGGCAGGCCCCCACCAAAAGACGGTTCGGTTTGCCGGTCTGCACCCGCTCCACAAGGCGCTCCCATCCGGTGGCGGTGCAGATCTGCTCCAGAAATTCGACGCGTTCAACCAGCGGATCGGCTGTCAGGTGTCGGGTGACTTCCTGAGGGTCGACCGATTGCGCCAAGCGTTGCCCGCAGGAACAGACCATCACCCTGATGCGGGGTGGCTCCCGCATGACATCGGATGCGGGGGCGGCCGGCGGCGACTCCAGGGCCAGGCTGCCGCCCGCGGCGTGAATCACGCGCGAGGCGTTTAGTGCGGCCGCCGATGCCTGGGTAACGGAATCACCGATGTCTTTAAGGCCTGCAAAAGATCCGCCCAACAAAATTCCGCTTTGACGGGTGCGCGTCAGCGAAAAGGGCTCGATTTGCCCGAATCCCCATGAATTTTGTTCAAGGCCTAACATATCAAGCAGCTCCGGCAGGCCTTCAGCCGGCCGCTGGCCAGCGCTGAGAATCACCATGTCAAAGCACGCCTCCCGGGATTGGCCGGAAATATCCACACTCCGCAAAAAGAGATCACCACTGATGATGTCCGGTACCACCGAGTGGACCCGCCCTCTTTCAAACCGGATACCGTGAATCGCTTCGGCTTCTTGCCGGTATCGCTGAAAGGATTTGTCGAATGTCCGCATGTCCATGTAAAATATGGTGGCCTCCAGGTCCGGATGAATCTTCTCTTTGGCCAGCAACGCTTCCTTAATGGCAAACATGCAGCATATGTTGGAGCAAAAATCGGCCTCCAGTTGGATATCACGAGACCCCACGCATTGGATCCAGGCCAATCGCTGAACCGGCTTGCCGTCGGAGGGGCGCGCCAAGCGCCCCGCATAGGGCCCGGTGCCGCTTAACATGCGCTCAAACTCCAGGCTGGTCACCACGTTTGGATATGTTTTGTAACCGAAAGTGTTTTTCCCCGTGGCCGGGTCAAAAAAGCGGGTACCGCCACAAAGCACCAGCGCTCCGACTTCGATCTGTCGCCCTTCAACCCCTGCAAAATCATGATATATTTTCAAAACCATGGGGACTAAGGTTTCGGGGTCGAAAGGCTTGATCAGATAATCCAACGCACCGATTTTCATGGCTTCGACGGCCGTTTCCACCGTGGCATAAGCGGTCATCATAATGACGTTTATTTCCGGCAGGATCTCCTTGGCCTTTTGCAGCACCTCAACGCCATCCATTTCCGGCATCTTTATATCCAGCAGCATCAATTGAAAGGTTTGCTTTGTCATTTGATCCAGGGCCTCGGGACCGGACGCGGCCATATCGACGGAAAAGCCCTCTTCTTGAAGCCATTCGCTGAGAGAATCGCGTACAACGAGTTCGTCATCGACGACCAGGATATGAAATTGCCGGCGTTCCTCTTCGGGCAATTGGATCGCCCCCGTCGGGCAGGCCTCTACACAGGCGCCACAGCGAGTGCAGGTGCCAAAATCAATCACATATGGATTGGGAATGGCATGCGGAACCGGCAGATAGATGGCCCTGCGCGTGCTAAGACCGGCATTAAAATCATCCGGGACTTCCACCGGACAGACGTCCACGCAATCACCGCATCCCGTGCATCGCTGCGGATCGACCCAGTTCGGATGCTGCTTGAGCGTTACCTGATATTGACCGGCTTCGCCTGCGACGGCGGCAAGCTCCGTGGATAAAAGGATATCGATGTTTTCGTGAAACAAGCCTTTGCGCAAACAGTACTGGGAGCTTGCGTCCCGATCGACCAGGGGCAGCATCTTGCACATGCCGCAACGATCGCTGGGAAACTGGACATCCAGCTGGCTCAGAATGCCCCCCAGATGGGCAGAGCGGTCAATCAGGGTCACCCCGTAGCCGAATTCGGCCAGATCCAGTGCGGCCCGGATGCCGCTTATGCCAGCCCCCACAACCAGCGCTTTACCGATTTTTCTGTTCATGAAGTCCTCCGGTCATTGACAATAGCCAAAGGGTTTTTGCACCTATTTTGCGTCCCGCCAGTGGATGGGTCCCAAATCCAAAACCCATCCTGGAATGCGCTCGTGTATTTTGGCTTTTACCTTCTGCTTCCTATTCTCAGGCGCCGTATACCGCAACTTGCTTTAGATCCTCTCTTAAATACTCCCGTTCATTTTCACCCAGAATGCCCAGTGCCAGACAGATGATCGTCCACAGATGCACCACCCCATAGCCGCCGCCGTAATGCTCGCTGAGCTCGTGAATCTGGGCATGGCAGTTGTGGCAGCCGGCAATACAATAGTCCGCCCCGGTGGCCTGGATCTGACTGTCCTTTAAGCGACCGTATTGCAGACGCGCCTCCTTGTATCCGGATTGCAAAAAACCGCCGCCGCCGCCACAGCAATAATTGTTGGATCGGTTGGGGTGCATATCGATAAAATTCTCTTCTCCCACGACCGTCTTGACCACAAAACGCAGATCTTCGGCGATCGGATCCCCGAAGCTTTTGCGCACGATCTGGCACGGATCCTGAACGGTAAATTTAATTTTCAAATCCTTGTTCCAGTCGGAATTG
>Ga0209536_100002015_pt1 | contig 33201 bp, 24 predicted proteins | sample DeeMarSeWOR28_12_FD_187461 | JGI IMG/M metagenome (GOLD analysis project Ga0209536, IMG submission 187461) | Marine sediment microbial communities from White Oak River estuary, North Carolina - WOR-2-8_12 (SPAdes) (version 2) | ecosystem: Environmental > Aquatic > Marine > Intertidal zone >... | reverse complement strand
AGGTTAAATTCAGATTTGGTCCGCACAGCCGTCGGCAATCGGTTGCCAATCCCTGTTCTTTGGCAACGATCCCTAATCCATTCAGACAGTGCGCGGATTGTGCAAACGATCATTCATTTCGCTTTTAGAAAGGGTTTGAAAGAAAAACGCCCCGACCCCTGAAATAATTAAATGGGTTTAAATCATGAAGGTCTTGGTAATAAACTCCGGAAGCTCTTCGATCAAATACCAGCTTTTCGACATGTCCGATAAAACGGTGCTGGCCAAAGGTCTGCTGGAACAAATCGGTGAGGCCGAAAGCCGCTTGACCCACCGATCCCTCACCAGGGTCGGTGATAGCGTCGAGGTCACCAGAAAACAGCCGGTCACAAACCACCAGGTCGGTTTCCAACTCATTGGTGACGTTTTGAATCAATCCGGCGCCGTGGGCGACAGCAGTGAATTGTTCGGCATCGGTCATCGGGTGGTGCATGGCGGTGAAGCATTTCAAACCCCTGCCCTTATCGATGAAAAAGTCGTCACCGCCATCCGCGCATTAATTCCGCTGGCGCCGCTGCACAATCCCGCCAACCTTGCGGGGATCGAAGTCGCCTTGAAGTTCGCCCCCCGCGTGCCGCAGGTCGCCGTATTTGACACGGCCTTTCATCAATCCGTTCCACCGCAGGCATTCCGCTACGCGCTGCCGAACGATCTATATCATGATCATAACGTGCGCCGCTATGGATTTCATGGAACATCACATTTTTATGTCGCCAAGCAGGCGGCCGGCTATTTGAAGCGTGCGCTGGCGTCGTTAAACCTGATCACCCTTCATCTCGGCAACGGTGCCAGTGTCACCGCCATCGCCAATGGGAAAAGCGTCGATACCTCCATGGGAATGACGCCCCTCGAAGGACTCATCATGGGAACACGCAGCGGCGACATCGATCCGGCCATTATTTTCTATCTTGGCAGACAGACGGGCCTTGCCCCTGATGAGATTGAGTCGCTTCTGAATAAAAACAGCGGCCTGAAGGGGATTTGCGGGCTCAATGATATGCGTGCAATTGCGCAGTCGGCCGCCGAGGGTGACGCATCGGCACGCCTGGCCATTGAGATGTATTGCTATCGAATCAAAAAGTACATTGGTGCATATCATGCCGTGCTGGGTGATGTGGATGCCCTGGTGTTTACCGGCGGCATTGGCGAGAATGCGGCCAACATCCGCTTGCGCTCCTGCGAAGGGCTTTCGTGTTTTGGAATAGAGGTGGACGCAAAGAGGAATCAGCTCAAATCCAAAACGTCAGGGGCAATTCAAAGCGATAGAAGCCGCGTCAAAATCCTCGTCGTTCCGACAGACGAAGAGCTGGAAATCGCCGTGCAGACGATCGCGAAAATTCGCTCTTTGTCTTGAGAACGTCAAAGCCGAAATTTCATATCGCCTCGGAACAGCTGACCAATTCCCAATCCTTTCAAATTTCACCCCCGGGTCCGCTGCCGGGCACAAGCGCTCATTTTCCCTTTATATGAATCAGCTATAAAAGGCTGATATACATTTCGTCTGTTGCTGCTATTCTGAAATGCTATTTGGAAGATTAATATTAACTCAGAAAGATAGTTTTAGGCTTGACAGGTTGACATAAGGACGTAAATTATTTGTTAGATTTTATTTTCAAATGGTATGATTTAAATTTGGAGGCGGGCATTAATGCCCAGCGCGGGATTACAATTTCATTATGGCCGCCTTGAAAGAGTCCTCAAGGGAATCGCACTTCGCTTCAAGCTTCTCATTGCCCTTGAACACCTTCTGCGTCTGGCCTCAGTCTTTTTTGTCTTCCTCCTGGGAAGTCTGTTTTTTCAGGTTGGCGGAGAGGTATATGCTTATCTGCCCTTCTTTTATTACCTGATGGCTCTAAGTTGCCTTGGTGCAATCATTTTGCTGGCCGCCTGGAGATTGGCTTACAGGTTACCCCTGGAACATGTTGCCGGCGCACTGGAGCAAAAGCTACCGCATCTGAAGGATGATGTGACCAATTCGCTGTCGCTTTTTGGTCAACGCCACCAACCCGCGAGAGCCGATCCGACGTCAGCAGCCCTGATCGCCGCTCACCTGCACCAGACAGCTGATAAAATTTCAAAAATCGATCCCAAAGACATGGTCAATTACCGCAGGATGTTGCCCCAGTTCAGACTCCTGGTTCCTCTTCTGATTGCTTTCGTGGTGGTGTTCGCACTGGCCCCTCGGCTTTTGAATCGCTCGCTGGCTTCAATCTTCGATCCGTTTTCGGTTCTTCCCGACCGGAAAACGGTTATTTTAGTGGAACCACCGCCCTCGTTGGTGCTGCGTGGGTCCCCGGTGGTGATCAATGCCAGCACCGCCGGATATGTTCCGGATCGCCTAAACCTCAGATTTTGGCCTCAAAAAGGTGACCCGATTCACTTCGATATGATGCCTCAAGGAAACGGTCGTTTCAGCCATCTGATCGCATCCGCGCAGGCCTCCTTTCGCTATCAGGCTTTCAGCGGTCGGTTTCACTCGCCTGTTTACGACCTCAGGGTCGTCGACCCGCCGGATATCGGCAAGATTAAGCTTACACTGATTCCCCCGGAGTACACGGGTCTTCAGCAGGAAGTCAAAGAGAACGGACACATCGAGGCGCTGAAGGGAACCGTCGTCAATCTGGAAGCCTGGACGACCAAGGCCGTCAGCCAGGCAAAGCTGATTCTGGATCAGAGCACTCAGCTTCCACTCGCCGTCGATGGCAGCCTGCTAACCGGCGATCTTTTCGTATTTTATCCGGGGACTTACAAATTGGCGGTCCAGGATGATCTTGGATTCGAGAATCCCGATCCGGTCAATTATAGAATACAGCTAATTCCCGACAAATACCCCACGGGGGAGATTATCAGTCCTGAAGATGAGCGCGAGGTCTCGGCCAATGATGTTCTCAGGGTCGTTTACAGCGTCAGCGATGATTTCGGAGTGGCCGCGATCAAACTGACCTATCGACGGGGCTCCACCGAGCGGTTCATCGCACTGAAGCGCCCCGGCAACAGTCGCTCGGCCGAGCTGGCAGTCTTCCAATGGGATCTGACAACCCTGGCATTAACCCCCGGTGACCGGGTTTCTTACCGCCTCGAAGTATGGGACAACGATTCCGTCTCCGGGCCCAAAGCCGGGTATTCCCGGATGCTCACACTGCGGGTGAGGGATGAAAGGGACCGTGCCGTCCGGGAGGTCGAACAGGCGCAGACCATTGCTGACGCCCTGCTGGATCTTTTGGCTGACCAGCTTGAGGATATCAAAGACCGCAGGCGCCTGGCGGATGATATCACCCGCATTATGGAAATGGTCGACCAAAATCTTGAGCAGATGCGAACGGAAAAGATTGAGCGTTTCGATCTCGAAGCCCTCAAACGGAATCTAGCCACCCTCCATAGACGAATCGAAGAGCTGCCCCGTGAGACCATCACCCAGGAAATGGAGCGTCTGGCGCTTCTGGCCGAGGAATTGGTCAAAAAGGCCCGGATGCATGAAATGGAGATGGTGGCCCGCGAAATTCGCAATCGTCAAAAACGACTCCTGGAGACCCTGCGCGATCAAAAAGAGCCGCTCACCGCGGAGACCCTCCAGGATTTGCTGCAAGAGGTTGATAAGCTGAGGGATCTCATCACCCAGGTCATGGAGGCGATGAGCAAGATGGCCATGCAGCTTCCCGACGATTTCATCAACAATCCTGACATCAGTGGACTGGATTTTCAGGACCTGTTTAAAGATCTCGAGGAAATTCGGCAGCAGCTCATGGCCGGAGATCCGGCAGCCGCCCTCGAAGCCGCTCGCAGATTGCTGCAAAATCTCACCGAGATGATGGCTGCCATGGCCAGGGCCGGGGCCCAGGCCGGCATGGGCGCCTTCGATCGACTCCAATCGGAAATGGTGCATCAAGCCGGCGAACTGGAAAAGATTCTCGAGGAGCAGAAAAAAGTCCTTGCCGATACGGAAACAGTCGATGACGAACTCAAGCAGGCGATGAATGCGGAAACCGAAAAACGGCTCAACCAATCGATGCCCCGTCTCCAAGAACTCATGGCGCTTATTCAGGACCGGCTGCCCTCCGAGCAGCGCGATGCTGTCTCGGAAATCCAGAAATTGCTGCAAGAAGGGCAGATCGAAAAGCTTACCCGGTTTCTTGAAAGCCTGCAAAACCAACTCGCGGATCAGACAGAGATTCGGAAGCTGGCTGAAGAATTAAAGACCATGGCACGGGCGTCGATCGCTAATCGGAGCGAGATCATGACGGACGATAAGAGCCAAGCATTTCCGGATCTCTTCTCCCGTCAGGAAAATATCAAGGAAAGGACACGCAAACTGGGGGAGAACCTGGAGTCCCTCGCTCAGCTGTTTCCAGGCATGGATACAGAAATTATCAACGACCTCAAACAGGGCGCAACATCGATGGGCACCGCATCCGGGAAATTAGAGGGAGAAGATGCCGCCGGCGCTATTCCGCCCGAAGAGAGTGCGATCCGCAGCTTAAGCCGGTCCCAGCAGGCCATGCAGCAAATGGCCCAGCAAATGGCCCGACAGATGGCCATGCGCATGCAAGCCAATCGCTGGGCCTATCCCTGGGGTTATGATCCCCGATCCGGCTGGTATTACGGTCCGCGGGTTCCGATGCCGACCTTGCCGCAGCCTGAAGTCAGAAGACCCCGCGAACGGGGTTATACCGGCATCGATCGGGAGGAATTTGATCCTCCATCCAAAGATGACTACAAGGCTCCCCCGATCTTTCGTGAAAAGATCTTGGAAGCCCTCAAAGATGATATCCCCCCGCGATACCGACGGGAGGTCGAAAGTTACTTCAAGGGGTTGACGGAATGAAAAAAATCATATTTCTCATCATCGCCATGGTGGCATTGCAGATTTGCTTTGTTGCCCCGCATGCCGCCGCGACGGCTTCGTCAGAAACGCTTGCGCTGCTCGAAGCCAGACTCGAGCGCTGGGATGTGGCGGAGATCTGGCCCGACTTGCAGGAGGCGCTTGCAAGCCAACCACAGGATGCCGATTTGCTGGAGATGGCCGCGCTCATCGCATTTCACCGGGGTGATTACCCAAAATCCCTGGAGCTGATCAAAGCATCCATGGCGGTCGCCGGGGAGGACCAGAATCGCAGGAGTTTCGCTCTTTTCATTGAGCAGACCATCAGTGTCCTGGCACCCTTTCAACGTCATGAAACGCCCCATTTTGTCATCCTGCTTGACGGCACCCAGGACGGCATCCTGCTCGATTACTTAACCGATGCCTTGGAAAAAACATACGTCGTCATGGCGCTTCAATACGGTTTCCGACCCGGGGAAAAGGTGAGAGTGGAGCTGTTTCCAGACGCAAAATCTTTTTACCAGGCCTCCACGCTTTCGGTCAGGGATATCGAGGTGACCGGAGCGGTCGGTTTGACCAAATTCAACAAGCTGCAGTTTCTGTCTCCCAGGGCGCTGATGCACGGTTACCGATGGCTGGATGCGATCAGCCACGAGTACATGCACTATCTTATCGTGAAGATGACAGCGAACAACGCCCCCATCTGGTTTCACGAGGGACTTTCCAAGTATGAGGAAACCCGCTGGCGAAAAGGGCCCGGCTATCTTTCTCCGCTTTACCGGACGCTTCTGTCCCAGGCGCTGACAGATGACAGCCTGATTGCATTTGCCAAAATGGAGCCTTCCCTGATTCATCTTAAAACACCCGAAGAGGTTCAGCTCGCGTACGCCCAAGCTGCTTCCGCCATCGAGTTCATCATCGACAGGGTCGGCTACGATGGCCTCAAAGACGTCATTACCGCCATGGCCCGCAACCGAACAAAGGGGGCCGGCGACGCTATCCGGAAAGTGCTGGGGATCGATGTTTCTGAGTTTGAACAGCAATGGACTAAATTTCTGGCGTCAAAGGAACTCGTACCTCTGACCAGTGCCAGGGTTCATCCCTACAAGGTAAGGGAGAAGAATGTCGACGCGCAGCGGATGGACCTGGTAGAGATAAAATCGCTGGTCGCCCGCAACCGGGCCCATCTGGGCGACAGACTCAAAGACAGAGGCCGCACGGGTGCGGCCGTCGTAGAGTATCGAAGGGCTCTGTCGGAGACACAGGATTCAATACCGGTCATGAACAGGCTCTCCGCCGCATTGATCGACCTTGGCCGGGATCAAGACGCATTGAAAGTTCTGCAGCGAATTCTCGAGTTGGCTCCGGACCATCCGGCACCCTACACCCATCTCGGTCAGGTCTACTTGAGACGCAACGATTTCGAACAGGCCAAAACGGCCTTTGAGGAATCCCTTCAAATTAATCCATTCAATCCTGAAATTCATGTCGGATTGGCCCATGCCTATGCCCGACTCGGAGACAGTGTGCGGTCTTCAAAAGAAAGACAGATCGCCCGCACGCTGGGAAGGTGAGGAAATCAGTGGCTGTCGAAAACAAAAATGCATTATCGGATGAGGACCTCGCCCAGGTAGAGGAAATGGGCAGGAGAAAATCGGAGATTATAGCAGAGATCAAAAAAGTCATCGTGGGTCAGGACAAGGTGATCGAAGAGATATTGATCGCCCTGTTTTGTCGGGGTCACTGCCTGCTGGTGGGGGTTCCGGGCCTGGCCAAAACGCTGTTGATTTCGACGCTGGCCGGCATCATGGAGCTCGATTTCAACCGGGTGCAGTTTACGCCCGACCTGATGCCGTCGGACATTACCGGTACCGATGTTCTCGAGGAAGAAATTGGCAGCCAGCAACGCTCCTTTCGGTTTATCAGGGGCCCTATTTTTACGAACATTCTTCTGGCCGACGAGATCAATCGCACACCGCCAAAGACTCAGGCCGCCTTACTGCAAGCCATGCAGGAATACAAAGTGACCGCAGGCGGTGTGACCCATAAGCTCTCCCTGCCCTTTTTTGTACTGGCAACGCAGAATCCGATTGAACAGGAAGGCACCTATCCGTTGCCAGAGGCTCAGTTGGACAGATTTATGTTTAACATTGACATCGACTATCCGAGCTTCGATCAGGAAATGGAAATCGTAGCCGCGACGACATCCTCCCACCAGCCCCGGCTTAACAAGGTAATCAATGCTGAAAAGATTCTGCAGATGCAGGCCCTGGTTAGAAAGGTACCGGCCTCCGCGCATGTAATCCGCTATGCGGTGAAACTGGTACGCTGCTCACGACCCAATGAGGCCGACGCCCTGCCGTACGTCAAAGAGTGGACCGAGTGGGGTGCCGGCCCCCGGGCCTCACAGTATTTCATCCTGGCAGCCAAGGCCAGGGCCGTGATGGACGGGCGCTATGTCGCTTCCACCGAAGACGTGAAAGCCGTCATGCCATCGATTTTGAAACATCGTATCATCACCAATTTTAAAGCCCAGGCCGAAGGAATTTCCTCGCTTGATGTCATTGAGCGACTTCTACAGGAGGTCAAACCTTGAATTACTTCGACCCAAAAGTCCTGGCCGGGGTCAAGAACCTGCTGCTGCGGGCACGGTTCGTGGTCAATGGGGTGATGGTCGGCATCCACACTTCGCAGGCCAAAGGGTTGAGCTCCGAATTCGAAGAGCATCGGGGATACACTATTGGCGACGATACAAGGCATATCGACTGGAAGGCGTACGCCAAATTTGATCGTTTTTTTATCAAGGAGTATCGTGAAACCACGAATCTGCACGCCTACATTGTCATGGATTGCAGCGCTTCAATGGATTATGCCTCCGACAGGGTAAGCAAGTTCGATTATGCTTCAACGCTGGCGGCTTCGCTGACTTATTTAATGTTAAAGCAGCTGGACGCCGTCGGCGTGATTACATTTTCCGATAAAATCGATATGATGATACCGCCCAAGGCGGCTCATGATCATCTGTTTGCCATCTTAAATGCCCTGGAAGGAACCCATCCCCGGGGGGCGACTTCAGCCGCCACCGTATTGCAGGACCTTGCCGCTTCTTTGAAAAGACGGGGGCTAATCATATTGATTTCCGATCTGCTGGAGGAGCCGCAAGCGGTCACAAAAGGCCTGCGACAGCTTCGGTCCAGGGGCAGTGAGATCATCGTTTTTCATCTGCTGGATCGCGACGAGCTGCAATTTCCCTTTGATGAGCCGTCCGTGTTTCAGGATATGGAGGAGGACCTGAAACTGTTTGCACATCCGCAGGCCATCCGGCCGGCATATGTCGAGGCTCTGGGTCGACTCATCGATGAATACCGAAAAACCTGTGCATCGCATCGCATCGACTATTCGCTTTTCGACACCTCTATCGGCCTGGATCGGGCGTTGGTTCGGTATCTCAACTGGCGGCAGAAATTCAAAGGACGGTAAGTCAAGGCTATGAATCTAACATTTGTCAATCCTCTCCTGCTTTGGGGACTGGCAGCCGTGACGCTGCCGATCCTGATCCATCGGATCGCAAAAAAGAAGCCTGTGGTGCAAAAATTTTCTGCTGTTCGTCTCTTGCTGCAATCCCAGCAGATCATGGCCAAACCACGGCGCCTAAGACATCTGCTCCTGCTGGCATTGAGAATCCTGGCGCTTGCGGCCCTGGTATTTATGATGGCCAGGCCGGTTCTCATGCGCCCGGGGGTTGCCCCTTTTCACAGGGATGGAGCCCGGGTGTTGATTTTCGATAACTCTTTTAGCATGGGCTATAACGAAGATAGGGGACGGCGTTACGAGATTGCCAAAAAAGCACTTCGGGAAACCCTCGATGACTTCGGCGGCAGGATTTTTATGATTCCAACGGCGGGAACACAAACAGCAAAGGGGGCTGCCTGGGTGCAATCTCGAGAGGCTCAGCAATACGCCGATACAATACCCCTTGCCTTCGGGGGAGGTAATATCTCGTCAGCCCTGCAAACGGCTTATCAACAGTTGAAAAACTTAAGAATGCACAGGCAAATATTCATTATCAGTGATATGGCTCACAGCGATTGGCAAGATCTCGACCTGACCGGATTCGGCAACATCCCGGAGGCGGACATCATCCTTTTGCGCATTGGTGGCGCCGGCCGCGATCCGAATTTTCGCATCAACGATATCCGCCTGCCGGACAGAGAGGTGGTGGCCGGCGTGGCCACCCGATTGGCGGTGACGGTTTCGAATCTTTCTGATCAGGCCGACACCCGACAGGTGGAGATCTACCTCGGGGACCGCAAGGTCGACCAGAAAGCCATTGCGCTGCCGACCGGTCAGGATGCAACGGTATATTTCGAATTCTTGATCGAGAAACCCGGGTGGCAGGATGGAGAGATCAGGCTATCTCCCGATCGCCTTGCGCTCGATGATGTATTCTATTTCACCGTAAAGGTCTTCGATAAAGTGAACGTGCTCGTGATTGACGGAGATCCCAGAGCGTCTCTTAAGGCCAGCGAGAGTTATTTCCTGCTCAGCGCTCTGAACCCGGCGGCAGTGGAGCGATCGCCTTTTAAGACGAGGGTAATCACGACCGATGAAATGGCACGGGCGGATCTGCGGCACTACCACGCCATTTTCCTGCTTAACGTCGCCCGACCTGATTTTTCCAGGCTGTCATCTTTTCTGGAAACGGGAGGTCCCGTGTTCTTTTTCCTGGGAGATCGAATCGTGCCCGAAGTTTATAATGGATTTCCCCTCGCGCCCTGGCAGATTCGAAATCGAATTGATCTGGGTGAAAGCCCCGAAACGATACGCCCCAATGGTTCGAGAAAGGAATCGCTTAATTTATTGACCGGGTTGGCCGACAACCTGAAGCGAACCTCGATTCAGACGTATTTCAAAGTCGAGGGCACCGCCACATCATTGCTCCAATTGGGAAATGAGGATCCGCTGTTGTTGGAAGCAGCCGCGGGCGAGTCCAAAATTTATCTGTTTACCTCCAGCGCCGATCTGGCCTGGAATGATCTTCCATTGACGGCGGCCTATCTGCCGCTCCTGCAGGGATTGGTGAAACATGCCGTCGGAATGACGGAAACCTCGGTGGATGCCGGAATCCAGTTTGGCGAACCCTTGAACGAAAAAGGAACTCCAGCTCAGATGAAGGGGCCCCGGGGAGGGCCCGGAATTTATCAATTTCGCCTTCCCTCCGGCGAGGTGCGGCAGGCTGTAAACCCACCGGCGGAAGAGTCGGATCTGGCCAAAATTTCAGAGGACGAGCTTAAAAAAAAGTTCGGGACCATTGATTTGAAAGTGGTGGAATATACGCAAGACGGCCTCGATGCGCAACGCGCAGGAAGCAAAGAGCTGTGGCCTGCGCTGCTGGGTTTGCTTTTGACCGTTCTTGCGCTTGAAATGGCCCTGGCAAACGCTAGGCTGTGGTCTGGATGATAACCCATGATTTCCCGAAGAAAATTTTTGTTTATTACGGCGGCTTTAATGGGCGAATGGATCTTTTCACGGGCGAAGGTTCTCCCGGGATCGCTCTACCCGCATTTTTTCTTCACGCAACTCAAATACCGGGGCGGGGAATGGGATCCGAATTCTCGTTTTGTCGAAGCCATCGTCGAAGAGCTTGAACTGAGAACCAGCATCGATGCTCGTAAACAGCGGCGCATCATCGAGCTGTCAGATCCAGATCTGTTTTTTAGCCCCTTGCTTTACATGGCCGGCCGCTATGAGTTCGAACCCTTTACGCAACCGGAGCGGGAAATTTTGAGACGTTTTCTTACCGGCGGCGGATTCCTGTTGGCTGAGGATACGCTGGGAGCCGACGGATTCGGATTCGATCGATCCTTTCGGCGGGAGATGAAGGAAATACTGCCCGAATACGCCGTAAAAAGACTGCCGCCGGATCATTCCGTCTACCAGAGCTTTTATCTGTTGGGCAGCTTCGGCGGCCGCCAGCTGGTCAAACCCTATCTGGAGGGCATTACCGTTGATACGTGGACCCCGGTGATCTATTCACAAAATGATCTCTCCGGAGCCTGGTCCCGGGACAGATACGGCAACTGGATTCACAAATGCCTTCCAGGGGGGGAATTTCAGAGGGGGTCGGCACTCAAAATGGGTATTAATATTATCGTCTACTGTTTGACCTCGGATTACAAGAAAGATGTGACCCATCATCCCTTTATTAAGAGACGCCGGAATTTATGAACATGAACCCGATTACCATAGCCCCGGTTTTTCCGCTGGGGTTGATCATACTGCTCTTTGCTGCTGCTGTGGCTGCGGTTGGGGTGCAGTATCGATTGAGCCGGCCGAAACTAGGAACCAAGCGAGCCCTAAAGCTATCCTTTTTACGCCTGCTTGCTGCCGTCACCTTGCTGGCTTGTGCCCTCAACCCTTCACTGATGACCACAGCGGTGCATAAACTGTCACCGGCAATCGCGATCGTGGTGGACACCTCCGACAGCATGGGACAATCCGGCGCAGGCGATCCCGCAACCCGTCTGGATAATGTCAAGGCCCTGCTGACGGGGGGTCAATCCCCGCTCCTGGACTCACTGGGAAATGATTTTGGCATCAGCATCTACGGGCTCTCCGATTCGCTGAGGCCGCTGCAATCTGGCGATTTAGCAGGTTTGACGCCCCGGGGTCAAAAGGGTGATGTCGCCGAAGCGCTACAAACACTCAGCACAAAGAATTCCGTCGTAGTTCTTTTTAGCGACGGCAACGTGGGGTGGCGCAGCAGCCAAGGGCCGAAGCCGACCACCCTGACCGTTGCCATGGGCAATCCCGGTGCTTACCGTGATATTTTGATTACGGAGATCGACGCCCCGGCATTAGCCTTCAGAGGCCGTGAGGTTATCATTGACATCAAAATAAAAAGCTATGGTTATCAGGACCTGACGCTGCCGATTCTGCTTCAGGAATCGGGAAAACTGCTGGCGGTTAAAGATGTCAGGCTGCAAGGCAACCCAGCTGAGTTGGCCACATCACTGTCCTTTATCCCGCGTGAGTTGGGCCGGAAAGACCTGGCAATTTCGATTCCCCATCAGATTGGAGAGAACATTTTTGCCAACAATCAAAACAATCTGACGATCAATGTGGTGCGTGACAAAACCCGAATTTTGATGGTTTCGGGAAGCCCGAGCATGAATTACCGGTTTATGCGGGTGGCGCTGAAAAGCGATCCTTCCATCGATCTGCTCTCCTTTGTCATTTTAAGAACACCGTCAGATATCCTGAATGTCCCGCCGCAGCAGCAAAGCTTGATTCCGTTTCCGGTGGAAACCCTTTTTATTAAGGAACTTGACACGTTTGATCTTCTTATTTTCGATAATTTTAATTATGCCTTATATTTAAAACCCGAATACCTCGACAGCATTCGCAGCTTTGTTGAAGACGGCGCTGGCATCGCCATGATTGGCGGCCCCAATCTCCATAGTGAGGGGGGAGACAATCTGTCCCCGCTGGGGGATCTGCTGCCCTATCGATTCATCCAGGAAGAATTTTATCGGCGAGATTCACCCGTCGGCCTGCGGCTGACGCGGGCGGGAGCCGAGCATCCCTTGATGCAGATCGCCGACTATTCAAGCGAGGATGCCGGCAATCTTTTTCGATTCTGGCAGCAACTGCCATCGCTGGACGGCATCAACCTGATCGAGGTCAACGAATCTGCAGATGTTCTTCTACAGAGTGCGGACCGCATGGCCTGGCCGATTCTGACCGTTGCGGAGTACCGAGAAGGCCGGGTTCTGGCGATCACTTCGGATTACACCTGGAAATGGTACATGGGCATGGTTGCCAGCGGAAAAGGGAATCAGTTTTATCTCCGGCTGATGCATCGGATGGTCCGATGGCTGACAAAGGATCCGGGACTTGATCCGGTCCAGATTATCCTGCCGAAAATGTCGGTAGCCGCCGGCCAGGAGACCGACATCCGGATCCGGTATCGAAGCGAAAAACGGTCTCCCGGAGCCAATGCAGCCATTGCGTTTTCGGTCTTCAATCCTGAAGGCACCAAGATCCCGTCAGAGCTCAAACCCACCGCTCAGCCCGGTGAGCACCTCGTTTCATTCAATCCCGCCAGAGGCGGAATCTATCGTATCCGGGTCGAGACACCCGATGGAACCGTGGAGGAATCGATGGTTGTAGCAGACTTTCTGGCGAGCCTGGATGCCGCACCTGACCATGGTCAGCTTGAAAAAATCGCTGCCGCCACCGGCGGAAAATATTTAACGCCGGAAGATGACCTTGTGAAGGAAATTAAAGCATATGCCCGCCAGGGAGAAAAAAATTTTATCGAAGAAAAGCATTTACCGATATGGGCCACCCCTTTCGTGTTAGCAATCGTTGTGGCCCTGCTGTCGTCGGAATGGTATTTCAGGCGGCGTTGGGGACTCGCTTGAATCGACGCCGGCAGGTAATCGCGGGAGGTTTTTATGCTAAAGAAATCAAGTGCGTGTATTTTGCCGACGGTCGCTTTTGTCTGCCTGTTTGTCTTTGCGGGGCAACTGGAAGCGGCATGCCGTAATCCAAATATTGTGAGGGGCATCGATCCCCGTATTGTTCCGGCGGCCGTTTCAGGATTTGTAGAGATCAAGTGGTTCGGCCACTCCTTTTTCCAGATCACTTCCGGCAGCGGCACCAGGATCATTACCGATCCTTTCGGGCTAATGGGATATCCCATGCCCGAGGTTTGGCCGCATGTGGTGACTGTCGGCCGAGAACACAGAAACCACAACAACGTCGGGTTGGCCAAAGGAAGCCCCCTCGTTTTGCGCGGCCTGAAAGAGGGAACCTCTGAATGGAACGACATTCAGCTAAACTTTCGCGATGTGCTTATCTACAATGTGCCGATCCATCAGCGAGGGAATCTTGAATATGAGCGCAGCCTGAAGGGCGCCGCATTTGTCTTCGAGATGGATGGCATCTGCATTCTGCACTCCGGAGATGTCAGCGAACCTTTCAACGACGATCAGCTACAGTTTATCGGTCATATCGATGTGCTGATGGTACCCATCGGCGGCACCTACACGGCAGGACCGGAAGAAGCCAAAAAGATCATCGCGCAGCTGAAACCCAAAATTGTGCTTCCGATGCATTATTGGCAGCGCCCAATTGATTGGGAAAGCTTCACAGAGGGGCCCTATCCGGTGCGGTTTCTGAATACCAACTCCTTTCACGTGAGCAAGGATAGCTTGCCGACGCTGACCGAGGTTTATTTTCTCAATGTGGTTCGGGAAGGCGAGCCCTGAGCCCTCAGGAGAAAGCATTGTTTTTCCTATATCATAAGACAAAACAAGTAACTAAAGGAACCCGTGTTATGATGAAAACCGATCTGAGTTTAGGGGCCGTCCTGTCGCTCTGCATGTGGATCGTTCTGGGCATTACAGAAATCCATGCGGCCTGCCGCAATCCCAATGTGGCTGATATCAGCACACCTTTGATCAGGCGTGCTGCAGCGTCAGATTTCGTTGACATTAAATGGTATGGCCATGCTTTTTTCCAGATCACATCGAGCTCCGGCACCAAAATCATTACGGATCCTTTCCGGTATATGGGATACCCCATGCCGGAAGTGTGGCCCGATGTGGTGACAGTGGGCAAGGAAACGCGAAATCACAGCAATGTCGGGCTGGCCAAAGGCGATCCAATAATTCTGCGGGGGCTTAAGTCCTGGGGCAGCGAATGGAATGTGATCAACAGGTTGATTCGCGATGTCCTGATTTATAATGTGCCCATCCATATGCGCGCTACGTATGATTACATAAAAGGGTCCGCCTTTGTCTTTGAGGTGGACGGTCTTTGCATCTGCCACACCGGTGACCTGGGGGAACCATTCAATGAAGATCAACTCGATCTTATCGGGTATGTCGACATTTTATTGGTCCCCATTGGCGGATCTTACACGATGGGTGCTGAAAGTGCCAAAAAAGTGGTCGAACAGCTCAAACCGAAAATAGCAGTGCCCATGCACTATTACCAGGACACGATGGCTCTGAGGAGATTTCTCGATGGACCCCACCGGGCCCGTTTCCTAAAGACCGATACCTTCAGTGTGAGCAAAGATACACTGCCACCTGTCACCGAAATCTTTATTCCGCGCGTAATCTGGTATGGCCGTGAAGAAGATTGACTGCGGTTTGATATCATGACTCCGGTCAACCAGGCGTCAATATTTTTTTTAAACCGCCTAAGATACCGGGATGTTCGACCTTCTGGCGACTGCAGAAAAATCGATATCAAATTGTCATCGGTATTATAACGTGCGTGCCAATTACATAAATCCAGTCGGAAAGCAGGGCAGGTATTCTTCTAAAAAAGGTTGCAAAGAATCCTGCTTGAGATAATATGTTTCCTACCTTCTCCACAGAGGGGGCGTTGGGGCCGACATCCCGATTGCGTTGCACCTGGATCACGGCGACAGCTTTGAACTTGACCGGACATGCAATGACAGAGGGGTTTCGTCGGTCATCCGCAAGATCTTGACTGAAAATCCGTCCGAGTTTTATCCGCGTAAATACTGGATGGGCTGCAGTCTGACAACAAAAGAGGAGTTGACCTATGGTTGAGCTTAGACCCCATAAAGCCATTGAAAATGTCGGTTTCATTTCAGTCAGGTTTGCCGGCACAGACGGTGTGTCACTGGAAACGGAGAAATGGGCGCGCGTCTTCGAGTCGGAGGGGGTTAAAACGTTTTACTTCGCCGGCGAGCTGGATCGTCCGCCGGAGAGATCATACCTGGTACCGGAAGCCCATTTTACCCACCCGGATATCAAAGATGTTTACAACAATTCCTTTGGGGTTACGGCCCGCGACCGGTCGGTTTCCAAAAAGATCTACCAGCTGGCGATTAAATTAAAAGATCATCTGTATGATTTCGTGGAAAAATTCGACATTGACGTAATCATTCCCCAAAACGCGATCACCATCCCGCTGAACATTCCCCTGGGAATTGCAATCACCGAGTTTATTGCCGAAACCAACATCCAAACCATCGCCCATCATCACGATTTTTACTGGGAACGGGACCGGTTTATGATCAACGCCATTCAGGACTATCTGAACATGGCCTTTCCGCCGGTTTTGCCGTCCATTACCCACGTCGTCATCAACTCGGTGGCCGACGACCAGCTCAGCCGCCGAACGGGCATTTCGGCTTTCGTGGCGCCCAATGTGATGGATTTCGAGAACCCGCCGCCCCCGCCCGATGATTATGCCGCCGATGTTCGCCAGGCACTGGGCATCGCCGACGATGAGCTTTTGGTGTTGCAGCCGACCCGGGTGGTTCAGCGCAAGGGAATCGAGCATGCCATCGAGCTGCTGAGCCGGCTGGACCGCAAGGCCAAGCTGGTGATATCCCATGCGTCCGGTGACGAGGGTCACGACTACGAAATAAGGCTGCGGGAATATTCCAAGCTGATGAAGGTCGATACCCTCTTTGTCTGCGAAATTATCAACGAAAAAAGGGGCCTGACCGCCGACGGCCGCAAAATCTATACCTTAGAAGACATCTATCCCTTCGCGGATCTTGTCACCTACCCTTCCACGTTTGAGGGCTTCGGCAATGCATTTCTGGAAGCCGTTTATTTTAAAAAACCCGTGGTGGTCAATGCCTACTCAATTTTCACCAAGGACATCAAGCCCAAGGGATTCTCGGTTATCGAGATCGACGGCTACGTGACCCAGGCGGCGGTGGAAAAAACGAACCTGGTGCTGGACAATCATGAATTTTGCCGGCAGATGGTCGAGCATAACTATGAGCTGGGCCTGAAGTACTTCTCCTACAGAGTCCTTCACCGGGGGCTGCGGGCCCTGCTGATACAGCGTGGCTGGATCTAAAAGCATAACCGTTCAGAGGTTCAGGGTTCAAGGGTTCGAAGGTTTGGGTCTCCGTCGATTGGATTGCGATTCCATAAGACGGGCCCTCGTGCTGGGTGAAGCCCAATGTGAACCATTACTTGCTGAAAAAGTAGGGGCGGGGTTTATCCCCGCCCGCAAATCGGCGCGATTACTGCTTCGCGCGGGAATAAGGCCCGCCTTTGATAGATGGGTCCTTCAGCTATGCTGGGAGGCCCACCCTTGAAAATAAGGATTGACGGGTCATCCAGCTAGGCTGGAAATGCATTTTACCCACCTGAGGCGGGTAAACTCCTGTTTTTGAGATAGCTTCTATTCAAATTGTGAAAAATAAAAATAACGAAACCAGGAGGGGCTGGGGTATGGAAACCGTTAAACAGTTACTCAACAAGATTTACGGTGAACAGACCGGGAAACAGGCGCTGGAACGCCTGGCGCCGGTGATCGAAAAATTTGCGGCCATCCCCAAAGCGAAAAAGGAATTCTTCTCCCAGGAAGATATTGTTTTGATCACTTACGGGGATACCTTGAATCAGCCCGGGCAGGCTCCATTAGCGACCCTGCATGAATTCGCAGTCAAATACCTGCAGGATGCCGTCTCCACGATCCATTTTTTACCCTTTTTCCCCTATTCCTCGGACGACGGTTTTTCCGTCATGGATTTCTTTGCCATCGATCCGCAACTCGGCTCCTGGGAAGACGTCCAGGCCATCGGCAATGATTTTGATCTCATGTTCGATTACGTGGTCAATCATTTTTCATCCCGGAGCCAGTGGTTTGCCAGCTACCTGGCGGACGCGCCCGGATTTGAAGATTTTGCCATCGAGGTCGATCCGGCTGCGAACCTTTCCATGGTCACGCGCCCGCGGTCCTTGCCCCTTTTATCCGAATATGAAAAAAACGATGGCAGCAAAGTGCATCTCTGGACGACCTTCAGCGCCGATCAGATCGACTTTAACTTTAAGAGCCTGGAAGTGCTGACCACGATGGTGGAAGTGCTCCTGTTTTACGTCCGCAACGGGGCCACGATTCTCAGGCAGGATGCCATCGCATACTTGTGGAAGGAGATCGGCACCACCTGTGTCCACCTGCCCCAGACCCATGACATGGTAAAGCTGTTTCGGGCCATTCTGGACGTCGTGGCCCCGGATGTCATGATTATCACCGAGACCAATGTCCCCCATGCCGAGAACGTCAGCTATTTCGGTGACGGCCGGGATGAGGCCCAAATGGTATACAATTTTACCCTGCCGCCCCTGCTCTTTTATTCATTCGCCAATGAAAATTGCAGGATTCTCACCGAGTGGGCCGCAGGCCTGCATCTGGAATCGCCCGCCACCACATTTTTCAACTTCACGGCCTCCCACGACGGTATCGGGGTCCGGCCCCTGGAGGGCATTTTACCGTCCCGGGAACTGGATAAACTCATCGATGTCGTCAGAGCCAATGACGGCCAGGTATCCTACAAGCGCAACCCGGACGGTTCCGACAGTCCCTATGAATTGAACATCACCTATGTGGATGCCATATTGGGTTCCAGAGATTCGGACAACGCCGCCAGATTCTTGGCGTCCCAGGCAATCCAGTATGCCTTGCCGGGGGTTCCGGCAACCTACATCCACAGCCTGCTGGGCTCCCGCAACTGGACAGCGGGGGTCAAACAGACCGGCCGGGCCCGCACCATTAACCGGGAAAAGCTGCACGTAGAACAGGTGATGGCCGCATTAAATGATGCCGCCTCTTTTCGCTCCCGGGTTTTTTACCCGTACGCAAACCTGATGAAGGTGCGCCGGGCCCAGAAAGCCTTTCATCCCAATGCCGGTTTTGAAATACTGGAAATAAATCCGCAGGTATTTGCCATCAAACGCTATTGCGAAGATCAAACGATTTATGCCTTGACCAATATATCCTCATCGGAAACCACCACCGCGCTGCGCGGAGCGGAAATCTCCGATCCCATGACCGATTTATTGACCGAAGCCAAAATCGATCCGCAATCATTTGTCCTGAAACCTTATCAATATTCGTGGTTGACGACCCAAGATTCGTAACTACTTTATAGCCAAAAAATTTTGGGTTCATAAAACAGCAGGTAACGTATTTAATATTCGAGAATATATAAGCAGGAGTAATGGAGTGATGGAGTACTGGAGTATTGGAAATTGACTGTCAGAAAGACAGCAGTTCTTTTTCCATTAATCCAACACTCCAATACTCCATTACTCCATAAAGTTAAACAAATTATAAACTCCGGAATGGATCCACTCGTTCTGAATTAAAGTGCCGTGAGATGATGAGGTATTGAATGATGAATGTGGATAGTCTGCTCGCCAGGGCGGAAAGCGGCTTTGATAATTTAAAGGTATCGCAAAAGTATATCGACTCGGCTTTAAAATGGCTTAAGGTTTGGTTAACCGAAGATTCCTTCAGGGATTATGCGGCCCAGATTGCACATTTGATTACGACCGAAAACTGGAGCTTCTTGCTGGATTCCTTTTATCAGGTGATCCCCTTCGGCACCGGCGGGCGCAGGGGGCTTGTCGGTGTCGGCCCCAACCGCATCAATACCTGGACCATCCAGGCTTCCGCCCAGGGGCATTCCCAGTATCTCATGCGGCAATACGGTGAGGAGGCCTGCCGGCGCGGGGTGGTATTGACTTTTGATGTCCGGGAATACACCCAGAAAGGCATTTACGATGATACCCTGCCCAATCCGGTCATGGGTCTCGACGGCCTCCGGCTGGCAACAGCCGCCGCCGAGGTGTATGCCGCCAACGGCATCAAGGTATACATGTTCGAAAGTGTGCGCAGCACGCCGGGTCTTTCCTTTGCGATCCGTCATCTGCAGGCCATCTCGGGTGATATGTTCAGTGCCAGTCACAATCTTCCCACAGACAACGGCAAGAAGGTATATGATCGCTTTGGCGGTCAACTAATCCCCCCCGAAGATCAAACTCTGGTCGATGAGGTCACCGGCAATGTCAAAGACATAAAGGTGACGGATTTTGATAAGGCCAGAGACGAGGGTTTAATTGAATATGTCGGTGAAGAAGTTGACAACGCCTATTATGATGCCGTCAGCCGGGTGTCTTTGTCGGATGAACGGGATATCAAGATCGTCTATTCACCCCTGCACGGCACCGGTCTTACCTCGGTCTATCCGATCTTAAAAAAGCTGAATTTCGATGTCAGTCTTGACCCGGCAACATCGAATTTGAGCGGCGCCTTTGAAAATGTTACCTTCAACATTCCCAATCCCGAGGTGATTGAATCCTTTGCAAACTCGCTGCCCTATGCCCAAAAGATCGATGCCGATATTCTGATCAGTACGGATCCTGATGCGGACCGCATCGGCATCATGCTAAAGCACCGCGATTCGTGGCAATTTTTAACCGGTAATGAAATCGGCATCATTCTGACCAATTATGCCATCTCAAAATACGCATCCCTGGGCCGTTTAAACCCGCACAGCACTATCATTAAAACCGATGTCACCACCACATTGATGCAAAAAATTGCCACTGAAAATGGTGTTCGAACCATCGGTGACCTTCTGGTCGGCTTTAAATATATCGCTGATGTGATGAACCGCATTGAAGCCGACGGCAACATCGAAGATTTTATTTTTGGCGCCGAGGAAAGTCACGGCTATCTGACCGGCAATTACGCCCGGGACAAGGATGCGGCCTGTGCCGCTATCTGGCTGGCCGAGCACGCCGCCGAACTGAAAAAGAAGCAAAAAACCCTGCTGGACGATCTGAACGATATCTACGCATCCTGCGGCTACTGCCACAATTATTTAACCGAAATCAGGCTGCTGGGTGCCAAGGGCATGGAACAGATCGCTCTGATCATGGACCACCTGCGAGATACCACCGTAGACGCCTTTGGTGATTTCATCGTCAAACAGCGGCTGGACCGTCGCGAGGGGGAACCCCGACCCCATCTTTCCCAGACGGATACCTCCGCCCGCAACATATTGACATACTATTTTGAGGACACAGCGGATACTGCCGGTATCCGCGTCACCGTGCGGCCGTCGGGGACCGAGCCCAAAATAAAAATGTATTTCGAAGTCATCGGCAATCCCTGCAGTCTGATAAAACTTGAGCAAGAAAAACAGAAAATCACCGCCATCCGGCAAAAGATGGAAAAAGCGTTTATGCAGTATTGCTATGGGCTGCTGGATGTCGATTTCCCCGACCGCGGATTTTTGCTGTTCTGGCAGCTTCCCCTGGTCGACAAGCTCAAGTACTTCGACATCGAAGATGAGATCGCAAGTCTGAAAAATATCGCCGACGCCGGCGAAAGAAAAACCGAGCTGGATAACCTGCTGAATTTTTTAGGCGCCAACCCGATCGAAAAAGTGGACAGCGCGTTCAAGGCAAAATTCAATGCGGGAGTTTTGGAGTACTTAGATATTCATAGTTAGAAGAAGACAGAGGGCAGAGGACAGATGTCGATCAGACCATCCGAATTTACTTTCTGTCCTCTGTCTTCTGTCATCAAGGAGAAACCCATGCCCTTCCCTGCCAATAAAACCAAGCTGGTTTGCACGATCGGACCCGCATCCGAATCACCGGCCATGCTGGAAAAAATAATCAGGGCCGGTATGAATGTTGCCCGCTTGAACTTTTCCCACGGCGATTTTGCCAGCCACCAAAAAACCATTGCCAATATCAGAGCGGCCTCTGAGACAACCGGACGGCGGGTGGCGATTATGGCCGATCTGCCCGGGCCTAAAATGCGCATCGGAGAAATTGCCGACGAACCCATCGAGCTGACCTCCGATGAGACCTTTACCCTGACAGCTGAGGAAATCACCGGCGATATCAGGCGGGTATCGGTCAGCTTTGCGCAATTGCCCCAGGCGGTGAAGCCCGGTGACAAATTATTTCTCAACGATGGCTACGTTGAATTAGAGGTCACCCGGGTTGAAGGAACCGAAGTTCACTGCAACGTCATTGTCGGGGGCATTCTGCGCTCCCGCAAGGGGCTTAATCTTCCGGGAATCGATCTGGGTATCAGCGCATTTACCGATCAGGATCATGAATGCCTGAAGTTCGCCATGGACAACGGGGTCGATGCCATCAGCCAGTCCTTTGTGGAAAGCCCTGCCGACATTGAGGCCGTGCGGCAGGCCGCAAGAGAGCTCGGGCATAACCCGTTTATCATTGCCAAAATTGAGCGCGCCGGGGCCCGCAAACATTTGGCGGAGATCCTCCAGGCCGCCGACGGTATCATGATCGCCCGGGGAGACCTGGGAGTTGAAATACCCATCGAACAGATCGCGCTGGCACAAAAGAACCTCATGCGCCAGGCCAACATGATGGGCAAACCCGTGATTACGGCCACCCAGATGCTGGAGTCCATGACCACCAGCCGCCGGCCCACCCGGGCAGAAGCCACCGATGTGGCCAATGCCATCCTGGACGGCACCGATGGCGTCATGCTTTCCGGTGAATCGGCCATGGGCAAGTACCCGGTGGAGGCCGTTGCCATGCTGGCCCGCATTGCCGCGGCCATAGAGCCGCACCGCCCGGCTTTTTCTGTCCGACAGATATTCCAGACGCGCTGGGAGGAAAACCATATTCTGATTCACGATATAATCGCCACCAGTGTCGAGAGCACTCTCAATCGCATAACCCCGGCCAGTGTCATCGTGCCGACCCACAGCGGAACCACCGCCAGAAGCATTGCCCGTTTCAAGCTGCCGGTATGGGTAACCGCCGTAAGCTCCGTGAAGAAAACCTGTCAGGACCTTTCGTTTTCATACGGTGTTTGGCCGGTCCATGAACCCGATCACCCGGATGACTGGCGCTCCTGGTCCCGTAACTGGCTCCAATCCCAGGAGGTGTCCGGGAACATCGTGGTGCTGACCGAGGGCCCCTCTACCAAGCATCCCCACCGCAACAACCGCATGGAAATTATCGATCTGGGCGATCAAACCTAATCAGAGGACAGAGAACAGAGGACAGATTGATAATGCGGCCAGCTGATGTTCTGATGTCTGTCTTCTGTCATTTGACACCTGACACCTGACACCTATTTATGCCTGACACCCGAAACCCCATTAAATCATGGCACCTTGGAAGGGGTTCATTTGATTTAAATTATCGCATTTACAACAGACCATTAATGTCTATCATTAGATCTGATTACGATTAAACTTTTCAGCAAGAAAGGAGATCGAACATGAAGTATCTAAAAGCAGTCATTGTCCTGGTGCTGGCGTTAAGCCTTTTTTCAGGCTGTGCCGAGATGCAGATGGGCGCGAGCAGTACTTCGGCATCGCCGGTGCTCGACCGCATCCAGAAAAGAGGCGAATTAATCGTGGGGACCATGGGCAACATGCCGCCGCTGAACATGACCGCCAAGGATGGCGAAATATTCGGACTGGAACCCGATCTTGCCAGAATGCTGGCCAGTGCGATGAATGTCGACGTAAGATTCGTTACCAAACCATTTTCGGAGTTGTTGCCGGCCCTGCAAAACGGGGAGGTCGACATGGTCTTGTCCGGTATGACCATTACCCCGAAACGCAATTTAAAGGTCGCCTTTGTCGGTCCCTATTTTGTTTCGGGCAAGGCTTTTTTAACCAAGGTCAGAACCATTGCCCAGGCCAAGGAAGCCGATGACGTCAACACCCCGGAAACGAAGCTGGTGGCCCTCAGGGACTCAACCAGCCAGGCCTTTGCCGAGGCTGTTCTCGACAAAACCACCCTGTTTACCACCGGCACCTACGACGAAGCCGTGGATATGGTATTGCAGGACAAGGTCCATGCCATGATCGCCGACTACCCCATTTGCGTGGTCTCGGTTTTCCGCTACCCCGAAGCGGGCCTGCTCTCGGTGATTACACCCCTGACCTATGAGCCCATCGGCATTGCCATACCCGCCAGCGATCCGTTGCTGATGAACTGGACGACCAATACGCTCAACAGCATCGAAGCCAGCGGACAACTCGATGAGCTTAAGCTGAAATGGTTTGCAGAAGGTGACTGGCTGGACAAGTTGAAATAGGGGCAGGTTGCCGGTTTCGAGCTACTGATCTCTGGTCGCTGGATGCTCGTCACCTGTAACTTGTTACATGTCACTGATATTTGATCTTTCACTCTGCAGGTATGCAACAAAAGGCGGACCAATATATGTTGGGTCTGCCTTGTGTTGCATGTGAATGGGTGAAATAAGGATTAGTACTACAAATCCATGGTTTCTTGCCAATTTGAGATGATTGGTCACAGAGCCGCAATCTCTAATTTAACCGTGACAGAGATTGCGTTACGGAATATAAATGATGGATCCTCAATAGATCTGCCTTGAAAAAATCCCGACAGCCAACTTCCAGGAAATCATATCCGTTCACACCCTGTTGGCCTAAATTTTGAAATTCTATACATTTTGTGGTACTTAATTCAATCAGCACGACCAATCCTTCCTGAGGAGTCATTTTTGGCGTTATATTCATGGCATATCATCGTCCTTGCTTTTTTCAGTGTCAGCGTAACCTTGCTGATCGTCTGGTTGCTCATACAGCGGTCGAGACACGGCCGGGCGAAAGCGGCATTGCGCACCAGCGACGAGCGATATCTTTTGGCCCTTGCAGGCTCTACCGACGGCCTCTGGGATTGGGATCTGCTGTCGGGCACTGTTTTTTACTCTGACCGTTACAGGGAAATTCTTGGATACTCGACCGAGGAGTTTGCCGGTACGATAGATTCGTTCCGCAGTCGACTGCACCCGGAGGACGCCGAGGCCATTTGGGCAGCTATCCAGCGCCATCTTCAAGAGCGGGCTCCCTACAAGGTGGAATACCGCCTGCAAACAAAAACCGGCGAGTATTTGTGGTTTTTAGCACGCGGTCAGGCAATCTGGAACAACGAGGGAAAAGCTGTCAGGATGTCCGGTTCCATTCAGGACATTACCGAGCGCAAGCAAGCCGAGCATAATCTGCAGGTTGCCCTTGCCGAAATAAGGAAGTTAAAGGAAAAACTTGAGGTCGAAAGAACGTATCTGCAGGAAGAAATCAAATTAGAGTACAACTATGAGAACATTATCGGCCAAAGTGACGGCCTTAATTACGTGCTCTATAAGGTTGAGCAAATTGCTCCCGGTGATACGACCGTTCTCGTTCTCGGTGAGACCGGAACCGGCAAGGAGTTGGTGGCCCGGGCCATTCATGGCTTGAGCCCGCGCAAAGATCGGGTATTGGTGAAAGTGAATTGTGCCACGCTGCCTTCAAACCTGATTGAAAGTGAGTTGTTCGGCCACGAGAAGGGTGCTTTCACCGGTGCCCATGCCAGACAGCTGGGACGCTTTGAAGTCGCCAACGGCGCCACGCTTTTTCTGGATGAGATCGGGGAGCTGCCGCTGGAGTTGCAGCCCAAACTGCTCCGGGTGATCCAGGATGGTGAGTTTGAACGGTTGGGCAGCTCTGGCACGATTAAGGTCGATGTGCGTGTGATTGCCGCGACCAATCGAAATCTGGAAGAGGAAGTCCGCAGGGGTCGGTTTCGGGAAGACCTCTGGTACCGGCTCAGTATCTTTCCGATTACAGTGCCCCCGTTAAGGGAACGGAAGGAGGATATTGCCCTGCTGGTGGATTTCTTCGTAGGTAAAATCTCCAAGAGACTGGGGAAGACCATTGAGAGCATCCCGACGAGTGTCATGAATACCCTGAAGGATTACCAATGGCCGGGTAATATCAGGGAGCTGGAAAACGTCCTCGAGCGCGCGGTAATAAACTCATCGGCGCCCAGACTACGCCTGGTGGATGAATTGAAGAAACCAGATAAGGCTCTGGCGACTGCGCCAAAAACGCTGGCAGAGATTGAGCGCGACCATATTGTCCGGGTACTCGAGCAGACCAATTGGAAAGTGAGTGGCAAAGACGGGGCCGCCGAAATCCTCGGGCTCAACCGCAGCACGTTACGGGCCCGCCTGCGAAAATTGGGTATCCAACCGACCAACCCACGCCGAACCCATTAGCTCAGCGACTCAAACAGTGCCAGCCAAACCCAAACCAGGCTTTGTAACACCTTCTGAAATTAAACAATAAAGCCCGGCTTTCCCGCCAATCCGACTGTTCCTCGCGACCTTCCTTTAATATCCGGTTGCCCCTTCGGATTCCCTCACCCAGAGCTGTAAAGATCACTTCAAGGGACCACCAGTGGTCATATATGACCAATGGTCATATATGACCCTGCCGACACATGAATTTATCCCTTTTCGATCCTCCCTTTTGATAAAAATATAAGTGAAATATCAGTATATTAAGTTGAATTTGAATCGGCTAAGTCGGCCTGGCATGAAGTTTGAAGATAAGATCGCAGACCGTTGGTTTTTTTTAACCGCCTGGCGAGTAAATTTTCAGGCAACCCCAACGCATGTATCTTGCCTTTGCGGAGAGGAGGGTTCCCGTGATCATTGTCAAGATAACCATGAACGCGCTTATCGAAAAGCGGACAGAGGTTATGCAAACAATTCTCTCGATGATCGAACCGACTGAAAACGAGGGTGGTTGCCTGAGCAGTCACGGTTTTCTGGACATTGAGGACAAGAATGGTTTCAGCCTGATAGCGAAGTGGGCAACCCGCGACGATCTTGACCATTATATAAGATCTGACAGATTCAGTGTTTTGTTAGGGACAAGGAGCCTTTTGTGCGAACCGCCGCAAATTGAAATCCACACGGTTTCGCTTTCGGAAGGAATTGAGACCGTTAATGCCGTAAGAAGGAAAACAGCCTGATTATTTAGCGAAAATGTAACCATGAAGAAAATACTTAAATTGTGCAATCGCTGCTCCTGACAGAGTGAATGTATTCTGTGGGGAGCCCCAAAAAGCGATATGGGATCATATTCATTCTGAATCAATTTTAATGAGGGGGTATCCAATGACAATAAATAAAGAAAAAATTAAAACCAGTGTGTGGAGTGCTATTTGCGGTGCCATTATCGTCATGATTGTCGGCTTTGGTTGGGGCGACTGGGTACTGGGCAGCACGTCCCAGAGAAGGGCTGATACAATGGTTGCCGATGCGCTTGTGACTCGTCTGGTACCGATGTGTGTCGCACAATTTAACGAGGATGCGGACAAAGACAAGAAGTTTAAAGAATTGGAAGCAACCAACCGCTGGGAAAGAGGACAATATGTCGAAAAGCAAGGCTGGGCTACCATGCCATTTGAGAAGGAACCTGACAGCAGGGTTGCAGAGATGTGTATCGAGCAAATTCTGAAGGGTCAGTAGACCCCCTTTTGCCTGTTGATTTGGGGGCCAGATGGGGTCGACCCTCTATAGCGCCGGCTTTATTGATCCTCTTCATCGATTTTCGCCGGCATTCTGTGGGCGATTTCAGCAACCGGCACACTCATTGCCGTCATGCATCGGCATTGCTAAAAATAGCTTGTTAGAAGGCGGATAAGGAATCCTACGATATGAACGTTCTTTTCATTTACCCTAAGTTTCCGGATACATTCTGGTCTTTCACCTATGCTTTAAAATTCATCCATAAGAAGGCCGCATTCCCGCCGCTCGGCTTGCTGACCGTCGCGGCCATGTTACCGGACGAATTTAACCGGCGTCTGGTGGATGTTAACGTGGACGACCTCACCGCTGATGATCTTTCATGGGCAGACGTAGCCTTCATCGGGGGGATGGCAATTCAGCGGGCCTCAGCCAAACAAATAATCACCCGTTGCCAGGCAGCGGGATTGAAAGTCATCTCCGGGGGGCCGCTATTCACCGCAGAACCCGATGCGTTTGAAGATGTGGATCACCTGGTCCTCGACGAGGCCGAACTGACATTGCCGTCTTTTCTTGAAGACTTGAAAAGCGGCACTCTGAAGAAAATCTACCGGGCATCGGATTTCTGCGATCTTGCGGGTACCCCTCCCCCCTCCTGGGAACTGATAAATATGAAGAAATATGCATCCATGAGTATCCAGTTTTCCAGAGGGTGTCCTTTCAACTGTGACTTTTGTAACGTGACGGCTCTCTTCGGTCACAGACCCCGATTGAAGTCAGTGCAACAGGTGATCGCGGAGTTGGATCGTCTGTATGACAGGGGATGGCGTGGTGATATCTTTTTTGTTGACGACAATTTTATCGGAAACAAGCGGTACTTAAAAGCGCGGTTACTGCCGGCCTTGATCGAATGGCGCCAGGACAAGAAAGGATGCATATTTTTCACAGAAGCCTCGATAAACCTGGCCGACGATGCCGAGCTTATGGATCTGATGGTCAAGGCGGGTTTCGATTCGGTATTTATTGGAATCGAATCGCCGAATGATGACAGCCTCGCCGAATGCCAAAAAGTTCAAAACAAGAACCGTGACCTCATGAATGATGTGAAGATTCTGCAGCGCGCGGGTTTACAGGTTCAGGGCGGCTTTATTGTCGGCTTTGACAGCGATACTGCGTCAACCTTCCAGCAACTAATCGATTTTATCCAAAAAAGCGGCATTGTGACCGCAATGGTAGGGCTACTCCAGGCACCACCGGGAACAAAGCTGTTTGACCGCTTGAAAAAGGATAAGCGTTTGCTGGGCAAGATGATCTCAGGCGATAATGTGGATGGCACCACCAACATCAACCCCAAGATGGGGCTGGATCAGTTGATGAACGGCTACAGGTTGATCATGGCGCATATCTATTCGCCCCGGCATTATTACCGGCGGGTAAAAGTATTTCTCAAAGAATTTGGATACTCCAAGGTGGACACCCATATGGATATTCAACGATTTCTTGCCTTTTTCCGTTCCAGCATTCGACTGGGGATTCTGGGCAAGGAGCGTTTCCATTACTGGTATTTAATGACCTGGACGCTGGTGCGCAAACCCCGGCTGCTTCCCCTGGCCGTCACCCTTGCCATATACGGCCATCACTTCCGAAAAATATGCGAGGCACATATACTTTGAGCCGGGTGCCAGATTGTTCCTGAACAGGCAAGAATTTATTATGAATGAATTTTTTAAAAGCAACGGGATCAAAAATATTAAAAAATTGACTGCTTTTATCCATAACTTTATCCAGAAGCCGGCAGCATTTTTCGATTTAACTGAGAAAATGGAACAAAAATTTGGCGAAGCCCTGGCGTTCTTCAGGGATTGAAAACTGCTAAACCCGCTGGTTCAAAGCGCAAGGAGATGGGACATGCCTGAGCCTTATATTTCGGCAAGGTTTAATGAAGCCGAATCAGAATTGCAGCATGCCATAAGAAAATATGAACGGCCGAGCCTGTTAAAGGCCGTCTGGCAGCTGTCGAACACTTTCATTCCATACATATTTTTATGTATTCTGATGTACTTTAGTTACGCGGCCGGTTATTCATATTGGCTAACCTTTGGCCTTGCCATCGTGGCAGGCGGTCTGCTCGTTCGGATTTTCATCTTTTTCCATGATTGCGCCCATCAATCGTTTTTTGCCTCTCGAAAAGCAAACACAGTGCTGGGTTACATATGCGGCATATTGACCTTCACCCCTTATGAAGAGTGGCGCAAGTCCCATGGATGGCATCACAACACCTTCGGCGACCTTGACCGCAGGGGTAAAGGTGATGTGTGGACATTGACCGCGGAGGAATATCGCACCGCGTCGAGATCAAAACGATTCTGGTACCGGTTTTTTAGAAATCCGTTTGTACTTCTGTGTTTAGGCCCCGCCTATTTATTTCTTGTGTCTTACCGAATCCCCCATAAAGGATCCAAAAGACGGCAAAGCAGCAGTGTTATTGTCACCAATGCGGCTATCGCGATGATTATCGTAGTGGCAAGTCTCACCATCGGATTTAAGGCCTATGCCTTGATTCAGTTTCCGGTGATTTTCTTTGCCGGCGTGATGGGCGTATGGCTGTTTTACATCCAGCATCAATTCGAGGGAGTATATTGGTCGCGTCACGGTCAATGGGATCCCATAAAGGCATCGCTTTACGGGAGTTCCTATTATAAATTACCTAAAGTGATACAGTGGTTTACCGGCAATATCGGGTTACACCATATCCACCATCTTCGCGCCCGGATACCCAATTATAACTTACAAAGAGCCTACAATGATACGAAAGACCTACTGACTGTTGAACCCCTTACCATCCGTAAAAGTATAAAGTGTCTTAAACTAAAGTTATGGGATGAAAACCGGCAAAAACTGGTGGGCTTTAAATCAGCCTATGCATGAGTTAAAGGGAAAAAAAGATGACTGTGCGCGGTAGGAATGACAAAAGGGGATATTTTCATGGTCGCAAAACCGACTTACAACGCACTTGAGCGCAAAATCAAGAAATTAGAAAAAGAGGCGCTTGAATATATGCGCAAGGAAAAAGAACTCAACGAAGAACGCCGGTTGGCTGATTACGGCCATATGAAGCGTACCATCAGCTTGATGAAGATTAATGAGGAATTAAATCAAGAGATTAAAGAAATCAAAAGGGCTGATAAGGAAAAGCTTGTAAAGATTTCTGATAAACTCAGCGGCAGGATCAAGGAGTTAAAATGCCTCTATGATATATCCAGCTTTCGGGAGAGCAATGACTTTTCTCTGGACGGTCTGCTTCAGGAAATGATTGATTTCATTCCACCAGCCTGTCAGCATCCTGAAATTACCTGTGCGCGTATTATTTTTGATGGCTATGAGTTTACAACCGCACGTTTTTTAGAAACCGGCTGGAAGAAATCATTCAACATCACGGTCAGTAATGAACAGATTGGCCAGTTGGAAGTTTTTCGCCTTGAAAAAAAAACAGACCTCGAGAAGGCCCTATTTCTTGAAGAGGAAGAAAGCTTAATCGGTGCGATTGCTGAAAGTATCTCCAGGATAATCGAACGTGAATGGGCGGAAGCAGAGATTAGAAAATGCCGGAAAAAAATTGAGCAAGTCATCAACAACCATTAAAAATCTGCATGTTATCGGTCATTTTGCTGTCATGCGAACGGCCCCCAAAAAACCACTTCTTTTATACCATTTCTCCAGGCAGTCACTGTTCATCTTGCATTTTTTAAATTGGGGCTATAGACCGGATTAGAAGCCATCTCAAATCCGCCCGAGGCGGATTGGTTCAAAATCGCGGCGGCCGCGAGGTTTCCCGCGTTGCGGGAAACCAGGGCACAACCTCACCAAAGCGCGCTGGGACAGAGGACTTTTCCAACACAGCCCGATGACCCATCGCCTTTTATCGTCAAGGCGGTGGGCCTTTTGAGATGCAAAGCCACAATATGAATTGGTATTTGCCTGGAAGTATCCGGCTGCCATATCCCCTTTTTCTATTCAGCAGCGGTTTGTCTAATTAAAAAACCTCGAGAGGGACTTCTTCTTGATCTGTTTTTTTGCGGGCCTGCAAATTTATGGTGCGGTTTTTTCATCCACCGGGAGCGGCCCTCGCGATCAGGCTCTGGTGATCCGTAGTCAAAAGTTGACAGGAAACGTTGCTCAATTTTAGAACCGATGATTCGATTGATGGCACGCACCATAAGCTTGTCTTCTTCGGTAACAAGCGTAAAAGCTTCGCCGCTGCGAGTTGCCCGGCCTGTCCGTCCGATGCGGTGAATGTAGGCCTCGGGGGTGGAAGGGATGTCATAGTTGATGACATGCGAAATCCGGGTAACGTCAATGCCGCGCGCGGCGATATCGGTCGCCACCAGAATCTGAAACTTCCCTTCGCGAAAGCCGTCCATTACGGCCTGACGGCGTGTCTGGGAAAGGTTGCCCTGCAGCGAAGCCGACCGATAGCCGGCGGCAGCAAGCTTTTTCCCCAGGCTCTTGGCACGATGTTTGGTCCGGGTAAACACCAGCACCGATTGGGTATGGGTGTTTCCCAGCAGCTTTAACAGCAGCGCCGTTTTTAATTTTTGGGCGACCGGGTAAAGCGCGTGATTGACAGTCTCCGCCGGTGCGGTGATGCCCACCTGGACGGTGTCCGGGTTTCGCAAAAAATCCCCGGCCAATCGCCGAATTTCGGCCGGCATGGTAGCCGAGAAGACCAGGGTCTGGTGTTTCTTGGGAAGATTTTTTAAAATTCGCCGGATATCAGGAATAAAGCCCATGTCCAGCATCTGGTCAGCTTCATCTATGACCAGCACCTCCATTTGGGAAAGATCGATGCTATGACGTCCGATATGGTCAAGAAGCCGGCCGGGACAGGCAACAACAATGTCGGCACGCTTCAGTTTCTGGATCTGCGGATTAATACCCACGCCACCGTAAACAGTAGCACTTCTTAGATGCGTCTTACGTCCCAACGTTTCAATAGCCTGATGAATTTGTTCGGCCAATTCGCGGGTGGGGGCAATTATCAGGGCGCGAACGCACCCGTGTTGACGCGCCACCAGTCGATTGAGTATCGGCAGAACGAATGCCGCTGTTTTACCGGTGCCGGTTTGGGCCAGACCCATTATATCGTGACCCTTAAGTACTTGGGGAATGGCTCGTGCCTGAATGGGTGTGGGCGTTGCATAACCTGCCGCTGCCGCGCCTGCGGCAACGGAGGGATGAAAATTAAATGTTTCAAAGTTCAATTAATACCTTCTTTCTGTGTTCTCCAATAAAAAAAGCCCCGGAGCTATTCCGGGGCTTACGTGATTTTTAGTTACAACCAGGAACACGGTTAATTTTAGGTAATCATACAGGCAGCTGGAATGGCTGTCAAGCTAATTATCTAATATTTTTATTTAAAATAGAATATTCGTATTTAAGCTTACAATAACGGTCTGTTAGGCAATTAATGCCAGCGCCCTTTAAAAAACGCTGCTGTTGCAATGGATTGCCATGTAAAAGTTGCCACACCGTTGACCAAATAGTTAATTAACGGCCGTTTTAAGGGCCTTGCCCGCAGTAAATTTGGGCGCTTTGGATGCTTTGATATCGATTTCGGCCCCGGTCTGCGGATTGCGTCCCTTGCGGGCCTTTCTTTCCACCACTTTGAAGGTACCAAAACCAACCAGGGTAACGGTGTCACCAGTTTTCATTGCTTTGGTAATAGATGAAAAAACACAATCCACTGCTTCCTGAGCCTCTTTTTTGGTGCTGACCAATTTGGCCACTGCGTTGATTAAATCTCCCTTATTCATTTTTTTCTCCTTTCATCAATTCTGGTTTTTGACGTAAAATTGAAATCTAAAATTCCTGTGCAGATCTGACGGTATTTTCGGTTAATGGACCTATCAGCGAGCATCATGTGCCCGCAAGTTTCTCAATCGATTCTCTTTTGGTTTTGCAAGATATGCAGAAAGATGTGACAGGTCGGGCCTTCAGTCTTTCTATGGAGATGTCCTCGCCGCAATCCTCGCAGATACCGTATTCTTCTCTTTCGATGGCTTCCAGAGCATGTCTAATTTTTTTGATCAGCATGCTTTCTCGGTCCCGAATTCGCAGGGTCCAGGCCCTTTCCGATTCAGCGGAAGCCCTATCCAGCGGATCCGGTAAATTTTCACGCGAATCTAACAAACCTTCAACCGTATCATCGGCATGATCTA
>Ga0209536_100002014_pt1 | contig 33238 bp, 27 predicted proteins | sample DeeMarSeWOR28_12_FD_187461 | JGI IMG/M metagenome (GOLD analysis project Ga0209536, IMG submission 187461) | Marine sediment microbial communities from White Oak River estuary, North Carolina - WOR-2-8_12 (SPAdes) (version 2) | ecosystem: Environmental > Aquatic > Marine > Intertidal zone >... | reverse complement strand
GCTATTTTCTGCTGCCGTAACTTATAGGCAAGGACCGTGAAAATGATTACAGCGGCCGTACCTGACAGCACTGCTGATGCCAGGAAAAGGACAAGAAGTTGAACCCCGAACCAGATGGGGGGGTCAGAAGCCATGGTGAATAAACCGCCAAGATTATTATTTGCTCCGACAGCGGTGACAGCTGCAATTATTCCAAAAGTTAAAGCCAGGCCCTGACTACCGGAAACCAGGAAAGCAAAACGCAGGAACAGGCAGCCTGACATTATGCCGTACAGGGTGGAAAGCCACCATATATTGGATGTAAGGTTCGGAGATGCAGCATTGTAGTAGATAAGCAACCAGGGGCTTTCTATACTGAAAGCCAGGAGCATAAAAGCGGTCACGGTGGAAACTATGGCAAGATATACGGCACGGCTTCCCAGGGGCCTTAAAGGGGTTACCCCATAGGCATGGCTGATGGCACCGATCAGGCACAACCCTGTAGAGGTGATGGCAAAAAACGCAAAGGAAGAGGTCAATATCCCCCAGGGAACTTCCCGGGTAATGCCATAGGCGATCTGGTGCCCGGTCATGGTCGCATACGATCCGGCTGTCAATCCCGCAATGACAAACAGGGATAAAAGATGCGTAATCCATTTAACCGGGGTGCTTGCAAGGCGCCCCTCTTCCAGATCATCAATATTGGCTGCCATGTTTTTCCCAAAAATCCTTTAAACCGGCTTTCCGCCTATTTTATTCCCAGTTCATATTCTTCCAGGTGTTTATGCCCCTGAACACCTATATGACACCAATTACACTTCGTATTGACTGAAAAGGCAAGCGTGCCGTTATGACACTTGCCGCAGTATTTTCCCTGATTGAAAGACTCCATGGTAAAATCGTCCTTTTGTTCAACTTCGCCTGCTTTCTTGGCAAATAAATCAGGATGACAACTCTGGCAGCCGAACTTTTTGCCCAGATGAAATTTATGCTCAAAAATAACGGCCCGTACCGGTTTGATAAAAACAATCGGCCCTCCACCGTATTCCTGGGCCCAGCTCATACGGACAATACCCAGCAGGACCGGCAGGAGTAAAAAAAATAAGAAAATTTTACGTAACTCAATCATGCGTTTTTCCCGATTGCCCACGCCCTCTTTTTACCCCTGCAAATAAAAGACATTGGGCATGGACCCTCTCTCCGGCCTCAAGACCAGTATGGTTTGATCCGGCTTATGGAGTAATTTGTAGAATTCACTTTTCTGGTCCGCCAGATCGCCAAATAACAATGCCCCTGCTGGACAGGCCTCAGCACAGGCAGTATTTGCTTCCCCATTCTGCAAGCGCTTTTGATAACAAAAGTCACACTTATCAACTGCCTGGCTTTCCCCGTTATAATAACGGGCATTGTATGGACATGAAGTCATGCAGGCCTTGCAGCCGATACACAACGTTTCATTCATCCTGACAATACCATTCTTCTTGTCCTTGTAAGTTGCTTTGGTCGGGCAGACGCGAACGCATGGCGGCCGGTTGCATTGATTGCAAAGAACAGGGAGAAACTCCCGTATCATTTTACTGGCAGCTATCCCCGTTTTTCTGCGACTTAAAACAGCATTCCTCCAGCCATAGGTCGGAACGTTATTTGTTTGCCGGCATGCTTCGATACAACGCTCACAGTCTATGCATCTATCCTTATATATTATCATTGCATAATGGGGCTGATATGGATATGTCCCCACGACACTGGCGCCAAGCAGTTCGCTTCTCGCCTGCCGGGCGGGAACAAGGGAAAGGACTGATCCGCCCACAAAAACACCGGTGATTTTTAGACCAAGAAGCAAAAAACGCCGGCGCTCCTCTAGGGAAACCTGCCCGGGTGCCTGGGCCTGCATTTCTTTATTGCTCTTTAAATGTTTCATCATTTGTTTGATTTAGAGCCACTGACTTTTGCGGATGTGCATACTATATAGCGACTCCCATGCAACGGTCAAGGCAATATTTTGAATCATTTTCAACGGATAACTGATACTTTCAAGAAAGGATCAGATTATTTCCAGCACTCCGACCATATTCTGCCATAATAATTTTATTCCCATGCAAAATCCTATACCTTTATATAAAGGGATATTTACCTTTTAGAATTGCCTCATAACAAAAAATGAATTACCATTCACCATTTTTTGTGACTGGCATAAAATTTATTATTATTTTATTTGTTATTTTTCATGCTTGCGGATAGAAGTTTAGTGAACCTGCAATTTCAGGCTGATATTTTTATCTACATTTGTTTTCTATGCATAAAATAGCTGTACGCAAGAGATCTAACTCTTCCAAGGGAGATTTTGATGGACACCGAGCATGAACAAACTGATCGGATACTGATTGTTGATGATGAGGAGAGTTTACGCCTGACCTTTGAAATGCTGTTAAAAAGGGCCGGCTACGGGTCTGTCAGTGGAGTTTCCAGCTTTGATGCTGCTATCGCCGCTGTGGAACAGGAAGACTTTGACCTTATTATAAGCGATATAGTCCTCCAGGGAGCCTCAGGAATTGATCTTCTCAGGCAGATCAAAGACATGGGCAAAACCTGTCCTGTGGTCATGATTACCGGATATCCTAATATCGAGACAGCGGCTGAAGCAGTACGGCTTGGTGCTTTTGATTATGTACCCAAGCCCGTTAAAAAGGATGAACTTTTAAAAATTGTTGCCCTGGCCCTTGAAAAACAGGAACTGCAGAAAGAAAAAAACCGCTTTGAAAAGCAGCAGGAAAAGAACCGCTATCTGCAGGAGACAATCCTGCGCTCGGTCCGGGAGATAATTATTACTGTTGACACCCATCTTCGCATTGCCGATCTTAACGATATGGCGAGCGACTGGGCCCGGTCCTTTCTGCCCGAAATTGCCATTGGCGTTTCTCTGCCAACTCTGACCAGCAAACTTGGCCGGGCTTTACTTGAAGATGCAGAACACGTCCTCAAGCATCGAAAGGAGATCAAACTCCATCGTCTCGAATGGAAGAAGCCGGATAACAGCTTTGGGGTCATGAGCGTCACGGCGGCTCCGCTTGAAGATAGCAAATCCACCTTCCTGGGAGTTGTGATCACTGCCCGGGACCTCACCCATCTTGAGGATCTTGACAAACGTGACCAGCGTACCCACTTCCACCGTTTTGTGGGGAAAAGTCAGCCTATGCAGCGAATTTATGCTCTTATCGAAAGCGTCGGCAAGGTCGATACCACTGTCCTGATTACAGGCGAAAGCGGGACAGGAAAAGAACTGGTTGCCGATGCCCTGCATGAAGAAAGTCCTCGCCGCAACCGCCCCCTGGTCAAGGTTGACTGTACGGCTATTCCTGAAGAGCTTCTGGAAAGTGAACTCTTCGGCCACAAGAAAGGATCCTTTACCGGTGCAGACAGGGACAGGCTGGGAAGAATCCTGCAGGCTGACGGCGGCACGCTTTTCCTCGATGAAATAGGTGATATTTCTTCGCGCATGCAGCTGCGGCTGCTGCGTTTTCTCCAGGAAAGAACATTTTATCCCGTGGGGCAGGACCAGCCCATCCAGGTGGATGTCCGGGTCATAACAGCAACCAATGCCGATCTTAAGGAAAAAGTACGCCGGGACCAGTTCCGGGAAGACCTGTACTTCAGGCTTCGCGTAGTCGATATTATCCTGCCTCCCTTGCGTGAACGCAGGGAAGATATTCCTCTTCTGGCCCAACACTTCCTCACCGTTTTTGACAATAAAATGAAGAAAGGTGTGACCGGCTTCTCCGACTCTGTCATGGAACTGCTATTGAACCATTCCTGGCCGGGAAATATAAGGGAACTGGAGCATGTGGTTGAACGGGCGTATGTCCTCTGTCTGGGAGACACAATAACCACAGATCACCTGCCGGCGGAAATAATGATTGCTGAAACACCTCAACAGCCAAGCCATGAACCTGCTATTCCCCAACCAGTCCAGGCGCAAGCTGTTTCGCCAACAATGGATTCAATGGATGAGGTGGCACGAATTATTGATGCATTGCGCCGCACTGCAGGCAACAAGGCAAAGGCAGCCCGATTGCTTGGGTTCGATCGCAGTACGCTATACAGAAAAATATCCAGCTATAATATTGACCTGTCCAACCTGGATATTCAAGAGTGAGCAGCTTGCTTCCCCATCCCTGTTACTACCTCGAACAATTGAACAGATAAAGCACCTTCTTCCCCCTGCAACACTTTATTGGTGCAGAGCGACGGCATATCAATATTTTTATATCTATCTCTTTGACATTATTTGAATTATGTATTCCTGAAAAGAATTGATGTGAAAAAAAGCTGTTTCAATTGTTTTCTTCTGCAGCCCTAGAATTATTTTGCGGCCCAGCCGCGAAGCATCATGCATATATGTGGCGCGAATGCATATGTATTATATTGAAATAATAACATTAATTTTTTTTTATCCTGCACTGGAAGCACAATATTTTCCGGCTTACTGCCCGGATGAAACGCCTAGGTAAAAAATACTGATAATTCAGAATAACTAATTGATATTAATTAAAAATTTGTAGAATGCAACACATGTGTTGCAACACATGTGTTGCGTCCGACACTCCTTGCGACACACACATAGTAAACATTCCCAACTATGCTCTGACTCATAACAGGGCCGTAGCACTCCAATAAAAACCCTGTCTCCGGATCACTTTGCTGCAAATCAGCTTTTAACGTCGCTAACTAACTGTAATTAAATGCATAAATCAATCAAACAAGAATTATCTCCGTACTGCTGCTCCGCCGAATAAACCAAACAACAACAAAATAATAGCAACTTAATTTTTATGGCATGAAATATGCAGAGACTCATATCAAAGCACAAAAATTGGGCAAAATTTCACGCGGAGGCACATAATGTTTAAATCAATGGAAATCACCCAGGAAAAAGTAGCAACATTTGATCAGCGAGTTGAAGTTGCTGAACTCGAATTGGGAAATTCCAAGTTAGGCCTTGGGGTCATCATGGTAATGGCTGCTTTCGTCGGCATCTGGGGCGTAGCATGCTTGATCGGCGGTCTGGCAAGTTCCGGTAGTTTCCAGGAAATAGGACGCAGCCTGGTTACAGCCTTCACAGGAATGTAGCAAAAACTTTTCGTCATTTGCAGCAAACGGGGTTCGTTATGGGCATGGATAATATGGATGGCAAAAGAATAGCATGGCATAGTTCCATTTTCTGCGGCACAGTCATCAGCATCTGGTCTGTAGCTGCATTTCTCAGCGGACTGGCACAGGTCAACTGGCAGTTATCCGAACTGCTGCGCCAATATCTGATTGCTGTAGGCCTGTTACAGGAGTTTCATACCCTGTCAGACTTTTATACCCATATCAAAGGGGTTGAATATATAATTGCCGTTCTTTTTCTTGGTGCGTTTCCTGCTTTTTATAGCTATCTCAATCGCTCTAAAGGAGAAATAGCAGCGAAAACCTAAACAGTATCTGACATTTTTGCCTGGTTGTGTTGCAGTAACCTGCCAGGCTTTTTTTTACCCAAAATTCAGGTTTTTTTTAAAAAAATAATCAATAATTTCAACTATTTATAAAACTTAAACCAAAAGGAGGTAACAAGAAAATGGAGCAAATACCAAAATATCTGCTGAGTACAGTCGTGGCGTTGCTGTTGTGCTTCTCTTTGTATGACACCAATGCTGCAGCCGGTGAAGGGCCTGATGAGGTTGAAATTGACTCCCTGGCTCAACTGTATGACCCGGTATTTTTTGACCATGCGATGCACGAAGAAGTTACTGACGGCAACTGTGCAGTCTGCCATCACCACACCCTGGGCACAGAGATAGAAGATGAAAACTGCATGCGCTGCCATGCGGAAAGTGGTGCTGCGGATGAGATTACCTGCCAGGGCTGCCATTCAGGCAAAAGGTTCGAAGCTGAATATCTGAACAAAATTGATGCTGACAATACTCTGTATCACCGTGACAAAGTGGGACTGAAAGCAGCATATCACCTCCGCTGCATGAACTGCCATGCGGAAATGGGTGTAGCCAATGGCTGCCAGGATTGCCATACACGCACTGATGCCGGCGACAAGTTTTTCCATGCCGGGAACTACGCACCCCCCGAAAGCGATAAACCCGCAGGTGGTGGACACTAGAGACGACTAAAAGTTGATATTACTTTTCAGCATAAAAAGAAGGAGAAGATAAATGAAAGCAATGAACCGAAGAAAATTTCTGAAAGGCAGCTTACTCGGAGGCGCTGCTGCCTCGGTAATAAGCAAAAGCAGGAATGCGGATGCTTCAGCAACATTCGGTGGCTATCCTGAAGCCATGGGCGTACTGGTAGACCTGACACGCTGTGTTGGCTGCCGGAGCTGCGAAGCAGCATGCAACAAAGAACAAGGCCTCCCTGATCCCTCGCACCCTTTTGACGACTTATCCGTACTGGATCATGAGCGCAGGACCAGTGAAGGAGCCTACACCATTGTCAACCGGTATGAAATTCCGGGGCAGGACCATCCGCTTTTCCGTAAGATTCAGTGCAATCACTGCAATGAGCCGGCATGCCTGACCTCGTGCTTTGTCAAGGCCTATACCAAAACTCCTGAGGGGGCCGTGATTTATGACCCCACCGTCTGCGTGGGGTGCCGTACATGCATGGTTGCCTGTCCATTTTATGTTCCTGCCTACAGCTACTCAAGTGTTTTAAATCCGGTTATTAAAAAGTGTATTTTCTGTTACGACACCAGGCTTAAGTTCGGTCGGCCCCCGGCCTGCGTCGAAGCTTGTCCGCGGGAAGTTCTTACCTTTGGTAAACGTCAGGATCTGATCAAAATAGGACACCAGAGAATTCGGAACTATCCGGACCTTTATGAAGATCATATTTACGGTGAAAATGAAGTTGGCGGTACTTCCTGGATGTATCTTTCAAGTGCTCCCTTTGAGCAGGTAGGATTTGATACTGATCTTGGGACACAACCTATTCTCTCCTATGTCAAGGAATTTCTGACCGTCGTTCCCATGGTGCTGACTATCTGGCCTGCCCTTTTTGCAGGGTTTCACCTGCTGGCAACACGAAAGGATGCACAGAAAAAAGAAGAAAAATCTGAGAAATCATAGGAGGACCGGAGAGAATGAAAACACTTATCGCAAAGGGGAAAACCCCAGTGGCTACACATTATAGTCCAGACAAAACTAAATTTAGCATCAAGGACAAACTTCTCCTGGGACTAAGCTTGAGTGAATACCTGGCCCAGGCATTTCGCAATCCTTTCAACTGGATCTTTGCCATCATATTTATCTTTGGAGGCTATGTTACAGTAACACGGTTTCTTTTCGGACTCGGTTATGTGACACACAGTTCCTATGACTACCCTTGGGGCCTTTTTCTTGGCTGGGGCCTCTTCACCATGGTCCCCCTTTCTGCTTCCGGCTTCATGCTGGGAACGACGGTTGAGGTTTTCGGCCGCCATGATTTCAAACCCATTGAACGCTTGGCCCTGTTAAACGGCCTGCTGGGATATCTGTTCGCAGTCATATTTCTGCAGGTTGACCTGGGACAGCCCTGGCGGTTGATCTACCCCATGTTTGTCTCCCTGGGCCCTGCAGCTGTCCTGTTCCTGGTCGCCTGGCATGTTGCAACCTATCTTTCCGTACAGGTTGCTGAACTGGTCCCTGCCTTTGCCGAGTGGGCAGGAATGCCTAAACTGAAAACATTTGTCAAAAGTATAATACTCGGACTGACCATTGCCGGCATTATTCTTTCCACCCTGCATCAGGGAGCCTTAGGGGCACTGTTCACTTATGCCCCCGGTAAGGTGCATCCTCTTTGGTACTCTGCGCCATTTCAATGGTTCCATTTTTTCTGTTCATCTATTTTTGCCGGTCTTTGCATGCTCATAGTCGTGAGCACCATCTGCAAGAAAACCATGGCCTGGCGGGCTGACAACAATTTTCTGGACAACCTGGACAGCCTCACACTGGGCCTGGCAAAGGGTGCCACCCTGGCTTTAATCACTTACCTGGTTATCAAGATTATTGCCATAGCCCACGACGGTGACTGGGGCTACCTGGCCAGCGGCTGGGGGCAGTGGTATATGCTGGAAATAGGTGCCGGTGTCATCCTGCCAATGATACTTTTTACCATTTCCATCAGAAACAACCTGGCCGGTCTTGCACGATTTGCAGCTCTCATAGCGGTTCTCGGCATTGCCTTAAACCGCCTTAACACCGCCCTTTTTACCTTTAACTGGAAACTGTATCAGGAGATACCGCATTGGCGGGAAGTGGTGATCTGCATCACCGTCTATTCTCTCTACATCGTCACCTATAGATTCATCCTGTATCGCCTGCCAATACTCTATACCTGGAAAAAGGATGAGGTTGTAGAAAGTCCATAAAGGCTTCTTTCCCTCTGCAGCAGGGGCGCCTGGCAAGAAAAACCCAGCGCCCCTGCTGCACACGGCTGCAGGCAACAGGAAAATGTTTGAAAGTGAAAAGAAATTCCCTGCACAAGGGACTCAAACACACAAACCGGAGAAAACAGGCAGGCCTTTGAAAACAAACCCGTATCCCTTTTTTTCTTTTTTCGGCGATTGTTTTTTAAAGCTCTTTATTTCCCAGGGTGACTGACATGGTCCTTTCATTGAGAACAACCAGCTATACTGCAGCAATCTTTATAGCATTAATCCTTGGTTTTCTCTTGTTGCTTGGTTCACGGCAATACAAGTCTCACAAGGAATACGAAAACATCATTGAACAGAATGAAAAGATCATTTTCCAATTTGCCACCATCAGGGAGCATATAACCGAATCACTCCTGGAAAACCGCTACCAGCAGCTCAACAACATTACAAGTGAAATAGAGAACCTGAATGTCAGCATGTCACAGGTTCTGCAGCAACCGATTATCCCTGACGAGTACAGAATATCATTTGCCGGCCAGGTAGACTTTGCAGGCATCACCCTTTTACTTCGAAGCATAGGTTCCGGTGACCAGACACAGGCAAAGATACGCCAGCTGAACCAGGAAATACGTATTCTGGGCGAACGATTGATGCTTTTCGACAGGGTAATCGTAGACCATGTAAAAAGAAAGCTTGTCGGTTTTCAGAATTTTGTCATAGGTCTTCTGGCCATTATCCTTTTTATTGTCATCTATATTCTCCTCTTCTGGCACGGTCAAATTGCCATGCCGCTCATCGATCTCGTAAAACAGGCCAAAGAGATTTCTTCCGGAAAGCGTTCCACCATATCCGTACGCAAAAAAAGTGGTGAAGTGGCGGAACTGGCAGGATCGTTTCAAAATCTCCTGACAAAACAAAACAGGACATCCAGTGAATTTGCCCGCTACAACCGGGTACTGGAAATGGTCCATAATGTGGGAGAATCAGTGTGGCAGGTGCAGACCAGGGATGCTGTTTTTGGCGAAACATGCCGGGGCATACTGACCAACAGCGATTACATCCTGGTCTGGATCGGCATTCCAAAGGACAACAGCCATATAGTGCCAGTCATTGCTGACGGATCAACAACAATGAGCCGCCAGGAGCAGGATGAATGCATGACCGCCCTGCTCACCGCCGCCGAAGAAAATCCTGAGAAATACGACGGCGCCCACAAAGCCTTGGAACAGAAATCACCGGTCATCCTGCGCAATATTCTGAAAGGCTTGCCCCAGGGTCCATTCAAGAATACCCCCTTTGCAAGCAATACAGCCGACTGCATAGCTCTGCCCCTTGTCTATGACCAGCAGATTTTTGGCGTCATGAACATTTACTCCATTGCCGCCCTCAGTTTCTCAGAAGAGGAAATCGAACTTTTAAAAGGCATGAGCCGTGAGATAGTTTTTGCTCTCTTTGCCCTTGCTGCCAAAGAGTCAAACAAGACCCTGGCGCGCCTGCAGGCTGCCAGAAAAAAAGTTTTTGAAAACAATCCCGACCTTATCCTTGTTATTCGAGCTGACGGTACAATTGTTGAGGCAAATCCCTCTGCAGAGGACAAACTGGGAAAAGGAGCAGGAACAGTCATCGGGACCGGCATTTCTGACCTTTTCAACAGCTCCTCTTCTCCCCGGCAATTCGTTGATGCCTTATCCGGCGGCAGTGAAAATATCTCCATGGAACTCACCATTTCCGGAAAAGAATACATGACCAGTATTTCCCTTCTGAAAAATCAGTTTGAAGAAAATGACACCTACCTTCTTATTGCCAGAGATATTTCCGACCAGAAGGCCCACAAAATTGAAACCATCAAGGCTTCCAAACTTGCTGCAATGGGTGAACTTTCTGTCGGCGTAGCGAATGAAATTAACAACCTTACCAATGGCCTTATCAATTATACCCAGATTCTGAGTGAGGAAATTGAGGAAACCGCCGGAAAAAATAACCAGTCTATCGAATTACTGAACAATGTTATCAAGGAAGGTGAAAGAATTTCACAGATCGTCCAGCAGCTCCTTTTTTTCAATGCAAATCGCTCCCAGTCGAAAGAAGCTGTGAAAATAAACAAAATCATTGAAGACTCCCTGGCGCTGACCAAACACCAATTCAAATATGATGCAATTGACGTCGCAATACATTTTCCGGATATCGTCCCTTCCGTAAAGGTGAACGTCCAGGAAATGCAGCATATTTTTCTTAACCTTCTGAGCAATGCACGATATGCCCTAAACCAACGCTACCCAGGGCCGCACTCTAAAAAGCGTATTGAAATAAAAGGAGAGATAACAGCAAGGGCCGGGCAGCAGTATTTAAAAGTGACGTGTACAGATTTTGGCGTAGGCATTCACCCGAACATCATTACCAAGGTGTTTGAACCTTTCTTTTCAACCAAACCTGAAGGAATAGGCACAGGTCTTGGGCTCTCCATATGCCGAAGTATCGCAGAAGATAATAACGGCATCCTAGAAATTGAAAGCATCCTCGATGATCACACCTCCATAATCATGGAACTGCCGGTCGCGGCATAATCAGGGAGATTCAGCCTTTTGATCCGGTGTTCATGGGTCCGGGTTCTAACAGGGTCTTGGGCTACCATCAAAATCAACAGTTAGAAGCATGAAAAACTGTACTGGCTGCAATCAGGACATGCAGGTTTGTGCCTGGTGCATCCAAGAGGCCCAACAAACGTGTTGCATGCAACGCATTTGCGCCACAATACCGTAGCATGCAACACTTAATGCAACACCTTGAGCAGTCGACAGCCACAGCGGTAATATAATTTTTTTCTGGTTGATCCTGCAAATGAATAAGTCAAAAAAATACATATAAAAACAATATGTTACAAAAAAAATAAGCATGGAATACACGTAATATATCGACAGAGAAACATCTTCTTTAAAAAGAATTAATGTAAAAAATAAAATAAAAAATCCATATGGCATCATTCCTGCAAGATATGAGTCAAAGAAAACAAAAAGAGGAAAATAAAAACAATTCACCTTTCAATAAAAGATAAAAAACAAACAGCAAGGAGGTCAGTCATGGCTAATACAATCGAAACCACCCAGGAAAGAATCACGGCAGTTGAACAGGAAAATGTTGAAATCCAAAAGACAGAAATGAGCAAAGCGGAAATCTGCTTTGGAGCCATTATGGCAATCGCAGCGATTGCAGGAATGTGGGGTGTGGTTTCACTGCTGATTTCAATGTTCTTAAAGTAAAAATTAAATAACTATAATAGTACAGCACTAACCCAACGAACCTTCTGGAATTCCAGGAGGTTCGTTGGGTTTTTTATTGCTCTGCAATTTTATTTTAAATTTTTACAATATAAATATTATAAAAAAAATAGTTCAATTTATTAATCTTTATATTTTAGATATGAAAACTAAATATACATATTTAATATTAACTTTTTTTGAAGTGGTTCCAATTGCAACGATTCTGTTGCAACAAAACCGTTGCATGCCACACAAATGCGACACACGCAACAGCTTTCTTGCGCCAGTCCGTTAGAACAAAATTTTATCAATAAATTCTTATATTTAGTTCAATAAATTAAGTTCTACTATATCGGAAAAACGCTATTTCCACCCCTAAACAGCAATATATTCACACGTTATTATTCATCACCGTTTTTTGTGCGTGATCTATACTACCAGCAAATATAATTTCTTTCTATTCTCATAACCATCTGGTATTACAGCAAAAAAATATTTTAACTTTCGCGTTTTTTTATTCTCTTCAAGTTTCTAAAAAAATAAAATTGCAATAAAATTAAATATGGCATGATTTATGCTACATATATTGCAAGAAGACAATGCAGAGAAATTAAACTGAGATACTAACTACAATATATATAGAGGAGAAAAGCCATGCTGAGCGAACAAAAAATCACAAAAGAACAGGTTACAACCTTTGCCGGTACCGCTGAAACCTCTGAACTCGAAATAGGCAACTCCAGATTCGGTATTGGCATTATCATGGTCATGGCCTGCTGCGTTGGCGCCTGGGGTTGCTTATGTCTGATCAGCGGTATAGCACAGTCTCAATCCATTCAGGAATTAGGGCGGGGAATTTTCACAGCTTTTACTGGAATATAAACCGAAGTTTTTCAATTAATCAAAACAATTCAGGAGGACAAAATGTCAAAAAATGAAACCACCCCTAAAAGCATGACTGTATTCAAGTTTGCATCGATTTTTCTTGGATCGCTCATAACCATTTGGTCAAGCGCAGCGATTCTCAGCGGGTTGGCCCAGGCTAACTGGCAAGTTTCAGAATTACTTCGCCAGTACCTTATTGCCGTAGGCCTGATGCAGGAATTTCACACCCTGTCAGACTTCTACACCCACATCAAAGGCGTAGAGTACATTATTGCTGTTATGTTTCTTGGTGCCTTCCCTGCGTTCTATGCCTACCTGAACAAACCTGCCAAGGAAATGGCTGCTGAATAGCTGAACCCTTCAATCCTCCCTAAAAAAAACTGGCCGCTCGATTAAGCGGCCAGTTTTTTTTATTTAAAGACCGCACCAATACAACCGTTCCATTTACAAAATAATCAGGTTATGTAAATAAAAACCCGCTGCAACCCCGTTCATGGAATTGCAAAATTATCTTTGCCCCTGAAAATATTTTGTTATACTTCCGCCAGACTCTTTATTATGACAGAAACAATACGTGTCAAATCCCCTGAAAAGGCACGGTGCAATTTGGCATTGAGGGCTTGGAGGACAAATTTTCAATCCGTACATCCAATGAATATGAGCCTTATACGAAATTCAATGGTTCCAGCTTTCCTTTGTATTCTTTTATCCACACTTTTGACTTTCCTGCCTGTACTCGACTGTTATGGCGCGGAAACAAAAATGCAGGACCCTGCTGAAAGGACACTGCGCCTGCTCCTTGTTCCTGAGAAAAACATTTTTGAGCAGCGCCGGCAGTACAAATATATAACAGACTATCTTTCCAGGAAAATGGGAATAAATGTCATTGTGGAAATCATGGCACATTACGGTGACATAAGCGTTGCCTTTCAGACCGGGAAAGCCGATGCCGGCTTTTTTGGGAGTTTCAGCTATGTATTGACACACGCCAAGGCCGGTATTGAACCCGTTGCCAGGCCTGTATGGCTTGACGGCAGTTCCACCTATCGTGGCTATATTTTTGTTCGAAAAGACAGTGGCATTGCAACAGTTAATGATATGAAAAACAAAAACCTGGTTCTCGTTGATAGGGCGACGACCGCAGGCTATATATTTCAACGTTATTATTTAAAATATTACGGCATTAACAACATGGAAGATTATTTTTCCAGAATATCATTTGCCCGCAGCCATGATGCTGCAGCCTGGGCTGTTTATACGGGTGAGGCTGACATAGGAGGCGCCAAGAATCATATTTTCAATAGCCTGAAAGAAGAATATCCCGACTTCAAGGAACAGATGGTGGTCCTTGCTGAATCGCCGGAAGTTCCCTCTAACTGTCTTGCCGTCCGCAAGGACCTCAATCCTGCCCTGAAACTGCGCCTGAAGACCCTGCTCCTGTCCCTGCATGAAACCCCGGAAGGACAGGAGGTTCTCAAAAATTTCAGGGCCCGCAAATTTATTGAAACAACCGACGGCGATTATGAAGTCCTTTATAAAATGGTAAAGGAGTTGGACTTAGACCTTCATGACTATCCCGATTAAAAAAACCTTTATTTATTAACCGCACCGAAATTATGAACTTTTCCTTCCGCACAGCAAGGAATATAGGCCTTTCCATATTACTGGTGATCATTGTCATTGAAAGCATCTTTGCTTATGTCACCATGTCAGACAGTTCGGAGCGTCTAACCGCAATCATCACCATCGATCAGGTCAAGTTGCGGCGCTGGTACGATGTTGCTGAAATCATAGCCCATGCCAAGGACAGCCTGTACGACTACAGGCTGGGCCGCACTGATGTTGTTGCCTCGGTTGATCTTCTGGTGAACAAGGCTATCACTGAAATTAATGAGATCAAGGTGCTTGCATCGGACCAGAATGAACTGGCCAATATTGCCGAAATCATCCAAACTGCACTGAGATTCAAGCAGGCAGTGTATGCCTTTGAGACAGAAGTGAATGAAGGTTACCAAGGCGGATCATCCGCACGGGAAATGGAAGACATTGCCATGCGCGAAGCCGACCGGATAGCTTCCCTGGGACGGGAAGCGGCAACCTACGTCAGCAGGAGAATAGAAGAAAAGAATAATGCGATTCTGGAAATTTCTACATTTTCCCAGAAGATGCTGACCCTGGTCTTATTTATTGCTTTTATTGCTACCATCATCAATGCCTACTTCATGGCACGGGCCCTGGGAAAACCGATAAAGCAGCTTGTTGACGGCACCGATCGCCTTGCTGAAGGAGATCTGACCCATCGGGTCAGTGTTCATTCAAAGGATGAAATTGGGCAACTGGCAGCTTCGTTCAACATCATGGCTGAAAAGCTGAAAAAGTCCAGGCAGGAACTTCTTGCCGCAAAAGCTTACACAGACAACATAATTCGCTCCATGAGCAACTCCCTTCTGGTGATCAATAAAGACCAGACGATCAGGGCAGCCAACCAGGCCACCTACGACTTGCTGGGTTATACACGGGAGGAATTGATCGGCAACCCGTTTTCAATGATTTTTGCTGAAGGGTATTACAGTGGGATCGGGCTTGATGATCTTATTAATAAGGGCTTCACTCAAAATGTGGAAACAACCTATCTGTCCAAGTACGGAGAAAAAATCCGTATGCTTTTCACCGCCTCAGTCATTTTTAATGAAGAGGGCAGGTTTGAAGGCATCGTATGTGTTGCCCAGGACATTACCATGCAGACTGAGACCTTACGCGCCGGCCACCTAGCTTCAATAGGTGAGTTGGCAGCAGGCGTGGCACACGAAATAAACAACCCGATAAACAGTATAATCAACTTTGCCCAGATCATGATTGATGAAGTAAATAAAGGTGAGATTCCTGCGGCGGAAATTCCGGAATTGATAATTAAGGAAGGTGATCGTGTAGCAAGCATTGTAAGCAGCCTGCTTTCATTTGCCCGGGAGAATGAAAAGGAAAAGAAACCTATCGATGCAAGGGAGGTGCTGGATGAAGTTCTGGCCCTGACACAGGCACAGATCGTTAAAGACGGCATCAACCTGACCATTGATTTTCCCAGGGGCCTCAATAAAGTGCTTGCAGATTTTCAACAGGTGGAGCAGGTATTTTTAAATATCATTAATAATGCCCGATTTGCTCTCAACCAGAAACATCTTAAAGCCCACCCCAAGAAAAACTTTGTCATCCATGGCATTGAGGAGACAATCGATGATGTAGACTACCTTGAAGTGACTTTCCTGGACTACGGCACAGGTATTCCGTCATCAATTATCGACAAGATCTATAATCCGTTTTTCTCTACCAAACCTTCAGGAATCGGTACCGGACTGGGCCTTGCCATCAGCCACGGAATCATCACCGACCATGGCGGCAAGCTAACTTTTGAAAGCAGGTATGGCGAATACACCAAGGTCACAGTTTTGCTGCCCGTTATTACAGAAAAGGCATGACAAGGAATAAGGGGCATTGATCACATCCGATTTTACTGGCAATGAAAAATGGGGAAGAACAGCGTGTTCTTCCCCATTTAACCTGTAGAATTCTCAATGCAGAAACCGGCTTCTACATCTTCATGTGTTTTTTCATGCCGCCCATTCCCAAGGTTTTTAGAACGTCAGGGGTAATTTCCGCATAATTCATCATGGTGCCGCCCTGTTCCTGATGGAATTTCATGGCTGCTCCACTATCCTCAAATGGTATGAGCTCTTTTCCCATGGGGCCCATCATGTTACTCCCGACAACATAGTGTGCATCCGCAGCATTGATCCACTTTCCGCTGTTAAAGTCTTTTACCCAGGCCACTGACACATCGTCCCGGGAATGCATCTTGTCATATTCATCCATGGCAAAGAGAAAATTGAACATGCATTTACAGCCGTCAAAGGGTGTCATTACGCCATCTTTAAAAATAATCTGTGATTGCCAGCGTGGATATTGGGCTGGGAACATTCCGCACTTGCCGCAGGAAACGTTCTCCGGTATCTCCATTGGCTGGACTACTCCAGCCTGGCCTGATCCTGTGGTCTTGCTTCCTGATGCTGCACATCCTATCATCAGCGCCAGCATGAAAACAACGGACACTCCAAAAAATGTTTTCAGAAAAATATTCTCAAAATTCTTCTCTCCCATAAGTTTCCCCCTTCCAGGTGAGTTTGCTTTTTGCCTGACTAGCGCAGGGCTCGTTTAATTAATAACCAAATAAAAAAATACTACCATTTCTGCAGGTCTCTGCACATGTGGCAAATTGTCGCACAACAGGGACACACTCCAGGGAAATGAGAGGATTGCAGATTCCTCTGCGTCATTGCTTTGGGGCGAGAAGATTTAGCTAAAATATTCAATAATAAAACTACTTTTTAGGTGCGTACTTATAGAGTTTTCGTTGCAGCGTTCTCCGGTGGATCCCCAGTTTATTGGCAGCTGCAGTTATATTCCCGTCACAATCATTGAGGACCCTTTGGATGTGTTCCCATTCAGCTCTTGCCAGGGAGGGCGCCTTGAATTCCGCTTTCTCCGGAGCACCCGGCAGATCGGCATCCTTCTCAAAAGCATTGAGAATGTCGTCTACATCAGCCGGTTTCGGCAAATAATAATGGGCGCCGAGTTTGACTGCCTCGGTAGCTGTTGCAATACTGCCGTAGCCGGTAAGCACTACAATTTTCAAGAGCGGCAGAAACTCCTTGGCTTCCCGGATCAGATCAAGACCGCTTTTGCCCGGCATCTTCAGATCCACCAGGGCCCAGTCCGGGCTGTTCGCTTTTATCTTTTCCAGTGCCTCATCAACATTTGCAGCCTGGAAAACCGCATATCCCCTGTTGGTAAAAGCCCGTGCCAGGCGCCCCCTGAAATGATCTTCATCATCAACCAGTATGATACTTTGCATGTGGAAAAGTCCTCCTTGGCTTTATCTTCCAGCCGACTGCAAGCATTTGTTCAAATTCCGTGCTTTAGTTTTCTACTAAAAGTCTTTGCATAATAGTATGCAGGACTGCTGCCATGTCCTTGAGAACGGCGGCTACGCCGTCCTGATATGGCTCATGGCAAAACGTATGGTTACCGTAGTCCCTGCCGACTCCTCTGAGGAAATCGTCAGCCCGCCGCCAAACTGTTCGGCCACGTTCTGCGCCAGGAAGAGGCCCAGTCCCAAGCCCTTACCCTGTTCTTTTGTCGTATAAAAGGGTTCGGTTGCCCTGGACCTTGTCTCTTTATCCATACCTGAACCTTTATCTGCCACCTGAAAATATAAGAAAGTATCATCCTTAAAGCAGCGGAGAAATACCGGGGATGCCGGGTGTGAGGCATCAATTGCATTTTTTAGCAATCCCTTCAAAGTGCGCACCAGTGTCCTGAATGGCACCAGTATGGAAATGTCTGCCGCATTCTCTATGGTGATCCTGGCTTGATCTTCTGCGGCAAATTCGATGAGTGCCTGTTGCACAACCTGTTCGACGGAATATTTTTCAAGGGACTCGCCCAGGTGTTCTCCGGCATCAGCCGCCATCTGGTATAAAATATTCTTGCAGGCCTTCACCTGGTCCTTTATAAGCTGAGCGTCATCAATGAGCCCCTGGTTGATGTTTCCATCATTTAATTGGTGCAGCATTTCACCTGCGGCAACAGCGATAGTCGACAGTGGCGTGGAAAACTCATGGGCCGCCCCTGCAGACAATGTTGCAAGTGAGGCAAGCTTCTCACTTCTGGCTCTTTCTTCCTCCAGACTGACAAGGGTCTGCTGGTGGTCTTCAAGGGCCTTCTGGATCCGCCCTACGAAGAAGACAATAAAAAATGCGGTAATGGCAAAGGCGAGGAGCATGCCCTTAAGATGCAGTTTCATATGGTCAGGCAGCAAGGTATATTCTGCAAGCGCAGGATGGCAGGTTTCCTGGATTAGCGCACCCCCGATAAACCCCCCGGGCAGTATAAGGGGCAGGCGGCCCAGGAACTCCGGGTCAATGATGAAGAAGGACCCGTAACACAATACCGTAAAAACCGTAAGGCTCCAGGACCAATTGGCACGCATCAATACCGCCCCTAGTACTATGTGCACCAGGTAAAGAAAGGTGAAGGGGTTCATCGGTCCGCCGGTATAATACAGAAGTGCTGTGAGGAAAATTATGTCGAGGAACATCACCAGGCCGAACAGCCACTCGGGGATGATTTTTTTCAGCCTGTGCAGGTAAGTAAAAAAAAGATTACTGGCAGCCTCAAAAACAATAATTGTTGAAACAAAAAATATCGGTATAGCGACCTCCAGATAACTGTAGGCGGCAAAAATAAGGATTGCCTGACAGAGAACAGCCCCCCAGCGAAGATGCAGAAGCCAGGCAAAAGCAATATTTGCAGTTGCTTCATTAACCGGCCAGACCGATATGGGATATTTTTTCTGCGTCAATTTTTTTCTCCGGGGAAACTCATCCTGCCTGGTGCTGCGACCTGAAAACGTTCAGACCGAAAATCGATACGATTGTTAAAGTTTCGCGATCGGCGACAGGGCTTAGTAATATCAATATAAAACGGGCTCAACACCTGTCCGCATCGTGCTTTTTACGATGCCGATAAAATGTAATTATCAGCAGCAGGGACAATTGTCAATCTCTCTGCCCTTTTCAAAGCATCTCTATCATCCAAGGCGCGACAATTTGCCGCATTTTCATGGGCGTGGCTCCATGGTAAAAGATACTATGCGTTCTTTTCTCCATATCCGTTTTTGAGAAGGTCTCCCCCCGTTTGACCATCTTGAAGACGAGAGGCGTTTGCATCACCACCCCGGACTTACCCCGGTTCGGGGTGGTGGAGCATGAGAACAGGCATTCTCTCCTGAGGCAGGGAGCACCCTAAAATCACACCATAAAAAGAGCCAGAAAAAAATCGCTTCATGCAGAACGGGTGAAGACAAAATATTTTTACCTCTGCACGCCTGAAAAAATCAGTCCACGATAAAATCAACTCGTTTTTGTGCCGTAATCGCAGTAGCATAGATTCCGGCCATGGAACAAAATCTCTCTCACATCATTGCACACTGTTTTGTCAACATCCCCTTTGCAGAGTTTGACAAATACGAATACCTGGTTTCGCAATACCGGATAAACCCGGAGATCGGCCTAGACGGGGATGCGCTTTATACTTTCAGCAGGCAGGACTTTCAGGACAGGTCCAGGTATTTACATGACAATGGTTTAAGCTGCACTCTCCATGCGCCCTTCCATGATATGCTGCCCGGGGCCCGGGATAAATATGTCCTCCAGGCTGCAAGGGATAAGCTGAGACGCTGCTTTGACCTCATAGAAATATTCAAGCCCCGGTCCGTTGTCTGCCACCTGGGTTACCTGGATTGCGTCCACAGCTATGACGAGGAGCAGTGGCTGGCCACCTCCCTGGAAACCTGGCGGGAACTGCTTGATGTGGCTGAACATTCCGCCACGCCGATCATGTTTGAAAATACTTACGAGATCGGCCCCCGCGTCCATAAGACAATTCTTGAAGCCCTCGATTCCCCTTTTGCCCGTTTCTGCCTTGATGTGGGCCACCTTATGGCTTTTGCGCAAGTGGCATGGCCCAACTGGCTGGCAACCCTGGGACAGTGGCTCGGCCAACTTCACCTCCATGATAACCGCGGCTTCAGGGACGAGCATTTGCCTGTGGGCAAGGGCAACTTCGACTTTCCAGGCCTTTTTTCCTCCCTGAAATCAAGGAATATCCAGCCCCTTGTCACCCTGGAACCCCGCAGCGAAAGTGATTTATTTACCAGCCTGAATGCACTTGACAGATTCTCCGTATTCGACCATAAATGAGTTTAAGAATTTAAGAAATAACCCCTCCTCTCAAGATGAGGGGATTCCTTTGAAACTCCTGCTATTCCTGTGATTCCCTGTTTTTTTCTTGGAATTCCCGGACTTGCTGCTCAAAGAAAATGCACATTGCACCTTAAGATCATGAACGCAAAGAAAAATACCTGTTTCATTAAACCAAGAAGCCTCTGAGCCTGATAAATTCTCGATATGAAAACACCTGCCTCTGACTTTGTTCACCTTCACGTGCACACCCAGTACAGCCTTCTTGACGGTGCCATCCGCATCAACGATCTCCTTGAAAAATGCAAGGAATTCGGGATGCCGGCAGTGGCGGTTACCGATCATGGCTCCATGCATGGAGCCCTTGAATTTTATGTTAAGGCCAAAAAAGCAGGCATCAAGCCGATTATCGGCTGTGAATTCTATATTGCGCCACAGAACAGAAAAATACACGCCGGGGCCAAAAGTTCCAGCGATGCCGCCTTCCATATTGTCCTCCTGGCCATGGACATTACAGGCTATAAAAACCTGATGAAACTGGCTAGCATTGCCCAGCTTGAAGGTTTCTACTACAAGCCGCGCATCGACAAGGAAACACTGATTGCCCACAACCAGGGCTTAATTGCCTTAACCGCATGTCTGCATGGAGGAATACCGCACCTTATCCTGAACGGCAACATGGATGGAGCCCGTAAGGAAACCAAGGCCCTGCAAAAAATCTTTGGCGACCGTCTCTACTTTGAGCTGCAGGATAACGGCATAAAGGAACAGAAGAAAGTTAACAAAGGCCTGAAGAAAATCTCCCAGGAATTTTCCATTCCGCTGGTGGCTACCAATGACTGTCATTATCTTAACCGCGATGAAGCCTTTGCCCATGAGGTGCTTCTCTGTATCCAGACCGGCCGGACTATAAACGATAAAGGCCGCTTCAAGTTTGCAACGGACGAACTGTATTTCAAATCTCCTGACGAAATGCGGGAACGGTTCAAGGATTTTCCTGAGGCAGTGGCCGAAACCTTAAAAATTGCAGAACGCTGCAACCTGGAGCTTGAGTTCGGCCAGCATCATTTTCCAAATTTTCCACTACCCGAGGGAGAAACCCTGGATACTTACTTTGCACGGCTCGCGCGGGAAGGATTAAAGGAACGCCTCGCTGCAATCCGGGACAGAGGCGAGCTGACCCCCGAGTTGGAAAAAACTTACCACGAACGCTTGGAGATGGAAATCGAGGTCATAATAACCATGGAATTTCCAGGCTACTTTCTCATCGTAGCTGATTTCATCAACTGGGCTAAAAACAATAAAATACCGGTCGGCCCTGGGCGGGGTTCGGGTGCCGGGAGCCTGGTTGCCTATTCTCTGCGCATCACTGAAATTGATCCAATGCCCTATGGCCTGATATTTGAACGCTTTCTCAATATCGAGCGCAAAAGCCTGCCTGATTTTGACATCGATTTCTGCCAGGATCGCAGGGGGGAAGTTTTCCATTATGTCCAGGACAAATACGGCGGAGCAGAACATGTTGCCCAGATTATAACCTTCGGGTCCATGAAGGCCCGCGCTGTTATCAGGGACGTTGGCCGTGCCCTTGACATGCCTTACGGCGATGTTGACCGCATTGCCAAGCTTATTCCGGATCAGCTGAAGATAACCATCAGGGATGCCTTAGAGCAGGAACCCCGGCTTCGGGATGCGGTAAAAAGAGATGAAAAGGTCGCATCCCTGATTTCCGTTGCCCAGGTGCTTGAAGGATTGTCCAGACACATGTCAACCCATGCCGCGGGTGTTGTCATTTCTCCCGAACCAATGGTGGAATACCTGCCCCTCTGCAAAGGGCCCAAGGGTGAAATCCTGACCCAGTATGACATGAAATATACCGAGATGACCGGTCTCATCAAGTTCGACTTCCTTGGCCTGAAAACCCTTACAGTCATTGACCGGGCCATCAAGCTTATTGAGGCAGACCTGGGCAGTCCTCTCGATATCGCTGCAATCTCCCTGGATGACCCCAAAACCTATGATCTACTCTGTAAAGGTGACGCTCTAGGCGTGTTCCAGCTTGAAAGTGCAGGCATGCGGGCACTCTTAACGAGTATGAAGCCCGAAGTTTTCACTGATCTTATTGCCCTGGTTGCCCTGTATCGTCCCGGCCCCATGGAAAGCGGCATGGTCGGCAATTTTGTCGATACCAAGCACGGCAAAAAGCCTGCCAACTATCCTCTTTTACAGCTCAAGCCGGTGCTTGAGGAGACTTATGGTGTCATAGTGTACCAGGAGCAGGTCATGAAAATTGCCAATATCCTGGCAAACTATTCACTCGGCGATGCCGACATCCTGCGGCGTGCCATGGGGAAGAAAATTTCCGAAGTCATGGCCAATGAAAAAGAAAAATTCATGGCAGGTGCAGAAAGAAATAATATCCCGAAGGACAAAGCTGAAAATATCTTCGACCTCATGGCGAAGTTTGCCGGCTATGGCTTCAACAAGTCACATTCAGCGGCCTATGCCCTGATCGCATACCAGACGGCCTATCTCAAGGCACACTACCCGTCGCAGTTCATGGCAGCACTGCTTTCCTGCGATATGAACAACACCGACAAGGTTGTGACCTATATCAATGAATGCCGCGATCATGAAATCGAGGTCCTGCCTCCGGATATCAATGAAAGCGACAAGGACTTTACCGTTGTTGAGGACCGCATCCGCTTTGGGCTTGCCGCGGTAAAAAATGTCGGCGAGGCAGCACTTGATTCAATTATTGAGGTGCGGGTGGCTGACGGTCCCTATGTTTCTCTGGAAGATTTCTGCTGCAGGGTTGACCTGCGCAGGGTGAACCGTCGTGTGCTGGAAAGCCTCATCAAGGCCGGGGCTTTTGATTCTCTGGGTCTGAAGCGCTCCCAATTCTTTGCTATCCTCGATCAGGCCCTGGAGCAGGGCCAGGCAGCCCAGCGTGACAGATTAAGCGGCCAGATATCTCTCTTTGCCGTGATGGCCGACGAAGATGAACAACAGCATGTAAAAATTGAGATCCCGTCCATCCCGGACTGGACTGACCAGGAAAAACTTACCTTTGAAAAAGAGACCGTGGGCTTTTACCTGACCGGCCACCCTCTGGATGATTACCGGGAAGATATCCTGGCTGTGACCGATACAAATCTCAGTGAAAAGAAACAGTGGGTAGAGGGACAAAGCCTGCGCGTCGGCGGCTTGATCCGCGATATCAAGAACATGAAGACCAAGAAAGGTGACCCCATGGCTGTTATCGTCATGGAGGATATAGCAGGTACTGTTGAAGTGGTCATCTTTCCCGAGCTTTACGCCAGGTGCGCCGCTATCCTGCATAACGATACACCCGTAGTCATAGAAGGCCTGGTCAAAAAGGATGAGCGCGGGGACAATATTATTGCCAATGGTGTTGATTCCCTGGAGGCGGCGCGGGAGAAATATACGGCCGGGGCCCGCATCATGCTGAAGTCAGACCGGGTCAACCGCCAGAACCTTGAGGCGCTCAAAAAGGTCTTTTATCGTCATCATGGATCCTGCCCGATATCACTGACCCTGCACTTTGCCGGCCGGGGCGAGGTAGATCTTGAAATTCCTCAGGACATCACAATCAAAGCCTGTAAGGAATTTACCGCAGAAGTAAACAGTATTATGGGAGAGCAGGTAATAACCTATGAGAAGGCACCGGTTAAAGCACCCCAGCCGAAAAAGAGAAATGGAGCCTGGAAACAGCGCGAAACAGTAGCCTGAAGAGATTGCACCACTACTGCCTGAACGCCACTATTTTGTTATAGATCCAACCCATCAAGGCACCGCAGCTAGTCCCCAGGGCAAACCCATATGCAGCGCCGATAAGACTCCCCAAAAAGGTAACCTTGTAGCCGATAAAGTACTGGCTCAGAAGTATCAGGTGGGGTCCTACCCTTTCACCGCCCTTTATGACCAGCCAATTTGTCGCTACGAAAATGCCAAGGCCCAGAATGAGTCCAAAGGCGAGGCCTACAACTTTCGCATTCAGCAGGAGTACGCCTCTGAAAAGTTTCTCTTCAGGGCTCAGCGTTGTATTTTCCATGTCAGATTTTACCATCCTGTCACCTGCTATAAGGGTATGGGTTAAAAGTTATCAAAAAAATCCTTTAATGACAGCAGTTCAACCTTTCTTTTAATTCTGTATATATAAATAGCCAGAAACAGATTGCGCAGATAGGCAAAAAGCCAGCCAAAAAGAAAGCCCCAGAAAAAGGAATAACCGAAGGCGATAAAGCCCCCTTTGACAGTCACTGTATAGCCGATGAAATATTGTCCCAGGAGCCTGAGGTGGGAGTTCAGCACATCGCCGCCCCGGCTGATAATCCACAGGGTAGCGCCGAAAACCAACAGACCGCAGATTGTACCGACCGCGACAGCAAAGGCAAACTTATCCATCCTGGCAAATGCCCGTATCAATACCTTTTCAGGGACAACGGGCGCTGCTTTTCTTGTCCCGGCTTCTTCCAGATAACTTTTCTCTTCATTTACAGCCCAGAGATCATGGTGCTCGCCACAGCAGTTTTTCGCCGCCAGGATCCCGGTCTGCATCGAATGATCCATGTTATTATAGCGATGCATGCCGCTGCGGCCGATTGTCTGCAGATTGACAAAGTTGTCAATATAGTTCCTGATTGCCCGCAGGTTCTGCTTATACGTTGAGTCATATACGGGATAGGCAAAGGGCTGCCTTACCACATAACTGTCTATAACCTGCGAAGCCGGACCAAATCCCATTTCCTCCATTTCCCGGGTGGCCATTTCGCCCAGTTCTTTATCAGTCATTTTCCAGGTCGGGTCATTTTCATTACAGAAATATTCCATGCCGATACTGGTCTTGCTTTGTTCCGGGACCATGAACCTGCTCCAGTTCTTAAAGTTCTGGATGCGCCCGACCTGTACTTTAGGGCTGTGGACATACAGCCACTGATCCGGAAAAAGTGTCTGCCGGTCAATTATAAGAACAACAATGATAAAGCCACGGTGTGCCAGCAGGTTGGCACTCTGCAAAACTTCGGCTGGAGGCTGCGGCTTAAAAAGTTGCACCAGCCTGGAAATGGGCATGCTCGAAATATAATTTTCGGCGCGCAGTTCTCCGATGGTTTCTCCTTTTCTGACTTCTATTCCTGTTATCCTGCTGTTGCCATGACGAATGGCAGACACTTCGGAATGCAGCATGACCTTTCCTCCCCCTGCCACAATACGGTCCATAAACCGCTGCCACATCATGCCCGGCCCAAGTTTAGGATAGGAAAACTGCTCAATAAGACTTTTAGCCTGATGTCCGCCGAACAGGGCATTGGATACTGCGACAAGTAACGACAACCCCTTTATGCGCTGTGCGGCCCAGTCTGCCCTGATCTCTTTGCATGGAATGCCCCAGACTTTTTCAGTATATGTTTTGAAAAACGTCCTGTAAAGCCGTTCGCCAAAACGGTTGATTACCCATTCTTCAAAGCTGTTTTCATCAGGGAGGGGGGACAAACGGGCCCGGCAATAGCTTATGAGAACAAGCAGACTTTCTACCGGGCCGAGATTGAATAGCGCATTGACCGGACGCAAAGGATAGTTAAAGAATTTCCCCTTATAATAGATGCGCGAAAGGCGGTTTACCTTGAATAAATCAGGCCCCAGCATTTCCTCCCAGAGCCGATTTATCTCTTCATCTTTGCTGAAAAAACGATGCCCGCCGATGTCGAAATTGAAGTCTTTATATGATTCAGTCCGGGCAATTCCCCCGACAAGAGCGCTGCGTTCCAGAATTACCGGACTGATTCCCCGGTTTACAAACTCATAACCGGCAGCAAGGCCGGCAGGTCCAGCACCGATAATGACTACCGGATTCTCATTCATTGCAGCGAAGTGGGTTACCCGAAATTCAAACCACAATCCGGGCAGGTCTTCTCAGTGGTCGGGAATAAGTGTCCGCAGGCAGGGCAGCATGCCTCACCGGCCGCGGGGTTGTAAACCGCATCAGCGTGGGCCTGATCATATTGCCCCAGACCGGTTGTCTTTCTGTGCTCCTCGTCAATGACATGCAGCGCCTCCACAGCATCATCCCTCTTGACAAGGAGATCATAGGTTGTAGGGACACTGAGAGTGTTGCCGAACCGGTCTTTGCCGCAGGTTTTCATATCACCTACAAGGAGAGTTCCTATCCTTTGATCCTCAAGCAGATGGGAAAGATGCCGCATTTCAGGCAACTGTCCCCTGCGGATCTGGACGAGGTCGTCATCTGGACTCAATTCAGATACGCGGCTTTCCAGTTTCTTTTTCCGCGCCTCTTCCATTTCTATTTTCTGCCGCCCGGTAATCAAGTTAATTCCGCAGGCAGCACATATTTCTATCTCTGCCCGGTATTCATCATTGCATTGCGGGCAGTACTTTAAATCCGGTTCAACCATTCTTCCCTCCGATACACTTCATGCTTTCCTGTTTCTCTATTCCGTTCAACTATAAAATGAAACGGCTCAAATCCTCATCCTGAATGATATCAGTCAGCTGCGCACGGACATAAGATGCTGTGACGATAAATGTTTTATTCCCGATATTAGGGGCCTGGAAAGATAAATCCTCCAGGATTTTTTCCAGGACGGTATGCAGCCGCCTGGCCCCGATGTCTTCAGTTTTCTGGTTCACTTCCGCTGCCAGGCGCGCCATTTCCAGAACGCCATCCTCAGCAAAGACAAGATCAATGCCCTCTGTTTTCATCAATGCCACGTACTGTTTCAGCAGGGCATTTTCCGGTTCTGTCAAAATCCGGAAAAATTCCTCCTCGCCCAAGGCCTTGAGTTCTACCCGTATGGGAAAACGCCCCTGGAGTTCCGGAACAAGATCAGACGGTTTGCAGAGATGGAAGGCTCCGCTGGCAATGAACAGGATGTGGTCGGTTTTAACCATGCCGTACTTGGTTGTAACAGTTGCCCCTTCAACGATGGGCAGCAAATCACGCTGTACCCCCTCCCGCGAAACTTCAGGCCCATGGCCGCCTCCCTGGCGTGAAGCAATCTTGTCAATCTCATCAAGAAAAATGATTCCGGTCTGCTCAGTTTTAGTCACCGCCCTGCGGGTGACCTTATCCATATCGATAAGATCTTCCACCGCCTCATTTCTGAGAATCTTAAAAGCCTCCCCCACCTTCAGCTTGCGCATCTTTCCCTTTTTAGGAAAAATCTTGCCAAAGGCATCCCGCAGGTTTGATTCCATCTCATCCATGCCGGTATTGGAAAAGACTTCGATCATGGGCATCTGCTGGGCCTGGGTTACTTCCATTTCAACTTCCTTGTCATCAAGCCTGCCCTCCCGCAGCATTTGCCTGAAACGGTTTCGGGTTGATGCAGTTTCCCTGGATTCCGCACCCGCCTGTGATTCAGCAGCTGCTCCCATTTCTATGCGGGGTACCCCGCCTGCAGGAGGCGGCATGGAAGGCAGGAGCAAGTCAAGCAGCCTTTCCTCTGCCATCTCGCGGGCTTTTTCTTCTACTTCGGTGCGTTCCTCCTTTTTGGCCATATTAACTGCCAATTCAACAAGATCACGGATCATTGATTCAACATCACGCCCCACGTAACCGATCTCCGTGAACTTGGATGCTTCAACCTTGAGAAATGGAGATTGCGCCAAGTTGGCAAGCCTTCTGGCGATCTCAGTTTTCCCTACACCGGTAGGCCCGATCATGATAATATTTTTGGGCGCAATCTCATCCCGCAAAGGCGGCTCCACCTGCTGCCGGCGCCAACGGTTTCGCAGCGCTATGGCAACCGATTTTTTTGCCTCATCTTGGCCGATAATGTACTTGTCGAGTTCACTGACCGTATCTTTCGGGGTCAATGATTGCAAATCATTCATATATTCAAAACCTGAGTGTAGTTCTGTTTTATCTTAAATAAATCCCAATACGGGTTGAGCAATTCTAAAAACTAAAGGAAGTCTTGTATAATGAGGATTTTCTCTTGAGATCAAGGACTGCGAAAAATTTTACCACAGGCATATGTATACTATTCCGAGGATAAAATTTTGAGCATGACACAGAGATCGAGTGAAAAGACGATTATTCAAGGTTTCCTAAAGGGTTTCAAGTACAATATTCTCATTGGTATACACACAAATTGAAGCTGCTATCTTCATAGCAGTGCGGCAGATTTCTTCTGCACTTAAATCACTGTGATCAACCAAAGCCTTGGCCGCAGCCTGGGCAAACGGCCCACCAGAGCCAATTGCCAGAATACCGTCATCTGATTCAATGACATCACCGGAACCGGAAAGCAGCAGGGAAGAATTCTCATCAACAGCAATAAGAAAAGCCTCCAGGCGCCGCAGCATTTTATCGGTACGCCAGTCTTTTGCCAGTTCTACAGCTGCGCGCATGAGGTTTCCCTTATACTGTTCCAGCCTTTGCTCCAGCTTATCAAAGAGGGTAAAGGCATCGGCAGTGGAACCGGCAAAACCTGTTATAACCTTGCCGTCATAAAGACGCCTGACCTTGCGGGCCGCGTGCTTTACCACTGTATTGCCCATGGTCACCTGTCCGTCGCCGGCGACAACCACTCTGCCTTTATGCCTAACTGCAATAATTGTCGTTGAGCGTGTTGCCAAATCTGCCACCGTTTTTTGTCCTCTTCTCAGCTTCTGCCGGCCCTGGGATGGGCCTTGTCATAAACCTTCATCAAATGAACCATATCGAGGTGCGTGTATTTCTGGGTAGTTGACAAACTGGCATGTCCCAGCAGTTCCTGCACAGAACGCATGTCAGCACCCATCTCAAGAAGATGGGTGGCAAAAGAGTGACGCAGTACATGAGGCGTGACCGGTTTGTCTATTCCGGCTTTTCGTCCATATTCAGCTATCAGTCTCTCAACGCTTCGGACTGAGAGCCTGGTGCCTCGGCTGTTTAAGAACACTGCCTCCTTAGCAATCTTTTTTCCCTGTTGCAAACGATTTCTTAAAAGCTCTTCCCTGTCGGCAATATACGCCTGCAGCGTTTTAATGGCCGGTGCACCCATGGGCACCATGCGTTCCCGGTTGCCCTTGCCTTTTACCCTAACCATTTCACTGGCAAAATCAAGACTTGCCAGATTACAGGCAACAAGCTCTGACACCCGCATTCCAGTTGAATACAACAGTTCCAGGACAGCCCTGTCACGGGAACAGAAATTCTCCCCCTTCCCCGGTGCTTCCAGCAGGGCAAAAACCTCATCAACCGATAAAAAAACCGGTATATGCTGTTCCTGCTTCGGCATGGGAATAGACCCCATGGGGTTGTGGCGGATTATATTCTCCTGCTCCAGAAACCTGCAGAACGTTCTTAAGGCTGAGAGCTTTCTTGCCACTGAAGAACTTTTGTTCTTGATATTCAGGCTGTAAACATAATCCCGGATGATTTTCGCATCAAGGGTATCAACAGCAGTTTTTCTGCCGACCCCGTCAGCAAATTCGAGCAGATCTCTGCGGTAATTGATTATGGTATGACGTGAGTAGCCTTTCTCATCGGTCAACCAGGTAATGAAATTCTCTATGTACCCTGTCAGCATTGCATATGCTAAATGCTCCTGCACCCCTGTAATTTTTTTTAACATACAACGTAAGACCGCATTCTTAACACAGTCATGATTTTTTTGTAAAGTCGTTGATGATAAGCCTTTAATGATTTATTATTTACAGCTTTTAAGCTTTTCCTCTTCCGGCAAGATACTGTTGAACCTTTCAATTTTACCGCGCGGCACGAAATGTTCATGCTGTTTCTTTAATTATCTTTAAGGAATGGGTAATCAGTACAAATGGTTGTCCCCGGGAAGATCACCGGGACAGACATGCATTGCACATAATTTTTATTCTGCAGAATGGAGAGTCATGAAGGAAAAATCGTTTGAGGAGGCTCTGGCAAAATTAGAGCAGATCACCAAGGAGCTTGAGGAAGGCAATTTGTCGCTGGAGGAATCCCTCAAGTACTTTGATGAAGGGGTAAAACTTGCTGAACACTGCAACAACAAATTAAATGCTGCCCAGAAAAAAGTTGAAATCCTCCTGAAAAAAAATGAAGGGCTGAAGCCGGCTGCTTTCGAAGGTTTGGACGAAGAAAACGCGTAATGGATATCAGGCAGTATATTGAAACAAAACGCAGGCTGGTGGATAGTGCCCTGGAAAGGTATCTATTTCCCGAAGATAAGACCCTTTTGGCTGAGCATTTCAAAGCCATGCGCTACAGTGTTTTTGCCGGGGGCAAACGGGTAAGACCCATACTCTGCCTTGCAGCGGCAGAATCTGTAAAGGATTTCAGCAATGGTTTTCCTGAAGCAATATTGCGCACTGCCTGCGCCCTGGAATGCATCCATACGTATTCCCTTATCCATGATGATCTTCCTGCCATGGATGATGATACCCTGCGCCGGGGCAAACCTACAAACCACATGGTTTTCGGTGAAGCCGGAGCCATTCTCGCCGGTGACAGCCTTCTGACCCATGCCTTTGACCTGTTAAGCAGAGATATGCCTGATGCTCCTCCAGCCCATGATCGGCTGACAATAATTTCCCTTATAAGCAAGGCGGCTGGCCCGGAAGGCATGGTCGGCGGACAATTCCTTGACCTGACCCATGAGGGCAAGGAAGTGCATTATAATATGCTGCGGGAGATCCACAGCCGCAAAACCGGCGCCCTAATTACGGCATCAGTTCAGGCCGGAGCTGTTCTCGGCAGCAGTTCACCGCAACAGTTTAAGGCCCTTAGCCGATATGGCATACAGATCGGCCTCGCTTTCCAGATAATTGACGACCTGCTGAATGTCGAGGGCACCGAAAAACAGCTTGGAAAAGCTGCAGGCTCTGATGCTGTCAGGAACAAAGCCACCTACCCTGCCCTTTTTGGCGTTGACAAAACACGAAAAAAGGCTCAGGAAGCTGTACAGGAAGCATTGGCGACGCTTGACGGCTTCGATGAACGGGCGGCAATGCTGAGAGACCTGGCACAATATATAATCTCCCGGAAAAGATAAGAGGCGCGCCATTGAAGCCCGTTAATACTTCTGGCTGTTGTATCTCTTATATTAGTGTATTATTAAAAGTTATATGAAACAGAATATACTGCAAACGATTAATACTCCTGAAGATGTCCGCAGGCTCTCAACAGCCGAGCTTGAGCAGCTTGCTGCCGACATTCGGGAAGAGATAGTAAAAACGGTCTCCACGGCAGGCGGCCATCTTGCTCCCAGCCTGGGAGTAGTGGAATTGACCCTGGCCCTGCACCACGTATTCAATACGCCTTCTGACAAGCTGATCTGGGACGTCGGCCATCAGGCATATGCCCACAAACTCATCACCGGACGTAAGGAGCAGTTCCACACCCTGCGGCAGCACAAGGGGATCAGCGGCTTTCCAAAAAGATCGGAAAGCCCATACGATGCCTTTGGTACCGGGCATAGTTCCACTTCAATTTCCGCCGGTCTGGGTATTGCCATCGCAAAACACCTGAAAAAATGCAAGAATCGCGTCATCGCCGTCATAGGCGACGGTTCCATGACCGGAGGCATGGCCTTTGAGGCCCTCAACCAGGCCGGGCATCTTGATAAAAACCTCATTGTCGTTCTCAATGACAACGAGATGTCAATCTCTCCCAATGTCGGTGCGCTTTCCAGTTTTCTCAGCCGGAAAATGACCAGTAAACAGGTAGTCCGGGCCAAGGATGAATTGAAGCACCTTTTGAAATCCTTTTCCAATATCGGTGAAAATATCCTGCAGGTCCTGAAAAAAAGCGAGGAGAGCTTCAAGGGCTTTTTCACCCCGGGAATGCTTTTCGAAGCCCTGAAATTTGAATATATCGGCCCCATTCCAGGGCATCAAATCGACAACCTGATTGAAACTTTTCAGAATGTCCGGGATTTCAGCCATGGTCCGGTTCTCATCCATGTCATTACCAAAAAAGGCAAGGGGTACGCACCGGCTGAAGAAAACCCGGGCGACTACCATGGTGTAGGACCTTTTGATATTGCCACAGGAACACCTGCCCCCGCTGCCGAAGCTCCCATAACCTACACTCGCTGTTTTGGCGACACCCTTGTTCACCTGGCCGAAACGGAACCAAAGATACTCGCCATCACCGCAGCCATGCCTGCAGGTACGGGATTGATGCAGTTTGCCCGCCGCTTCCCCAACAGGTTTTTTGATGTAGGCATCGCGGAACAGCATGCTGTAACTTTTGCTGCAGGACTGGCCACTGAAGGCATGCTTCCAGTTGTTGCCATCTATTCCACCTTTTTGCAGAGGGCATTGGACCAGGTCATCCACGATGTCTGTCTGCAGAACCTGCCGGTGACCTTTGCCCTTGACCGTGGAGGTGTTGTCGGCGACGACGGTCCCACTCACCACGGCGTATTTGACTTAAGCTATCTGCGTTTTGTGCCCAACCTGGTACTTATGGCCCCAAAAGACGAAAATGAGCTGCAGCATATGCTCTACACTGCCATTCAGCATAATGGCCCTGCAGCATTGCGCTATGCCCGCGGCCAGGGCGAGGGCATCGAGCTGTCGGACAGCCTGAGTGAAATACCCATCGGCAGGGGGGAGGTATTGCGTGAAGGTAAAGATATCCTGCTGCTGCCGGTCGGCAACCGCGTTTATCCTGCCCTGGAAGCTGCCCTGGGACTTGAAAAGGTCGGCATCGATGCTGCGGTTATCAACCCCCGCTTTGTCAAACCCCTGGACAGTGACCTTATTATTGAATGGGCTGAGAAAACAGGCAGGATTGTTACCGTTGAGGACAATGTCCGCATGGGGGGCTTCGGCTCTGCTGTCCTCGAGCTTCTTGCCGCCAATAACCTCTCGCATATCAGGGTGAATATTTTAGGATATGGCGATAGATTTATGGAACACGGCACCCAGGAAAT
>Ga0209536_100002013_pt1 | contig 33240 bp, 46 predicted proteins | sample DeeMarSeWOR28_12_FD_187461 | JGI IMG/M metagenome (GOLD analysis project Ga0209536, IMG submission 187461) | Marine sediment microbial communities from White Oak River estuary, North Carolina - WOR-2-8_12 (SPAdes) (version 2) | ecosystem: Environmental > Aquatic > Marine > Intertidal zone >... | reverse complement strand
GCCATATGGTGTCCAAGAATTATAACTGCCAGCGTCATACCAAACTGGTTGTTTCACAGAGAACAGATATCCTACTTCAGCTGTAGCAGTATTCGGTACCATAAAAAATGGTGTCTTTGTCATTTCGATAAGATCAGTCGGGAGTGTCCCTGTACTGACAAAAGCACCCTGCAAATAAGATCCGCCAGTTTCTGCCGCTCTCAGACTGATAGCGAAAGTGCTCGGAGTATATGTGCCTCCAGTATCCACATTGCTCGTCGTCGTTTGCCAAATCCAAATATTATTCATTTCCTGTACTTCACCAACAGCCATATCAGAATCAAGCTGATCTTCTGTGTACCATCCTATCCATACCTTACTGTTTGAACGGATCAAATCTGACGGCTCAAACCCTACGATATATCCACCCACCCCTTCTGGATCCAGACCTGGATTATTATCGTTATTCAATGTGAATGTTGTCCTGGACACGATCGAAAGATCACTCATGAGGATCTTCAAAATTGTTCCTGGTCGTTCCGTGTAATCCATCACAAGAATATGCGTGCTGTTGTAGTAGCACAATCCTTGAGTAGAAGTCAATTCATTGGAGATAGCCGTCACTCCAGAAGTAGTAAACTTGTAAACGTACTTTCCTTTCCATTCAATGCCAAAGAACGTAGTGCCAGCATCATCAGCTACAATTTTATACATCATCGGAAATGTCTCAGGCTTCACGCAAGCCGCATTAATCCCCTGTATGGCTGCAGGAGCTACATCACCAAATTGACCGTATGGAATGTATCCTACCCATTTAGCAGGTTCATTTGTTGTGGCTCCCCATCCAACATAAGCGCAATCGTTATGTGGCTCGATCGCAACAATCTTACCATCATCTAGTGTGACAGCTGAAGCATCGGAAGTGTCGGTAGGAAAGTTATCGTGATGTAAAATAGCTCCTGCTGATCCTGTATCCTGATAGTACAGGAGATCGCGTGTGCCATCAGAGCGATGTAGAAACTTCGCCCCATGCTTCATGTACAAACCCCCGCTGGTAATGGGCAATGCAGTATCCTGTGGACGAGTAGCAAGTTCACCAGGATATGTGTCTGGATCTACATCCAATGCCCATATCGCAGCTTCCTTAGGCAGATCAGAAGCATCAGCTCCTGTGATAATGCCTTTGGAGAAAGTCGTAATATCAATCGTTTCTCTTGGCATCAGCAACCTCGATAGATGAATATCGCAGTGACGGCCATGATAATCACCACTCCAAGAATGATAATGTCCGTCCTGCCAGGAATCTTCGGAATGAGATCCTTTCTACCACGCAACCATTCACGCACATGAAAGGCAAGATCTTCCCACAACGTCGTGGATACGTCAGGACCAAGCGGCTTCTCGACTACAACAGGCTTCGGATCAGGGTCTGGTAGGGTGACAGGTTTGTCTGGAATTGGATTCCTGATCATATTAACGATCTCTACCGTGACACCTTCTCCGACACCGACATGAGGCGCTACAAGCGCATAGAAGTGATCATAGGTAGCTTTTGAATCAACGACCTTCCACATATGCGGAGGACGCCAGTCACCTACGAGCACACAGCCACTTGTATCGTCGTCAGTGTTACCTGGGTGGAAGTAGACAAATGAGAAGTTGGGGATCCCCGTGATCTCTATCATCATATGACCAAACCGCGGGGTGAACTTCGGGCTGTTGGTCAGCTTCGTCGGATACACTCCCTCTGGAATCCGAGTCTCGTCTGGTACCTTGACGGCTTGATACTGATCTTCGCAAGTGTAGCAGAAGAACTTGTCGTCAAGATACAACCGCCCGATAGTCGTCTCCTCATTTTCGAGAAACCGCTTGATCGAGACTTTCATTTACGTAGCCTTCGGTACTTTGATCTTCAGGAAGCTCAGGATGCTCTGCAGAACCTCGAAGCTGAATACTCCCTTCGCTGCAATCCAGATACCAACACCCATGATCCCCGTGGTGACAAGATCGCTGAACGGAGAGAAGTCCTCAATCCCGAACATTCCGAGATTGGCGAACGCCCCGATACCGACAGCTACGAATGAACTCACAAGCGCAAGCACACTCGCCTTCCAGCCTTCGATGGCATATTTGAACAGCTGGAGAACGATCTTTGCAATGCCTTCGCTCATGATCGAAGCCAGCGTAGAGAGAGCCAGCAACGAGACGAAGAACGTGCCGATTGAATCCATGAGACCTCCTGTGTTGGTTATGTGGTAACGAATACCTCGAGAGCCACGCCAGTTGTACCACTGTTAAGGCGTGCTCCGAGTAAAGGTGTATTGTTAACTCTCCCACGGAACGGAAGGACTATAGCTTCGTTAGGACGAAGACACGCAATGATCTGTGTGGCGATATAGATATCAACAGACATTGTTGTCGCATCTCCAAGAGCAGTAGCTGACGAATAGAGATGCCCCGTATGACGAATAACAGCGAAGTCACGGGCAGTGATATCTGCAACAATGGTCGTCGTCGTAGCACTGGTATTGATATTCTGATATGCTACCGTACCAGACGAATAGCCAGTCGTCGTGGTGAAGTCTACCGTAACCGATGGATCTGTTTCACCGCTTTGAACCTGCCCTTGTCCGCCAAGCGGCTTCGGCATATCGGTCTGCGCAAGATCCCCACCGATAGATTCGCTTGTAGGATTTGCCAGCGTTACGATGGGCTGGCATGTTACTGAAAAGTTGACCCTGTTTGCCATTACTGCCTCCTATGATAAGTTGTCACGTACGAAAAACTGTCCGATCGAAGTCGGAATCTTTGCACCACCACTGAGTTCTATGTATCCCTGCATCTCCCACTCACCTACCTGATCCAGATCATTGACTGTTGCTGTCACGTAGTTGATCATACCGTCTGATCCGTCGGTCTCAAAATTGGCTGTGAATGCATCCTCCGTACCATCGGGCTTACGATAACGGATCTGTTTCACGGTAGCTGTAGAGACGTTGACTACTGCGTTGCTTGTATCCTTTATGGTCAAACGGATCTTGGATCCGATTACGCCCTTCTGAAAGAGATCCATTTATGTGCCTCCTATGATATCCACCAGATCGTTGTGGGTTACGATCTGATCCGCCAGATCATAATGCGTCACATACTGATCCACAAGATCGTGATGCTGCAACACAAAATCCACTACTGTCTGCACATCCAGGACAATGCCCGTCGCGGTTACTGACAGATCGGCAAGAGTAATGACAGCCTGTGCAAGCCTTCCCTGCGGACTGTAGGCGCTGACCGTAACATCATCAAGAGTAATCGTACCAGCCGCACTGACCGCTACCGTAGCAGTTGCTACAACCGAAACATCTTCAAGCGTAGTACTCAGCCCAGCTCCAGCGACCACAGTACCAGCGGCACTGATACTGATATCGCTCAGGACAATGCTCGCATCCGCGTCAACAGCAACAGCAGCACTGGAAGATACTGTGAACGCATCAAGCGTAACAGAGAGCGTCGCTGTCCGTGGTACGTAACCTACCACCACAGAACTGGTAACCGTAACATCGTCAAGCGTCAATGAAGCATCTGCATCTACAGGAACAACGGCTGCGGAGGTAACCGTGATATCATCCAACGTCACTGAGCCATCCGCACTCACAGCTACCGTACCCGCAGCCGATATCGTTACCGCATCAAGAGTAAGAGTAGCAGTTGCCGTAGCTGGCGGATTACCCACCGTCGCAGAACTAGTTACTGTAACTGCATCCAGAGTCAAAGATGCAGAAGCTGCTACAGGTACAGTAGCAGATGCCGATACAGTAACTGCATCCAACGTCAAGGATGCATCAGCATCTACAGCGACAGTGCCAGCCGCAGAGATTGTCACAGCATCCAGCGTTAGTGTCGCTGTTGCAGTAGCTGGAGGATTACCGATAGCAGCCGTAGCACTGACGGTAATATCATCCAGCGTTACGGAAGCATCAGCATCAATAGCGACCGTGACTGCCGAGCTCGTGGTGACGTTGCCCAGCGTGATGCTCGCGGAACCGTCCACCAATACAGTACTGGAAGCAGACACGGTCACAGCGTCAAGGTTCACCGTCGCGTCTGCATCGACGGCTACTGCTACAGCGCTGGAGACTGTGATCGCATCAAGACTGACGGACAGAGTGGCCGTAGCAGGGGGGTTGCCAACGACTACCGAGCTGTCCGTAGTGATGTCGTCAAGAGTTATAGATGCACTAGCATCAATGGCGACATCAACAGCCGATGAGACTGTAATAGCGTCAAGCTGAATACTCAGCTGAGGATTTGGCGGGGCAGTTGCGATACCTGTCAGCGTAATCGCGTCAAGATTCACCGACAGAGCGGCATCGACAGCCGTCGCAGCTGCCCCTGTGACCGTTATCGCATCGAGCGATACAGTCAAATCTGCGTCAATAGCCACAGCCGCAGTCGCTTGCAGGGAGATAGCGTCGAGGGCCAGCGAGAGGGACGCATCCACCGCGACCACGGCTGCAGAACTTACGGTAATCGCATCAAGAGTCAGGCTCGCATCGGCGTCAATCGGGACTGCCGCCGCGCCGACCGCCACCAGAGCGTCGAGTGTGATGGATAAATCTCCATCTACAGCAACAGCGGCAGCACCCGAAACCGTGATTGCATCAAGAGTAACCGATAGATCCGCAGTAGATTCCAGGGCTTCTACTGTCGCAGTAGCGCTTACCGTAACAGAATCAAGAGTGATCGAAGCGTCAGCATCTATAGCTACGACTGCTGCACTGGTAGCCGTAATTGCCGCGAGAGTAATAGAAGCATCGGCATCTACCGCTACCTTTACTGCGGAAGATACGGTTATTGCATCGAGAGTTTTGCTTAAGGTTCCAGTGCGCTCTGTAACAGCGTATGGTTCAAGCGCAACGCCTGAAACGACGTCCTTCTTGTTCGCGCTTCCAGTCCATCCGACCGTCGGCGTCGTGCCCGTTGCGACAAAGTCACCTTCGGCGTTCTCCGCCGCCGAACTTCCCCTCGCCGTGGCGTTGCGAATCTGCGGGTCCGTGCCGCCACTGAGCGCCGAGACCGTGTGCTCGTAGTATGCCAGAGCGGCGAAGATGACATCCCCGACTGTGACGCCACTCAGTCCGACCGTGTACTCAGTGTTGTTGTCTGCCGCCTGATTGAACGTGCCTGTGCGGATTGAGTTGATGCCAGAGTAGGTGATTGCGCTCGCTCCGCACTCCGTTCCCCCACTTCCAAGTGTGATAACGACATTGAGACTTGACCCACTATCGGGCTCGTCACGATACCACAGCGCCCCGCTTATGTTGGCGCCGTTGGCCGTGTGTCCGAGTTCCGTGCAGGCGTCGGTGTTGTAGGTCACAGCCGTCGGATACTCGGTCACGGGCCACGTTGCCGCATGGACGAGAAGCATGCGGTTTGTGCCGCTTCCCGTCGTATGCGCGAAGGTCAGCGAAGCGCCGCTACCAGTGTAACCTTGAGACTCGTTGTCGAATGCCCAAGCCATTAGCGCAACTCCACCTCCGCTCCGTATCTTGTGTTGCTATTCTGCTCCACCTCGAAGTAGAGCACCTTGCCTGGAAGGTCTTTGTGTCGGAAGCCGCAGTCGGGCGCTGGAATGGGTGTACCCGATAAGTCTGTCACTTCATCCTTCGCGATTGTTCCAGGCGGATAGACTTTGCCCCACCAGTCAACCTGCACGACCAGTATGTTGGTTCCATCCTCCCGAATGGTAATGCGGATGTTTTTCGCGGGATTGGAACGGTCGGCGTCGCTCATGTCAACAAGGCGAGCGTGAACGTCGGTGATGCCCGCAGGCACAGTCCACGTTCCAGACAGAGTGCGGTTACTCGTGTTCATGCGAGTAGGCATGATGCGCTCCCACGCCATCTGAGTCTCCTATGGTCCGAAGTAATAATCATAGGCCGCTTTGATCAGATAGACACCTATTCCTGACCCGATCAAAGCGACCATGAGTAACGCAAAGATAACTGCCAGAATGCTAAGAGCCCGCTTCACCGTCATGTGGCTGCTCCTTTGGCGGAGGATCCGATACGGTCGCTCGTCCTACAACCGATACATTGCCAAGCTGCATCTGATTGGCAAGCATCGCCTTCGCACGATTGACCATCTCATTCCCAACACGGAGCACCTCAATCCATGGCATCATGTCTGAAGCCAACGGCTTTTCACGATTATCCGTGCCGTCCTCGTTGTGTTCGTAGATGATAAAATTTGCCCCACCGTCCTGTCTGAACTCTATCCGCATATCATCCTCCTTACGAATCGTTGCCAGCAATGAGTGTGAATGTGGACACCGTCACAACCTGACCTGTGGCAATGTCGGTATTGTCAAACTGCAAATCGCCAGTCCCAATACCGCAGGAACCCTGCATCATCGTCGTTGACGTACCATCGCCAGGAGTCACGTTGTTGTAGATACGGAAGTGTCCAGCCGTACCATCGGCAAGTGCAGAGTCTTCCTGCCATGTACCGTTCTTCGTCATCTGTCCAGATGCAGCAGCATTAAATGCTGGATTGGGCAGGGTGAAGTATGCAAGCTCCGTGCCTGAATTAGCCGTCGAGCAAGTGGCAGGCTGTGCGCCTGAATAGATACGGAACGATCCAGCAGTTCCAATCTCTGTGTCGATAGCATTCAGCATGTTGTTCTGAACGTCTGCTTCACGAAGTTGTAGTGCCATTAGTGTATCTCCTACTTGGTAAGTTTTGAAGCGGTTTGTTGAATTGCTTTGAGTTGTTGCTGAATCTGATCGAGCTCACGCAGGATAGCTCTGTGCGCTTCCTGATTCTCTGCGAAGCCTGCACGATACGCAGACTGTGTCTGTTCGATCATTCCGACACGAGTCTGCAGCTCCTGAATGTGTAGAGCATTCTGGTCTACCTTGCTGCTGAAAACGCCCAATGCAAAGGCAACCCCCACCACGGTAGAAAGCAACGTCACCGCTGCCTGTATCAGACGAGATTTCATATTTTCGCTCATTGCCCCTTTCCTCCGCTTATGGAAGGTACTGCCACAGAGCTGTAGGATTAAGGGCGCACACCATGAACTTGAACTTCCCTGTTGTTCCAACAGCCGCTGCTGCATCGTTGAATCGAAGCCTCCAGTATGGAGCATGCTTCGTGCTGAGATCATAATATGCCAGCTTCCAACCTGTGACATCAGGAGTGGTATCGGCAATCACTGTCCCGTCAGTTGTCCAGTTGGTTCCGTCTGGAGAATGCTGAAGAAGAAGATCAGCTACAACATTGCTTCCGCCTGTTGTAACCTGCATTCCGAGATAAAGATGCTGTCCGCCGATAATCATGCCAGCACCAGTTGTCGTTCCTTGTGCCGCCCCTGCAGGAATCGTATCTGAATTGATCGCTGTTGTATCTGTCATAGTGATCTCATCAGAAAGAAACTTTCCGAAGTAACGGGCTTCAGTAGACAGGTTCCATGCCATAGCTCACTCCTTAGAAGTCATATTGAACAACGGTGTCAGGGCTGATCTGGTAACTCTGGATCGCCCACATCTTTGCCTGTAATCGAAGGTCATTGTACTGCTGTCTGAAGAATCCCATACGTGCCATGTCGTTAGCATTTCCATGAAGCTTCATCATTACCATATACGGGATTGCCTCATGAAAATCTTCAGGGAATGTAGGTACATCCGATTCAAGTGAAAGTGTTGCTGGAATCGCAATATACTCTACAACGATTCCACTGATGCCTTCAGTAAGAGCCGTCGTATCAGAATATCCAAACCAGAGATTCTTCTTCCCATCCATGTACCATGGCATATCAACATCTGGTACATACAGAGGACGTTTGTCGCTGTTGAGATACTGTACTCCAGTGACAAAATTGATATCCGTGGCGAGGGTCCCGAAATAACTTCCATTGCCCTTCATCACAGCCTTACCTGTCATAGCGGCAATTTCAGCCGCAGTCTGCGTAGTATAGGTCGGTGTAGTTCCTACTTCAAGAAGTGCTTGCTTGCCACGTAAAAGACGATTCTCAGTACAGAACTTCTTGAGATTCGTATTGATGAGCGTTTTGATGAGTGTCACACTGGCATCAGGATGCGAAGACTTCACCATTTCTACCATGTTCTCGAATGTCATACGGCCTCCTGCGCCATCCCAGGCGCGACTATCTGAAGCGTCGTCTGCAGTTCTGTGCGCAGCTCCTTAAGCTGTTGCATGATAGTCTGTGTGATCATTGATTCCCGTGCCAGCGTTGACTGCACTTCACTTGCTTTACGCTGTACATCGGCTGCATAACCCTGTATCTCGCTGCGATAGCGATCAAGCTGTGCCTGATATTCTGCAATCGCAGCATTCAGTTGACGGGCACGATTGTCCAGACCAGCCTGCAGATCAAGACGCGCCTGTTCAATTTGACGCTGTTGGCTTATATCAGCCTGCTTCATCTCCTTCTCGACAAGCGCACGGTATTCTTCCATCTGTGCGCTCAACGACGCCTGTGCAGATTGAATGTCAGCCTGATATTTCTGGAGCTCTGCTACATTTGCAATCTGCACCTTCTGAAGATTTTCCTGATATTCCTTTACCGATGATTCGATTTCATACTGATAGCCCGTAAGCTGAGCTTGATAGTTCTGGAGCTCCAGCACGTAATCCTGTATCAGAGCTTCCAGAGTCTTTGCTTCATTCTGAATACTGATGTTGGTATCCAGCTGTGCCTGTTCAATCAGCCGTTGCTGGTCAAGCCGTGCCTGTTCGATAACCTTGTTGACTTCTACCTGATAGGCTGCAAGCTCCGCTTGAAAAGCATTGAGAGCATTGCCGCTGAGGGTGTTGAATCTCTCCAGTTCGATTCGTCGTGCGTCGATAATCCGCGCAAGGTTCTGAGCACCAATCTGCACCTGCGACGTAACATCCGTCTGATACGCCTGGACCTGCGCGCCGAATGTCGCGATTGACTGTGCATATTCCTGTACCTGTTTGTTAAGGTCACGAATCTTGTTTTCGAGATCTACCTGCGTGTCAAGCTGCGCTTGCTGCAAAGCCTCCTGTAATGTGATCTGTGCCTGTTGCATGATCTTCTGAACATCAAGCTGATACACCTGAACCTCAGCATTGAACTCGTTAAGTTCGTTGTAAAGCTCCTTCTGATACTCATCACCTTCCGCCTGATTCGCTATTCGTACGCGCTCAAGAGAAAGGTTGTATTCCTGAGATTCCTTCGATATGTCAAGCTGGTACTCCTGCAGGGCTGCACTGTATCTGCTGACACTGGATTGATACTGAGCAATCTGTGTCTGCACATCTTGCAGGGCGTTTTGTAACTCAGTCTGCGTTGTCGTCTGTGCAGCCGTTTTGATACGGTCCAGCTCTACCTGAGCTTCTGCAACAACGACCTGTGCCTGAGACTGGTACGAGCGAACCTCTCCATCGAGTTTGGAGATAGCGCCCTGCATTTCGCCCTGGAAGCGAGCGATTTCGCCGTTACGCTCCGCAGTGATCGCTTCGACGTTCTGCCGATGCTCCGCTACAAGAGCGTTCACTTTGATTCCATATCCCTGCACATCAGCCTGATACAGAGCGACCTTCTGTGCGTACTCCTGTACCTGAGCCTGAAACTCCTGCAGAGCATTCTGAATGCTGACCTGAGTAGCAAGCTGCGCATCCTGTAGAGCCTTCTGCGATGCAGCTTGCAGATCACCCATCATCTTCTGGATACGCATCTGGTAGGCAGCGTTCTCCTCATTGAACTCTGCCAGAGCATTCTGCAATCCATTCTGAGATTCAGTCGCATAGACCTGATTCTCAGCCTGAACCAGCTGTACCTTAGACTGAACCGTGACAGCATATCCCTGCATTTCAGTTTCGTAATGACGCAGGATAGCCTGATACTCCTGCACCTGAAACTGCAGATTCTGCACGGCGTTCTGAAGCTCGACGTTGCTCGTCAACTGTCCGCGAGTCTTCTCCAGCTCAAGCGTGATCTGCGCTTCGGAAATGATCGCCTGCGTAGTAGCCTGGAACTGCTGAATCTCACCCTGAAACTTTCCAAGAGCTCCCTGCATCTCTGCCTGAAATCGGGCAATCTCGTTGTTCCGTTCCTGAGTGACGGCTTCCACATTCTGCCTGTGCTCAGCCACAAGCGCATTGATCTTGATCCCGTAGCCTTGAACATCAGCCTGATAGATATTGACCGCCTGCGCATACTGCTGAACCTGACGGCTCAATTCCTGCGCTGCATTCTGCAGACTGACGTTTGTGCTGGTCTGTGCATCCTGCAGTGCTTTGGCTGAAGCAGCCTGAAGATCTCCCATCATTTTCTGGATCTTCATCTGATAGGCTGCATTGGCTTCATTGAATTCACCAAGAGCGTTCTGCAGTCCGTTCTGTGACTCCTGTGCGTAGATCTGCACTTCAGCGGCGATGCGAGCTGCCTGTGCCTGCACATCGGTCTTGAACGCTTCCATCTTGGTCGAATAGTCCTGCAACAGAAGCTGATGCTCCTGCAGCTCAGCCTGAAATGTATTCAGAGCATTGAACTTGTTGATATCGCCCTGCTGCTGTGCATCGGCTACAGCACGCTTAATGACAGTATCAATTTCGATATTGAACTTCTGGATACGGGACTGGATCTCCTGTATCTTCGCCATTGCCACTTCGATATCTTCGATACCGTCAATGTAGCCAGTCGTGGCATTCGTCAAATCGTCATAGCTTGAAGTGAGATCAAGCGTAACATCAGCGATGATCGGAATGACCTCCGCAGGCGTCCATGTCAAGGACGGAGTGCCTGGAGGAGACGGAGCTACAATGCTCAAACTGAATGTTGGAGCCGTAGGTGGCGTCCACGTAAACGTCGGCGGACTTGACGGTTCCGTAGCGGTAGCAGCCGTAGCAGCAGAAGCTGTCGCATCCACATACGTGAATGTCGGAGCTACTGGAGGCGTAGGCATGATTGCTCCCGACGTATCCAGATCCGCAGGGAAATCCATCCCCGATAGATTGATCGACGTAGGCGGCACAAACGTCGGAGCTGTAGGCAGATCTTCCAGACCGATTGAGCCGATGATCGGTACCAACGCTTCGTCGTATGTGAACGAAGGAGCTTCTGGTGGAGACGGTGGAACAGCTGAAACCGTCGTATCAGGAACATCGGGCGGAGTCCAGCTGAACGTCGGTGGTGATGTCGCTTCAACAGCAGCAGCGGTATTCGCAGCCGTTGATTGCGCCGCCGTATAGACAAACACGGGCTGAGTGGGAGCCGTTGGCATCACAGCGCTTGACGTATCGAGATCCGCTGGAAAATCCATACCAGTGAAATTCAGTCCAGTCGGAGGCACGAATACTGGCGCGCTGGGAAGGGCAGACAATCCGATATCCCCTATTATCGGTACAGCAGCTGGGTCGTATGTAAACGACGGCGCGCCAGGTTCCGATACTCCAAGTGTGATTGCGCTGAAATCAGGAGCTGAAGGTGGAGCCGTATAGCTCCCTGTAGGCTTCGTATATGTCGGAGCCGATGGGAACACTGCGATAGTGGTCGCACTGATGGTCGCTGCCGTCGCGTCAGTATAGGTGAACGTGGGTGGGCTGGGCGGGATAGGCACGTTCGACACTACACTGATAGCATCAGGCAGCGGTAGAGAAGAAAAATCTACGGCGGTCGGCGGCACGTAAGTAGGAGCCGAGGGTAAGCTGCCTATCGTTGTCTGACTGATAGAGCCAGCCGTCGCATCCGAGTACGTGATATTCGGAGCGTTGGGAGGAGTCGGAGGCGTTATCGAGGACAGATCAAGGTCCGCTGGGACCGCCGTAATACTCACATTCGGTGGAACAAAAACTGGTACGCTCGTAAAGACGCCGATAGTCGTAACAGCTATTGTCGATGCTATCCCATCAGAAACAGTAAAGGACGGCGCGCTTGGTGGATTGGGCAGTACCATACTGATCTCTACCGAGATGTTGCCCATGACGCTTATCCGACCCTGAAGATTCTTCAGCGCAGCCTGAATCGCAGTCCAGATCACAATCAGATTATCCGCTTGATGCGGCAGAGTCGTTACGGAAGAATCGTTGTAACTCAACGCGGGAGGTTCAAGGATGTAGATCTTGTTCGTTCCCGTCGAGGGAAGAAGCAGAAACTTTCCCCCGCGGATAACATAGATCGGATCCGTATCGTCAGCCTTGTAAAGCGACGTTGCGACACTTGCTTTCTGGTACTCCCACGGAGTAGAGCGACGGGCAGGATAACCGTTGTGAGTAGCTTCTACGACACGCTTCGCAGCGACAGAATACCCGCCTGAAGGGATGGTAGCTTCGACAGCATAGTTCTGGATGAGTTCTTGCGGGAGAATAGAAACAACCCACTGTGCCGCTTCGTTAAGCCAAGCGTTTAACAGTGTTGTATCGGTAATAGTACCGACATATCCTTCCACCCGCTCCTTGTAGGTAGAGACAGCCATGTGACTCTCCTTTCGGGACGCAGGGGTAGGGAGCGGCCTTATGACCGCCCCCCATCTCCTACGTCAAGCGGGTGTTACTGGATGATCGTCCACGTTGTCGTGTGAGCAAGCAACGTAGAACCGCCGTCCAGATTGAAAGCGTAATACGGACAGATCGGGATCTTCACCTTGTATCCAGTTGCGATTGCAGCAATCGTCACCACATCCGCCACGGGAAGGAAAGGATCCATAAACCATGCAGCCGTTGAAGCTGCAGAGTACCCGACATCGTCGGTGATCACCTTGTAATTGAATCCACTTGTGGCGGCAACCGTTCCGTCGTTACCAGAGATAACGAAATCATCGCCAATACCACACCAGATGTCAACGGGAACAGCCGCGCCATCTGAAGCAGCGGACGTTGATGCGATAAGCGTCCACGGCTTATATGGATTCAGATTCTTCGGAGTCTTCAGCGTATACGCGTCATTCTCCGCAGTTGTGGCCGTTACGGTGCATTGCATCTTCGTACGGCCATTGACCGTTGTTGCGGTCCATGCAGATTGGGTCAGAGCCATGATGTTCTCCTGTTATTGTGTAAAGCGGTCTGTTACACAATCTTCAGCAGCTTGTGAGAAGGCAGAAGCGTCATGCCCATTCCCTCGTCTGAGAAGATCTCGTCCTTCTGACCGTCGTACCCGTTTTCCTTCTTGATGTCCATCTTGTATTCGGACATGCGGAACTGGGTATGGAAGATCTGTGACTTGTCTATGATCATTCCGTACTTGTTGTACGGGCTCTTGGTGATGCAGGGATCATGGATCAAGCGCACAATTCCGTGCGGGGTCTCAAGGACCTTGTAGTTGAATCCGATAGGATCCCGTTTGTACGGAGAGAGCTGGATGCTCATCTTCGAGTTATCACCGAATCCTGTCGGTCCTGCGAGCTTGTTGAAATAGGACAGGAAGGCTGCGCCGCAGAAGCAGTCCTTGATGCCGTCTTCAGGATAGTACTGGAACATCTTCTCAGAAATGTCTACCCAATCGTTGTAGCTGAAGCTGCCTTCAGTGATTGAGAAGATATTCTGATCGTCGCCAGTAGTGGCTCCGTACTTCAGCAGGGCTTCAAATGCGCCAGTCGTTGCGCGGATTTCGTTGCCATCTGCATCGGTCGTGTTGCCATCTGCGAAGGTTCCCGCATAGTCAAGGTTCGTTCCGAGACGGCTGGAACCGAACAGCATCATGCGGTTCTTCTGGATCTTGTGTTCTGCCATCTTGCGAGCGCGAATACGGATATACTCGTCGCGAGCTCCGCGCAGAATCGAGGTCTTCATCGTGCCAGAAACCTGCAGAGAAGTCCTCTGGATCCCGCACTGATTCCAGACTACCTTCAGCTCGTCAGCCCAGGGCGTCGGAGCCACCTGATTCTCACCCGTCATTTGTCCAAGTACCACATACCAGTCACCAGAAACATGCGTGAAGGTCGTCGTACTCATATTCTTGATAGTGATAGTATCAGGCGATCCAGACGTAAAGGTCGTGATGATCACGATACCCTTACGTTCGCCAGAAGGCTTCCCGCCATTATCCGAATGAACCGTACAGAGAAGTCCCGTATACGCGTCTGAACGCGCGGTAGGAAGTCCGTAGGTATTCGATGCTGTCTGTGTAGGAAGGTCAACGACAACACCAGTGTCGTTGTTTCCAACGGCATCGGTATCATCAATCTGGAAGCGCTGGTCTACCCAATATGCGCGTCCCTCGAACATCTTGTACATCGGATCCTTCATATCGGTCCGAGACTCGATGTTCTGGATGAATGTGAGAAACGGCGCTACGTCTGTCCAGAGTTCCTTGTACACATCGGGCTCGATATAGAAATCACGCCGATCAGTGTACAGAATACTACCAGACCCGCCGTCATATAGACGTTTTGCTGGTTCTTGTGCCATGCTCGCTCACTCCTTTAAGTGCGGCGTCGTGGCTTCCCAGCAATCTCGAACAGATGGTCGTTGAACATCTCGTTTGCAGAAGGCGCATTTCCCCTACCCCCCGTTGGTCCTCCTGATGGAGGTGGTGGGGCTGCGGAACGGACAGGCTGGTTTCGCAAGAAACGCCAATAGCGGACCAGGTTATCCAGACTCACACTGTCATTGCTGGACATTACTTGCATAAAGTCCTGTGCTTCTACAGGTGTAAGCTGATAGTCTTTCACCAACTGCTGTGCTGTTTCGAGCCTTCGACGCTGTTCGTACTGCTGTTGAGCCATCGCCTGTTCCCGCGCAGCCTGTTGATTGAGCGTATACTGCATCATCCCTTCCAGATATTTCTGGTTGTCGATGAAGTATTTCTCACGAGCTTTGCGGTACTTATAGCTCTCGGATTGTGGGTTGGTGTACGCCTCAGCCTCATTGTACGAATCAGGAATTTGAGGTTCAGCAGGACGTTGCGGCACTTGCGGACCGCTTTGACGCTGAAGACGCGCGTCAATCATCCGTGCGACTTCCTCATCGCCTTCCATGATTTCAAGTATTGGCTTGGCGAGATTCAGCTGTTGCTTGAGATCGGCTATCTCTTGAGCTTGTTCTTCCGCGAGACGGCGAGCCTTATCAGCCTGTGACTGATGGTGTCGATAGCGATCATCACCCGTATCAGCATCCGCGTTCTGCGAATTGGATTGGGTTTTGTCAGCAAGATCGGAAAGATTAGGATCCTGCTGAAATGAAGGTGGAGGGCTTGAGAAGGGATCCTGAATTGTTTGATCATCGTCCTCTAAACGATCAGGACGAAAATCATCAGCATCCATTGTTCCCATTTGCTCAGGCATAAAGCCTCCTTATTTGATTGTGAGTATAATGATTTCGCGACCGCTTGTCAAGTAATTTTTTAGCGGGGGCGTTGCAGCAATCTTCTGAGATGCTCTGGCATATCTTCATCGTCATACATTGGTGCAGGAAACTTTCCTGCGTTGAAGCGAGTCGTGTCCTGATCCATACGTCGTTCTGCTTCGTATTCCACTGTCCCAGGTTCGTAATACACTTGTGGAATACCGTCTGGAGCTATTCCGTAATACATTAACTCCATGCGCGCGCGTATCAAATCAAGCGGATTGTCTTGGATTTGCCGTCTATGATGTCTTTCGTGAAAAAATGACGGAACATCTGCCGCCCAAATATCTCCAGTAAAACGGTCACGATCGCCTGAAACATACCCTTTAGGCTGACCATACTCGTTATAGTAGATCTGTTTTGGACCATAGGCTACCTGTTCGTTACGATCCATCATGTGCAACAGGGAGCCAAGCTGCCGCGGACTGATATCGGGCATCATCTGCGAAAATGCTTCTATTTGCGCTGGTCTGTTGTCCCGATAGGCTGTCCGATCAGCCGCGACTGTCTGAAAACGCGGAGGTCTCCGCAAGCGTTCTCCCCATCCGTTAGGCATTTTTCTTACTCCTGCTTGTCTTGACCTTGTTCTGCTGACGTATCAGTTTCATTTCATCCGTCACGCGAGCGCCGAAAACTTCTGTAGCAGCATTAATACGGGCTTTCTGTTTCTCCAGTTCCACCTCAAAATCCTTGACTTCCAGTGCTTGACGGGCATGTACCACTTCCCGCTGTGCAGTCTGAAGATCACCCTGCAAACCCTTGACCTGCTGCTGAAGCTGGCTAATCGCCATAGATTGCTGTTTCATAATACTGATACGCTCTAAGACACCTTCAGCATCGGCTACTTCCGTTTTCTTCAGTACTTCCTCTTGATCAATGATACCGTTCTTGTACAGATCAAGATAATAAGCCACCAAAGCCCATCGGTTAGACGGTAAGGTGCTTCCAGCAGTCATAACTATATCGAATGTTAAAGATCCGATATTCTTGATCTGGTAGGTGTATTGCGACAGATCCTGCGGACGCAGAAGGTTGTTTGTCATAGCCGTATTCATAGCTACAGAAATCTCCGTCTGGTTCGGCTTCAGAACACGGACTACACGGAAATCATTGTAGTAAGCCTGCATCATTTGCGCTACGATACGCCCAAAATGTGTCAATGCACCTTCGATATCACGTTTCATTGCCTGGATTCGCCGCTGCCCAAACTCCTCCAGCGCTACTGTGCCTTTATAGGTATCAGGAGCATCGCTGGGATTGCCCTGCATCAACGGGTAAATACCAAGATACTCTTGAACGTGTTTCTTTGCATCTTCGATGTTCTTGTAGAGTTCATTAGGAAGGGGCACAGGACCAGCCACAATCGGCACACCAAACTCTGGATCGTACTCAATCACGGCAGTTCCAGCCTTCGCCCATCGTGCCTCAAGATCCTGGATGTTCTGCGAACCGCGTGGAATCAGCAGCTTCACATTCGTCGAGCTTGAAGCATGGGCTACCAGAAGGCTGTACATCTTGTTGATATACTCCTGATACCCACGCACTCCACGGATATGACTACGACAGAAGGGACTTCGATTGAAATTGGCATACATCGGGACTATCGGGTAATCTGTTATGGGAAGTTCCCCCTCCCAAAACAAAGCACCACCGACAGTCAAAACCTGCTGTATGCGGTCAGTTATGGTATAATCGTGCTCAAAAACCCCCATCTGAAGAAAATCAGCATAGGTTACAGGCTGAAGTTCAACTTCTGAATTAGGAATTGCCATTTCATCGGATGGTCCAGGAACAAGCCGTGGGACATTAGGATTCTCTGGATCCTCTACAAAATGCCATATACCCTTTGTTTCTTCGTAAAGCTTCTGTCCTTCTTCGATTTCAGCTGGATTACTGATGAATCGCTGTCCCTCAACACTCTTGCGAATGAATGCAGGTCTTGATTGGAACTCCTCCCATTCCTCACCATCGGCAAGAATATATTCAAGAAATGTATTGCGGTCTACAACACGATGCCGTTTAACCTTGATACGACTGTAACGGTTAATAACATCGTAATGCATATGATAACTGTCTTGAGACTGTTGTCCAGACGCCTGATCTTCAAGCCCATGTCTGTCACTGGTAATACGCATATTCTTGTGTGCTGAGGGCTTGGCGATCTTCAGCATCTGAGCAAGTTCAGGCCACATTGCCTGAACCTGTTCGCCACTCATTGTAGTCGCAAGAAGAACATGCGCCGCATCACGGGCATATACATCGGTCGAGGAGGGGTCAATCAATACTTCAAGCGAATCAGGACTGAAGAATTTGATCTGTCCTGCGCCATGCAACGCGCCTGGATCGTAATATGCGCCAAGATATCCAACGCCTGTAGTGTAGTAATCACGGATTGCCATGCGGGTAAAGACCGTTCCTTCAGCCTTATCCCATATATGACCCATCACATAACCCATTGCACCGCTTCGCGTAATATCAGAATCTTCAGCTGCCGTTACTGCGAATGACGGATTATTGGCTGTCAACATTCCACATGCCTGCTGAACTGCAGGTTCTATGACATTAACGACAATAGCCGTCTGATTACGAGCCAACAGTACATCCACATCGCGCTTCTTCCACTGAGCTCCAGCGGTAAAGTCACGATCAAGCACCATCTGATCAAGCTGGCGCATCCATGTAGATCGGTAGTTTTGATACAGACGGTCGTTTAGCTTTGCAGATTCAGGCTGTTCTTCGCTCAATACGGCCGTTCCTGGCGATACTTCCTGTCCAAGAGCAAGGTCAAAGAGTCTGGTTCCACCTACAGGCATGATCGTATCTCCTTAGCTTGACATCCATCCTTCTGTGACGATTTGCCCCAACTCGGTCCCTCTCCGTATGGGCTGGATTTCATTAGGCATGTAATTGTGTTTCATGGCATAATACAGCGCATCAAGCAAGTCGTCATGCTCTGTGCGAGGATAAGCAACAAGTTCCTGCTGAAGTTCGCTCATGCCATTGTGCAAATACATCTCTCCGCGGGCAAAGAAGGGCTGTAAAGATTCTATACGACGGCTTTTCTTGGTCCTTGCGATCTCACGGATCTCAAGACCTGGGATATAGGGATGATGCAGCTTCAGATAGTCCCTGAGCATTTCCTGATATCCGTTGGATTCGATTCTGGTTTTGAGGGGCTTGTTGCGCTCGAAGTATTCGACAATCTGGTTGGCGAGCACCATTGGTCGCACCCGTTTGTGAAAATAGGGCAGAACATACCGCCGTTTTTGGGCATTGATAGCAACTCCGACAATGGCGCTGTAGTCGGCTGCCTGAGAGACCGTACTAGCAGGATCCACCCCAACGAACACATTGACGGGCTCAATAAGCGGCGCTTGCGAGTAATCGACCCCGTCCCGCTCAGTAATATGCATTTTGCCATCTTCGAGATACCCCCTATACCAGCGGATGTCTTTCGGCTGTATGAGTGCTTCTTCGTCTCCGATGATCTGACACTGGTATTCAGAGTAGAAAACGGACAATCGTCCCGCATCTTCCAGTCCAGCCTTCTTTTCGAGCAGGCGTTCGACCGTCCAGCGTTCAGGCCACAGGCTTTTCCAGTTCTCCCGTTCTCCTTCATCAATCAAGGCGCGGTATCGCCGCGTGTGCCAGCCCCTCATCTTCGCCAGCACTTCGACCATACAGCGCCCTTTGATAGGTGTACCAATGACAATAAGCTTGCCTCCGACTCCATAATCGACTGCGGGCTCCAGCGAACGGAGCATCCAGTTCAGATTGGTCTCCATCGCTTCATTGGTCTTGGTGTTGTTTTCATCCTCTGGATCGTCCAGAATGATCAAAGTGGGCCGCTGATTGATGTTTTTGAGTCCGCGGACCATCTGACCAGTACCACGACAAAGAATACGCGTACCATCCTTCAGAACAACGGATGCGCTGCCCCATTGACGCGCTGAATGCTTTCCCCAATATCCAAACAGTTTCTTGAACGGCAAACCGTAATCGAGCGCGTCTTTGATCGTTTCAAGCAAAAGCTGCGCCTGTTCCTGGGTTTTACCGACCAGAAGCACGAAAGACGGGCTCTTACCCGTATGGAATCGCACCATAATGTGATACAGCACGAAACAGAGTGCGACGACTGAGCTTTTTGCATGATCCCGTGGGGCGATGAAATTCAGATGGTTGAGCTTCGGATCAAGGTAATCGTTCTCAAGATCCAGATGGAATTGCGGGGAGGGCAAAAAAAATGTTCTCGGAAGCACGACGCGTCCGAAAACGAGGGGTCTTGACAGTACTGAGGCTAACGCGCTACTCATCCGTAGGCATATCCGAATCCTCCCGTGAATGGATTAACCGCATGTTCAGCTTCTCCACGTTCTCACCGAACATATGCTTTAGCTTCATCCCCTCTTTCGACCAGATCTGTCGGCGTATCATGGGACGGCCACTCAACGAAAAAGCGACAATCTCACCAGTCAGCTTCTTCCCTCCGAAATCAAAGCGGACTTTGTCACCGACTTGTAGCTTTTGAGAGGTCACTCATATACTCCGACGGTTTCACGTATTCATCGTTGACTTCAGGTGTTATGTTCTCATCCACATCAAGCGGGTTGCTGTTCTCGTCTCCAGCGGCGGTAAGCTGTGCTTTCGCTTCCTGAACGGCCTGCAGCATCTCGCCAGTGGTAGGATCTTCGTCACCATAGCCGCCACCCCAAGGGGGAAGCTGCATACCAACTTTCTTGGGCTTCAATTCACGATATTCGGCCAGAGTATCGGCAATCTTGAGCATACTGGAGGGATCCTTCTTTTCCTTCGCTATGACGAGCGCATCAAGGTAAATCTGCATCACGATATCGTCAGTGATGTTTTTCTGCTCAAGAATGTCTTTTGCGATCGACTTTATCATTTCCTGCGTCTCCTTCCACGCCATTATACGCCGCATACCCCACAGGGGCTTCTTATCCCTGGGAAACGCAATTTTACCTGCAAATTCGAGGTCAGGCTTGCGTTTTGTCAAATCATGGACTGCAATATAGCGTAGAGCGTTCTGAACACGATGATTGTTCAAAATCCGCATTCTACGGGGCAAATCGAGGAAAAAATCATAACTTTTGTTCCGAATCCTCGAAATTGCCGAAAATGCGCCATAATCGCCTATTTTTCGATGTATTTGCGACTTACCAAGCCAAGCAGCGGTAGTACGGATCCAATTAGCCCGAACGTCTATGACTTCGGCGCAGAATCCGTCGTCAGAGATCACCCAATCACCTATCTGGACTCGCCCGAAGGCTTTTCTCCACGAGATTGGGTGCAAACCCTTGTTCTTCGCTTCCTCCTCGTCATAAAGGGGGATTTCAAGCTGTTTTCCGCCAATTCTTCGCTTGAAAGTGATCAAATGGGCACTTCCTGGCTGATAAGTCGCAAATGATGCTCTCCAGAAGCGTCAATTTTGACCAAAAACGTAATTTCTTCCTCATCTCCCTTCAGGGGAGCGAGCAGACCGTCGTGAAGCTGGTAGAAATTCAACGTAGGGCGAGCAAGGAGTCCAAGTTCTGTCAACTGATGCAACGCCTGACGGAGAGCATTGGGACCGATCTTGAGTTTCTTCTGCAATTTACGGCGATTTTCCTCATGTAAGACGATATTGCCGCCTTCTGCCATATCGACAAGGGCGTTCAGGACTGGAACCACCCACGGCTGACCGCCAAAAAACGCAATAATCGTCTGTATGTAGGCTTGTTTCATCACTTCAGATTTCCCAAAACTTCGTCAAGAGTCTTCACTTTGCCTTGTTGAACCTGCTTAACCGCTTCATCGTCTGCACCAGATTCCTGATAAATAGAAATCTGAGCCATTTCGAGCTGTCGGGCGAGACGGGTCAGAAGGTCAGTATCAGTAAAAATGCAGTCCTGATCCGCATTATGCCGTCCTTCCACTATCCAGGAATGATTGGCGACCAGATTGCCTTCCTTATCGACAAGCTGATAATGGATCTTGTGGTAGCAACCGCCAGCTCGTTTGACATCTTTGGTCAGTTTCGCTCCGAATGCGACTCTGCTCACTTGTGCTTCCTCCCAACAGGATCCTTAGGATGCTTACTGTTCCAGATCTTCGCCGCCTTCGTCTTCGCGGCTTTGTCGCTCATCCCCTGCTTCTTGAAACTGTCCCGCATTTTCTCGTATCCTTTTGGCATATTCAGTACTCCACATGAAGTGTGAAGGGTCATTCCGCCGCAACATCTTCCCGCAAACATTACAATGTCCCGATCCAATACGTCCCAACGTGAGAGATTCACCCCCAGGAAAACAAAATTCACACAACAGTATCACTCCCGTCGAACTCTCCTCGTAAAATGGATATGTCACTGTGTAGATCTCCATGGTCTCGAATATATGAATTTACTAACCCACCTGTCAAGCAAAATTTTCAACTACACTGTGAGAATGCATTTTCCCCCCTGACGCTACTCTTAGGTACATACAAACTATCATCAGTACCTTATAGCTGTAAGGTACATACAACACTTAGGTAATAGGTATGTGATAGGTAGGTAATAGGAGGATACACAGTCATAGCTACACATATATTATAAGGTACTGCTTATACCATCATACGATGATAATTTGCGGAGAAGAGTTAGCAGAAATAGTAATAGGTCGGTAAAAATGACGTAGAGTGGGAGTGAGCCATTAGACTACATCCTACCCCCCGTGGGTTCACGACAGCACGTTCCCACCGCGTTAGCAGCCGCACCGAAACACGTTACAACGTGAACCTCACGGTGGGACCGCCTAACTCTTGGTGGACTTGCTGGTCGTGAGTCTACCCACACACCACTCACTATAAACATTGGAGGTTACCATGGCTATCGTCCAATCTATCCGCATACTGCTTGGGATGCAGGAAGCCCTCGCGCAGAAGTCTCTTGCACAAGGCATTCCCTTCGACCCATTCAGCATCAAAGTGCCAGACGGATTCAGCGTCAAGGTGCGTAAGTCCGACTACGGACCCCAGGTGCTGGCAGTCAGGAACTTCAAGGTTGACGAACTTGATAGTGTTGTCAAGACTATCAAGGAACTCAGCACGAAGTATCCGCCTCATCACATTACCTACAACTGTGTTGAGGATGTGGAGACAGGCGATGACGTCCGACAGACCGTGATGCGTTGTGCTATTTTGGCACATCAGCGTCTTGAGTCCAAGGGTGTCTTCAAGGACCTTGTCGAGGAATCCGAATGGGATGCACAGTATGCATTTGGTTTCCAGATGGCAGACAAGGGTGAGCAGTGGACTGAGGTTCAGTCTACGTTGCTCGACTTGGTCAAGGAGCAGGTATATGAGCAGTATGCTCAGGCGCTTGCTAAGCGACAGCAGAAGTAGCATCCAGGGACAGGGCGCTAGTATAGGCTCTGTCCTATTTTTTATACAACTATGACCAATAACCTGCATGGGGTAGACTATCATGACACAGCAGGACATACAGATACAGGAGTTACAGGAGCGTTTGATTCAAGTTGAGAATACAGTAGATTTCCTGGCGTGGATGATCCTGAAGATTACGTTAAGTGATGAAGTGGCTCTGGATCGTGAGGCCTTGGTGAAGGTACGCGAGTGGTGCATCAAGGCATCGCAGGGATTCCCTGTAACTGATCAGGGCAATGGTGATGTACACAGACGTATTGGCAGTGAGCGTGCTGCGGCAAGGCGCAGGGCTATGAATGCGAAGCCTGATCCGAAGGAGACGGAGAACAAGCGTATAGCGAAGGCTATGCGTAAGGAGCAGTATCGTAAGCAGTATTACGAGAAGATGGGGTGGAAGTATACGCCTCCTACCATCAAAAGCTGGAAGGAGCTCAAGTAATGGAACCTCTATGGATGAAGATCCTGATGTGGTTTATGATGCCTTTTTCTCACCTATTTGCGGATGATCCGAAGGCTATGTTTCAGATAGGTGGGATAGAGACTGATTACATTGGTCGCAACTTCCTTTTTGGAGCCAGGCATATTGCTGAAGATCACCCGTTCTCGACTGGAGGGCGGGTGGTCGCCTCCTTATGGGAGTGCCCATATACAGGTGACGTTGAACATCGCACCATGCAGCGTGAGGTCTGGTGGCATGTAGGATATGCTGTAAAGGTAGCAGACTCTACGTTGTATGGACTTTTTTATCTGAATTGAAAGGAGGGTACACCTATGTGTTTATTGCGTCCGATCGACAAGACTGATGCCATGATTTGGGGTATTGACATGGACAAGCCTGCAGCTGAGCGGAAGACGCTGTGTTTCAAGCTTGTGAGGAAGTATAGGGCGAACAGAGAATATCCAGGAAGATATTACAGCTACATTCAGATGGTTCATTGCACGCCTGGGATAACATACCATGACAGGCATCAGCAAGATCTGAGATTTGCAACACTCGACGCGTATGATTTTAATGGTAAGAAAGTTGTGGACAACTATTACCAGTCTGGATTTCATTGCTATTTGGATCTCAAAGCTGCCGTGATTCTTTTGGTAGGACATGAATTGGACCGTCTTGATGATGATCGACACGCTGATTGGCAATTCGTGCTGATGCTGGTGGAGTTGCGGGATATTACCTGTGTAGGTGAACAGGATAACACTGTAGTAGCCGTTGGTCGTACACAGCATGTTATTTGTGAATTGGGTGGACTTCCAGAGGGGGCTAGGAGCATGAAATGGGATGAAAACCCACTCAACTCGTTGACTCTGGAATTTGCGAAAACCGTATCCAAATACAAATCAGGGGAGCTTACCTATGAAACATCTGCTGGCGATACTGACGGGTCTGATCAGCATACTGCTGATTCTGCTCGTGTCCCACCGAATTGATACCTATTTCACGCCTGACAGCATGTGGGGAGTGCTGATCTTTGGCTTCATGTCATTCTGCATTCTTTACTGGTGTCTCGCAGTAATAAAATGCATCATCAGAGAGGAGTGAACCTGCTATGGCAAAAGAGACTACACGCAAGAAGGTGATCCAATACAAGAAGGTGGATCGTGAGCATTTTGAGGTGCGTATTGATCCACGTTTTGTGAAAGCTGGTCCTGCTGTGCTCACCTTTGGCAATTCTCATTCTGCCAAGACAAACTATCGTGCCATGCTGCATGTGCTCATTTCAGCTGGCAAATGCGATCAGAAAGGATGGGCGAAATGAACATCCGCTATGCTTTTTGGAAGGGCGTTGACAAGCTGAAGCAGCGATTTCAGAAAGCGCCGAAGAAGGAACTACCGCCTAAGGAACACCACACTGTGAAAGCTCCTGAGCCTGTTGAGATTCCCATGATGGGTAAGAAGCGCTCAGGACTGTCTCCTACTTCTGGTGCTGCCCGTAGAAGGGCCAGGGCTGTTAAGGCTAAACGCCAAGTCAAGAAATCACGCAACAAACAGCAACGCAAGCGCAGGTAACATACCAGACAACGGTTGCTGTAACAGGATCCCCCGTGACCAGGATGGGTACCCCACGGGGGATTCCTGTTTTTATGAGCGAAAGGAGCATTCCAATGTCTACGATAACACGCAGATTATATATGGCACGGATACCAGATACTGACGGTAACTTCCGTGTATCAACCAGCATGAGGGCAGTTCTTTTGCCTGATATGAGCATATACACACGTTATAGGCGCAAGTTTTCAATACCACCAGTAGGTGCTCATTACCTGACCTACGATCTAGCCGAGTATTTTGAAAGGCGTTTTGAAACGCTATTTCACGATACAGACGATGTCTTTCAGTATCTCTGGCGTCTTGATATCTATCCCTTCCTGCCAACCTATTTCAATCGCTGGAAAAAGGCTATCCTGCTTTACACAGCGAAGTTTGAATCAACACAGATGCCTGGAGTATGGCTCTATGATGATGAACACGATGAAATGTTGAATTTTTGCAGATATGGCTGGGAACAGGTTTTTGGTAGAGGTTTCTTTCCGAAAGTCATAGTAGTACAAGTCAAACGTCTCAGGAGGCTCAAATGAGTGCAGAAGTGTTTCGCAACGTGCGTCATGGTGACTGCAAATATCACAAAGACACCAATCGCATTGAAATCTGGTTTGACTGTGCAGAGGACGGTGAGCTTGAGTTCCATTGCACGGTCGATGTGGCGGAAGTTCTCATGCACAATCTCTCAGTCACTGTTGATGAAGCGAAAGGTGAATAGCCATGAAATGGTATTGGAAGGACCATCGTGGTAAACTGCATCAAGCTGACATCAATGTTCTGCATACTCCGCACTTATTGAATATCATGCGGTGGCTGCAGAATCATCTCAGTGGTTCAGAACGTCTGAAACAGCTCGAAGAAGTCAAGGCTGTATTGCGACATAGAGGCAAACTACCTTAAGGAGGTGCGATATGATCCGCTATCCATTGCCTGATGCATTGTCTCTGGACACTATTGAGCGTCTGGAGCTGCTGCAGGAAAAACTCAGAATCAAAGAACGCATTTTTAAGCCACGATTGAGCAAACGGCGATATTCGCCCTGGACTCCCGTGAGAAAGGTAGATACTCATGACTATGACGAGAGGTGAAATCCTTGAACTCGCCGCCTATATGGAGCGGATGCGGCAATTCATGGCTGATATCACCCTGAAATGGGCTCAGGATGGTATCGCAAGCGAGAGTGTGATTGAGAAGGCTAAGGCGATAGGAAAACTGGATGCAGTTAATGAAATCAACAGGTGGATCAACAAGGAAATTGCAGAACTCAAGAAAGTCGAGGTGGTCTGATGAAAAAGGCACAGAACGGACAGAAGCTGTCAATGGCAGCCCGTAAACAGATCGTCAAGCAGGCTCAGCTCGAAGCGAGAGCAATGACTGCAGCAATGATCAACAAGCTTTTGGAACAGGATCATCATTACTGGTTAGTACGCAATGAACCTCCTCTCTACAACATGAACTGGAACTATCGTGGTAGAGAGAACTATGTCAAGAAGGGCACGAGTGGTTTTCCTGCAGCGCAGTTCTTTTACTATACGCTCGAAGAATGGCGTATCAAGGATAAACATATGAAGGAACTTGTGTCCAAGAAGATCCTTGCGCATAAAGTGCGTGAGATGATCGCTGGTACTATCAATCATATCAACGCAAACGATGTTATGGATCCTGATAAGTTTCGGCGTAGACTTGAGAGCTACAAAGTGATGCTGGAAGACAAGGTCAGGAGTATGCGTCAGGCTGTTGACTTTATTTGGGCTCCCGTCAGGGATCTTGAAGATCAGCTTCTTGGTGAAACCTACGGTCTGAGAGAAGAACAGATCAATTTCTATCTTGCACCATTGCGTGATATTGCTCACAAACGGATGCTTCCACAACGCATTGATACGTAGCCATGTCAACAGAATATCTCCAAATCAAGCGGATCCTCATCCATAAGCTCGAAAACGTCTGCATGAGGTCAAAAATACCGATTGAAGATGCCGTCGAGATAGCAATCAAAAACTATGTCGATGAGGAAGAACTCCGATTCCGAATGGAAGATGATTACGAAGCAGGCATATTTGCTGCTTGACTTTCATTGAACGATGCGGTATATTTACAGTTAGTTATTCACTAACGGCTGTTAGCCCGTGCATGGACGCTAACAGTCCTATCCTGAAGGATCTCATACATGGCAAAAGAAAAGAGCACTCCCAAGAGGAGATCTGTCATTGATCTCCAATCTGATGAGGAACGTGCGGAGGTCAAGAAGTTCAGTGATGCTTTTCAGCTTGAAGCTGTGAAGCCTGCTGACATTGAGCTGCCTCCGATGTTGCTCCTGGTATGGGGATCAGAGAAGTCTGGAAAGACTCATCTGCTCTCTACCATGAGCGCAGTCATGCCCGTATATATTCTCGATACAGAATTGAGAGCTGAGTATGTGCAGAAGAAGTTCGAGAATGTCCGTGTGGCACGATGTCGTAACTTCATTGAGATGTTTCTGTCTGTCAAAGGGATCATCAACAAGTATCCCAAAGGCATGGTTGTTTTTGACAGTGGGACCGATCTGCACAAGTTTGCTCAGGAACGGAGTCAAGAGGAGCTTGGTGTAGAAAGGATCTTCCCTGTCACAACATGGGACTATGTCTATTTCAAGGAACGTGCACTTCTCAATGCACTGAAAGATGCTGGTTTCCATGTTGGCATTACTGCCCGTGCGAAGGATGAATACGTCAAGAACGAGAAGTCGGGCAATAAGATCCCTAACTGTTTCAACGAACTGCCTTACAAGGCTGATCTGGTTATTCTCTGCAAGGAGGATAAGACAAAGATCGTTCAGAAGAATGGTTGGGGATTGACAACTGATGTTGAGTTCAAAATCACTGATACCTTACCAGTTATTATCGACAAAATGAAGGAGCTTGCCTAATGTGGACCTATAAGCGCAATAGTGGCAATGGCATTGGTATCAAAGGAGCCGTTGCATCGACCGCAAAGATCGCATCAGTAAAGGATCTTTCAGGAACTGAGCATCCGCGTCTCAAGAAGACCTATGAACTCTATCTTGTCTGCAACATTGAAGTAGGGCGAGATTTCCAGCCTGAGTTTGAGGTCTTTGGCGATTTCAAGCGTAACGCTCAAGGAGAAATCGAGAAGGCTGGTAGTGCATTCAAAGTGGGGGAGTTTTTTGCCAATGCTCGCAAGGCAGGTGAGAAGGGGGCGAAGGGGTTGGAACTTGTGGTTGACAGCAATGACCGCATCCCCAAGGATCTTCTTGACGCACTCGTTGGCCGTTCCTTTTCCTATGTCCGCTATGTGAAAGGACAGAAGCCCAATGGAAAGCCCCGATGGGTAAATTGGGATCTTACAGGTGAGCCAGGAAAAGATCAGGAAACATTGAATTACTTCCAAGAGAAAGTCAGGAAAGACAAGTATCTGCGTGAGAACTGGACACCCGATGTGATTAAAGATCCAAACGACGACGACGAGTTCGATCCAAAGGAGTTTGCTGATACCCCCGCAGAAGACGATTCAACCTTCTAAGGGACCCACCAGGGCTCGTGGAGCCATGCACTCTGCGAGCCCTTTCTCTTTATCACTATGAAAAAGACTACTATACCAGTTAAGCGTATTATCCTCAATTACGTGGTCTTCAGACTTGGCAATGATGCTGGTGTTGTATTGAAGACACACGATTTTGAAGTGGATTGTCGGCAATGGGCGATCGACAATCTTGCGATATGGCATAATCCACAAACCTACAGCCGCACTTGGCGGGAGATGCGGACAGACCTCTTATCACTTCCATTCGCAGTAGTTGAGCTGCAGGGGAAAAAGGAGTCGTCATGGCAGATCATCAGCAAGGAAGCGAGTCTGGGCGCTTCATAGAGATTGCCTACGGGGGATTTACCAACCGTGGTACAATCGTTCCAGAGAAGGAGCTCTATGGGTACATCGAAAAAGCGATCAAGGAAAAACAGGAACTATACCACAGCCTGTTCACCTATGATGAATCAATACGCGAACATCTGGAGCGCAACAGCTCAGTCCGCAACTATAGGGGGTCTTTTGGGCTTTCCAGGATTATCCTTGACCTCGACCGCGGGAAACTCTCCGATGAACAGCTATTTAAACGTGCAAGAGAGATTCATGAGGAATTGGGTCAAGTATGGGGATGCTACCCGATCCTCTGGTTCAGTGGTACGGGATACCATTTTGAGATACCCGACTTATTCGGCTTCCGAACTGGTCCCGATCTCCCAGCAGTGGTTAAGGCGACGCTGGCGAAGCACTTCCCGTGGTGTGACCACATTTACCACCCAACTGGTCTCATACGAGCGCCTTTTACCATCAACAAGAAGCAGCACAGATACAAAATACCTATTGATGCAGCAAAACTACGCTCATCAACCCACGTTGATATTATTGGGGAAGCATCCGTCGTTCCAACCGATACGACGGAGATCGATCTTCCTGATTTTGAGGAAACTTTTCCAAATCTCATTGTGGCGGCTCCCTCGACTGCTAAGAAAACTCAAGTATCGGCCCTCACTCTCTCCAAATTTCTTACCTGTATGCAAAAAGCCTACAATGATGGAGAACGTGAGGGAACGCGACATCAGACCATACTCAGAATAGCAGGGGCGTGGCGACATCAGGGTGTGCCTTATGAGGTAACTCTGGACGCTCTGATCCGCTATGCGCCAAGTCTCTCTCCGCCTGAAATCGAACGTATTGTTCACGATACCTACAAAACGGGATATCAATATCGCTGTGATGATCCCGTTATGCAGAAGTGGTGTGATCCAATGTGTGTGTGGTTCAAGAACAAGAACTTTGGCACTCCTGTTGTAACTGCACACGAAGCTGAGGAACGATTCGTCAAGTTTCTCAAAAGCGATGCTTTCGACCATGCTTTCAATCTCAAGAAAGTCTATACGATCCCCAAAGACTATTACATCTTTCCAGGTGAGATGGTCACCGTATGGGGTGATACAAAGCTGGGCAAATCCTCGTGGGTACAGAACCTAATGCGGCATGTTACGGTTCCTGTCTTGCATCTATCGCTTGAGAATAGTGAAAATCTTACCTACAGGCGGTATGTGCAGATCTTCCATGATATGTCAAGAGAGAAGGTATTTGACTACTACATGAAGAATACCAACAGTCTGTCTGACTCGTTTGACAATATCAAGATCCTCACATGGAGTCCCAATCTCGATGATGTTGCTGGCCTTATTGCGACCTCTAATGCGAAGATCGTAATCATTGACACTATTGATTCGATCATTACCTATGGCAACGAGAATGAGCGATTGCAGCGTATTGCCAATACGATCAAAGATCTGGCAGAGCGGATGAAAGTTATCATGCTCTGCGTACATCACATTTCCAAAGGCGCCGCTCAGGACGCTGAAGGTAAACGTAAAGGTCTGACCATTCACTCTGGCAAATACGCATCAGCGATAGAACAGAAGTCCGACAAAATCATCGGTCTCGAAGGAGATAGAGATCAGCCACTCAGGACTATCACAAGTCTTGGTGCTCGTGATGAACATCCTTTTGAGATCCAGTGTACTTTTAACCCTCATACGCTGCGTTTTACGCAGATCATCTAATGGGAATACTCAAGGAAATAGACCTGAAGTTCCAGGAGTTTCGTCACCAGATGGAGACGAAATACCCTATACCTATTAAACGAGCCAGTATCGACGTTCTTGAGCTCGATATCATCAATATGCTTTTGACCATGCATCCGACCTATACCTATGAAGACTCGGAGGGATGGTTGTATACGTTGGATAAGGATCCAGAGAATACCAGACTCACGGTAATCATCTCAAAGAAAGAAGGTGAGGATGATAAAGATCGTCAGTGAACGCTCGCCAATGACATCAATCTTCGGCTTGATACTGTTCCGCGTGTTCCGTGTATCTGTTCTTATCGTGAACCGCAATGATTCATCTCTGATAGAATTCGGTATCAAAGTCGCTTGGTGGGAAGTTACACTCGGTAGTATAATCTGGCAAGATGCAATGGAGGCAACATGATGGTATTTGATTTGGAAACCGTGCGAAGACTCGATCTTCCTGACCTGTTGTATCCGTCCGCTGAGACGATCAAAGCTCCCAGCAACTATAAGGACGAGGCAAAGATCAAGGAGTATGTGCAGAAGAAAGAAACTGAGATGATCTCCAAGATGGGTCTCGATCCACTACGAAGTCAAATCTGTAGCTACGCGATTCTTGCAATCAATGATCCGCTTACGTTAGAAGGTCCTACCGTTTTGTTCAAGGCAGGCACAGATGAGAAAGCATTGCTTGAGTCTTTTGAGAGTAATCTCAATGACCTTGAAGATGCAGGAATCTCTCTGTTTCCAGTTGTGACATACAACGGTATGCGTTTTGATTTAGGCGCACTTATTACGGCATATATGCGTCGGAAAATGCCAATTCCAGCAGTCCTGAAGACTGTATGGCAACAACGCTACGACCAGAACATGCATGTCGATATGTTCCGTATTCTCGGTGAGGAAGGCTCACTTCATGATTGGGCTCATGCACTAGATATTGCTCCTCCTGTCGGTAAAGGAGATATGGTGCAGGGGTGGTTTGATGGCAATGATTTTGAGTCTATCAAGAATCACAATGTCAGCGATGTCTGGACTACCTATGATATTTACAAACGATGGATACCATGAGCAAGAACAAGAACCGCGACAAAGGGCTCCGATTTGAACGTGCCGTCGTTACCGAAGCTGCAAAACGAGGACTGAAAGCCAAGCGTACGTGGGGTAGCGACGGACGTTCAATGGGATTATCTGAAATCGTAGATGTCGTGATTTTGCATGGAGAAGATAACGAGCATGTACGCGACGTTACCAGAAGCGATTTCCAGTGCAAACACTACAAACGACTCCCGAAGTATCTCGATATTCCAGATGATCTCTCAGGTATCATTATGAAGGGAGACAACAAGCCAGCCGTTGTGACAATTCGTTTGTCGTGGCTGCTGGATCTTCTTGAAGAAAGGACATACAAATAATGGCACATAATCTGAACATTATGAACAACAAGGCCAGTATGGTCTATGTTGGTGAAGTGCCGTGGCATGGTCTCGGCAAACAGTTTCCAGAGCCGCTGACTCTCAATAAGGCTATCCTGGAAGGAAATGCGGACTATTTCGTACAGAAGTTCCCGATTGATTACGAGACCCACGAAGGAGAATACATCTCCGTCCCAAAATACTATGCTACCGTCAGAATCGACACAATGCAGCCATTAGGTGTTGTGAAAAAGACGTATCAGATTCTGCAGAATCGGGACGCTTTTACCATTGTCGATGATCTTGTAGGAGAAGGGGCTGCAGTCATTGATACGCTCGGAGTGCTTGGTGATGGTGAACGTATGTGGATTCTCTGCAAACTGCCTGAGAATATCGTTCTCCGCAAGGACGATGGGACTGAGGATCCGCTGAAGCAGTATTTGCTTATTGTCAACAGCCACGACGGAACAAGTGGTGTGAAGCTGGCATTGACTACTGTCCGTGTTGTGTGTAACAATACACTTCAGGCAGCTCTGAACAACAATATCGGACAGCTGATCATTCGTCATACTCGCAACGTAAAGGAACGGGTGCAGAATGCTCATCGTGTGCTCGGATTGATCAATCAGACAACTGAGCGTGTGAAGGAGCTTATGGGAGCTATGCTGTCCTATGATCTTCCTGCTGGTGGTCTGGACAGTTTTGTGGAAGCTCTCTTTCCTGCAGCTCCGACTGATGCAAAGCTGATTCAGGAGGGAAAGATCCCAATGTCCATGAATCATCGGACTGCTGTGAAATCGTTCGCTGGCAATGATGGTATTGCCAAAGGAACGCTATGGGGTGCTGTGAACGGTGTTTCTGAGTATGTTGACCACGTTCTGAGCCCGATTGTGGCCGACAAACGTCGTTTGCAGCACAACTGGTTTGGTGGTGGAGCCAAGCTGAAGAAACAGGCATGGGGATTGGCAGAAGAACTGGTCCTGGTTTCCGACTCAGCACAAGGCTTAGGATAACGATCACTTGATACTCCTGCAGTCCGTCTTCTCTGCCATTGCAGAGGACACGGTGTTCTTTAGAGGATGAACTGCGTAGAATGAGGAAACCTTGCAACTCTACGTGACGACTTAACCTGTGTTTTGGGTATAATCCCGCTGCAGGAGTATCACTATTAAGGACCAAAGCCATGATGATTGACGAAGAAACTTGCCTTTATCCCGATTGGGAGGGTGGATTGATTGTTGGCAAGCATCACTTCGACAAGGATGGCTATTGCACCACCTGTGGCTACAAACGCAAAGAGATGTCGAAGGAGGAACGAAAGCCATGACACACGATCATGTTGGTGAGTTTTCCATTGACTGTGTGATCTGTTTGCGAGAGCGCATCGCAGAGCTGGAGAAATACAAACAGGCTGTCGATGATGCGATGAAGGAGATTGAGGCGAGGGGGGT
>Ga0209536_100002012_pt1 | contig 33242 bp, 30 predicted proteins | sample DeeMarSeWOR28_12_FD_187461 | JGI IMG/M metagenome (GOLD analysis project Ga0209536, IMG submission 187461) | Marine sediment microbial communities from White Oak River estuary, North Carolina - WOR-2-8_12 (SPAdes) (version 2) | ecosystem: Environmental > Aquatic > Marine > Intertidal zone >... | reverse complement strand
AGGACGCTTATTGTAGAAGTGAAGTTATAAGAAACGCAGAGCGTTAAATAAAGGAATCAGCTGTCGCAGTTTCACTGTGAAGCTGGTTCCATACAATTACTTCCCCGGCATCAGGCTCCACAATGACCATATCATATTTCATCGGGAAGACATCGTGGTATTTATTTCTTTTCGGGATGACGCTTTCCAGGCCACACTCTTCCGACATGAGACCGTACTTTCCTTTTACTCCTCCGACAACACCTGGCCGTAACTTTTTGGCATCCTGCACCATAAAGCAGGTTCCATCGGGAGCAAATCCGATAACGCAGTTAGGCCCGTCTATGCAGAGCGGACGTAAAGACATCTTCAGTAACTTTAAGACTTCACTGTCGGGCCTTGATACAATCTCTTCGCTCGATAACGGAGTAATTATGTCCTTATAATACTGAATTGGGTAGCCCAGCTCTCTGCTCATGTAATGAAGTATATGACAGAAGACTTCACTGTCGCTGTTGTATCCAACATACCCTGGGACGCCCCTGCCTCTCAAGAACTCCCTAATCGGCAAAAAGGCTGTATTCTCCCCGTTTGTCATGGTACCGTATCCCTGTATAAAGAAGGGATGGCAGGCATATAAATCAATAGCATAGTTCGTATTTTGTCTTCCCTGTGCAAATATTATTTTTGCCTTTAATGACGAATTATCGAGGCAAAAAAATTCACCGAGTGCAAGGGGGTCGCCGACCTCTTTTAATACCAGGATGTCAGGGTAGAAGGCAAATATGATAATTGATCTGTCCTCTTCACCCAATTTTCTGAGTGATAATCTGACCTCCAAAAGAAGGGTTTCTTTCTCTTCAGGAGAACTATCCTTGTAAATATCAGGATAGTCGTACACCCTGGCAAAATAGTGGTCGTGCCTGTTAATCCCCTTCATTGGTCTGGTCATCGGCGTCCAGGTGTATTTTAATCTGAACCCTGCCATATTCATATAGTTGTCGAGCGCTTTCACTCCTTCTTTTGAGCATATGCCCGACAGAATGGGGAATTCTTTCAATTCTTCGAATTCACCGCCAAGTCCCTTCAGGATGAGCCCCATACCGGATCCATCATGACCTTCTTTCATCGTTTCAAGGGCGATGATGTTCTCCATTGGCGAGAAATATTCACTCGATGTTATCGCGGCCAATCTGCACATGCTTCATTACCTCATAAAATTAAGTAATGCTGAACCAGAAAGTAAGTAATACTGCATCGTCCTAACAAAAAAATATCTGATCCGTTAAAAAACAACGGAATGCCTGTCAGTAGAAGAGGGTTGGGTATTGCAGATATGATAAGCCACGCAGATCATCTTTTCAAGAATAAATGTGGATGAAAGATCTAACTTGTTGAATTTAAGTTATTTATTCTTCTCAGGTAAATTAATTCTTGACAAAGGTGGAAGACTTTTTTAAAGTTATAAAATTTTACTGCAAAAGGTAACCGTTTGCCGTGCAAAAAATTTCGTCGGGGATACAGAGTTTTGACAGGCTTATTGACTCCTTTTATATAGGTGACAATGTTGTCTGGGAGGTTGATTCCGGAGCACCCTATAAAGTATTCCTCCAGAATTTTATCAGACAATCATTTGATGATTCCCAGAAGATCATTTATATAAGCTTCAACCGTTCACCCCAGAGTATCCTTAAATCAGTAAAAGACTTTCTCAACCCTGAACACTTCATCCTTGTTGACTGCTTTACATCAGGGAAGGGTAAAAACGATAAAACGTTCGCACGGTTTTATGAGAATCCTTCAGATATTCATATAGTCAAAATAGACGACCCCAAAAGTATAGAGCAGTTTACGCAGTCACTTAATGCTATAGAAGACAGTCTTCCTCCGGGCGCCAGATATATCTTCGACAGTCTCACCGGTATGCAGGACCTCTGGAGCGATGAAAACAGTACCTATAAATTTTTTACCTATATGTGTCCAAGATTATATGACCTTGATACGGTCGCTTACTGGATACTGGACAGGGAGGCGCACAGTCAGAAGTTCAAGGCCAACCTCAGGCATATTACCCAGGTCGTCATCGAGCTCTATGAAAGAAGGGAAATGCTGTATATGAAAGCGCTCAAACTTGACAGGAGGCATGACAGGGAAGCATTCAAGCCACATATATATGAAATGAATGAAGGGAATATACTTATTTCGCTTCTTAAAAAAGAGCCTTCACTTGAAATAGGAAACAGGCTAAAAGAAATAAGACTGAGGCATCGCTTGAATCAGAAAGAACTCGCCGACAAGGTTGATGTATCTCCCAGTTTTATTTCACAGGTTGAAAACAACCAGATAAGCCCATCCCTGAGTTCATTTGTTCAGATATGTAAAGCCCTTGGAATCAGTCCAGCTGAACTTCTTGAAAGCAAGAGGACAAAAAAAACTGGATGGCTTATGCGAAAGAGAAACGATTCTTCGCCTCCATTGATAAAGGATGATGGCCTGAAAATATTCAGTATCACTGGAAACGGGAAATTGTCCGACGGTGCAGCTTTCAATATTACTGTTATAGAACCGAACACTGAAATCAAAAAACATTTTATGATGCATAAAGGCAGAGAGTTCATATATATTCTGAAGGGCAGCGTGTCAGTTGTCATCGAAGGCGAGGAAGAAAAACTCAATGTTGGGGATTCGGTTTATCTAAAGGAAGAAATACCGTCTGCATGGAAAAATGAAATTGGTGATCCAGCTGAACTGCTTGTTGTTTATATGTAAAGGCGGGTGATTTTTTTTGAATATAGGGTTTAGTAATACTAAAGCCAGCGCCAGATATTTCATAAATACTGAAAAGGAGGGGGTCAGGGAAGAGTTTAATGGGTGAAATTATAAACGAATCATTTTTCTAACAAGAAAAGGAGGAGTGTAATGAGTTTTAGCAAGCCTAATTTCAGTGCAGCAACACTTACCACTACCAGGGTAACACCTGCTCCGATATCAGGTATTTGTGTGACCTGTGTTGACGGGTGTGAGGGACCCTGTGAGATCGGCCGTTCAGCTCTCAAAGGGAGAGAGGTTATCTATCCAGCACCATTCGGAAAAATAACCGCCGGCTCCGAAAAAGATTATCCGGTAGATTTCTCTCACTTTAATATTCAGGGTACAGCCGTTGGAGCTGTCGGTGTTGAAGCGGACCCTGATATAGCACGCTTCCCCAATGTTGATACGACAACAACTGTGGGCGCTGATAACAGTATCAAGATGGACTTCCCCGTTTTCACGGGCGCTGTCGGATCAACTGATATTTCAAGGATCAACTGGGAAGAGGTAGCTGTCGGTGCTGCCATATCAGGTGTGCTTGTTGTTGTCGGTGAAAATGTGTGCGGTATGGATCCCCAGGCTGAGATCAAAGATGGAAGGATTGTAAAGTCACCGGAGATGGAACGCCGGATCAACTCCTACAATCAGTGGTACGATGGTAAAGGAGGTGTAGTTGTACAGGCCAACGTTGAAGACACCAAACTCGGCGTGCCGGAATATGTTATAGAGAAGCTGGGCATTGAAATATTTGAATTGAAATGGGGACAGGGTGCTAAGGATATAGGTGGAGAGGTCAAGCTGCGTTCTATTGAGAGAGCAATGCAGCTGTATGATAGAGGTTATATTGTTTTACCGAATCCGACTGATCACGCAGCTCTGAAGGCTTTTGAGGCAGGTGGTATTTCCGAGTTTGAGCGCCACTCCCGTCTCGGTATGGTGGAGGAGGAGTCTTTTCATAAATCAGTTGAGTATCTGCGCTCTGTTGGAGCCAAAAAGGTCACCCTGAAAACCGGAGCATACCGCCCTGCCGACCTCGCACGGGCCATAAAATATTCTTCTGATGCAAAGATCGATTTGCTCACAATCGATGGAGCAGGTGGAGGAACAGGCATGAGCCCGTGGCGTATGATGAACGAATGGGGCATCCCCACAGTACAGCTTGAATGCCTTACGTGGCAGATGTGCGAAAAATTAGCGAAAAAGGGAGCATATATCCCACCCATTGCCATTGCCGGAGGACTTTCACTGGAGGACCATATCTTTAAGGGCCTGGCTTTGGCTGCCCCGTATGTTAAAGCAATCTGCCTGGGACGTGCGCTGTTCACCGCTGCAATGGTAGGCAAGACCCATGGAAAACTGATGGCCGAAAAAATGGAACTTGAGGGAGAGGATGTTTCCGAAGGCTATCTGAAATTATTTGCTGTGGGAAGTGAACTCAAGGAGCGGTTCGGCAAGGACTTTGCAAAACTCCCGGCAGGGGCCATCGGTCTGTATTCATATGTGGACAGAATGAAACAGGGTCTCCAGCAGTTAATGGCAGGGGCGAGAAAATTTGCCCTCAAGTATATTGACAGAAACGATCTTATGGCCCTTACAAGGGACGCAGCAGAGGTATCGGGCATTGATTATGTCATGGATGCAGATGCAAAAGAAGTTGATGAGATCCTGGGTTAATTCTGAAAAAACAAAGGAGGTATTTAACTATGAAGAATACGATATGTAAACATAACTGCAAGGACTGTTATGCGCTGCTTGTTTGTGCGGTGCATGCCATTACAGATCAGCACGGCTCTATCTTTGTTGAGACCGATGACTGCATTGGATGCGGCTGCTGCAGGACTGCCTGCTACACTTTCAGTATTGATAATGCACTGAAAGACAAAACTGTTGAGTGGCTGAAGGGAGCAGTATAAAAATAAAAGGACTCAAGGGGTCAAGAGGTCAAGGGAAGAAACTGTTATCAGTTATTCGAGTAACTGATAACAGTTAACGAATACCGTTTCCTTTTTTACCCTTAACCCCCCGAACCCCGGGAAACCCTGCCTGCCGCCAGGCAGGCTTGAACCCTTTTATTTAGAAGGTGATAAAAATGAACGGATGGTTTGGCCGTTGTTTAAGAGTAAACCTGACTGAGGGAAAGCATAGTGTCGAGGAACTGAAACCGGATCTCCTTGAGAAATTCCTGGGAGGACGAGGTCTGGGAGTTAAGGTCTACTCCGATGAAGTCTCACCTGATGTAGACCCGCTGTCACCGGACAACAAGCTTATTTTCTCTTCTGGTCCACTTGTTGGGACAGGTGCCGTTACAGGCTCATCCTGCAATGTAATTACTAAATCAGCGTTAAGCGGAACTATCGCATGTGCAAAAATGCGAGGACATTTCGGAGCTGAAATGAAATTCGCAGGGTTCGACATGATCGTTGTGGAGGGGAAGTCTGAATCACCGGTCATACTTTCGGTCAAGGATGACCGGATAAAACTAATCCCAGCCATTGAGTACTGGGGGAGGACAACCTCAGTGACTGAGGACATGTTCAGAGAGAGTCTCAGCGATCAATGGACTGCGAGAGAGACCTTTCTTGCCTGTATAGGACCGGCTGGTGAGCGACTTCTTCCTGATGCGAACATTGTCAATGACCGTTTCCTCTCTGTAGGAGGAGCAGGTGTGGGCGCTGTCATGGGATCAAAGAACCTCAAGGCCATTGCTGTGAAAGGAACACACTCATTGGAGGTAGCTAACGGAAATAAATTCGTCCAGGTTGTTAATAACATGATCAACAAGCTGAACAGCGCACCCCTGACATCTCAATCAATGACCCAGTGGGGTACGGCTTTTCTCGTCGGCTTGTGTTATCCGAAGAAAATATTACCTAACAACAATTTTCAGCAGGCAAGTGTATCTTTAAAGCATCTTGGTACGGACGCCCTTGAGAGCGCTTTTGCCTTGAGAAGCCGTGGATGTTTTGCCTGTCCTGTAGCCTGCATAAAAAAGACCGAAATGAAACACCAGGCATATGAGGGGAAGGGAATGGTCCCCACATACCTGTCAATCGGTTCTCTTGGCCTGAACTGCGGTGTCAGTAACCTTGAAGCGATCGGGACTGCGAGCATGCTCTGTGCTGAAATGGGCCTTGACCCGGTTGCAGCCGGGGGCACGCTGGCAACGGCCATGGAACTGGTCGAAAAGAAAATCACTACAACAGATGAATTAAAAATAGACCTTCAGTTCGGCAATGATAGCGGCATGCTGGAAGCACTGCAGCTTATCCCAACAAAGAAGGGGCATGCAAAGAGACTGGGAGTAGGAGCGAAGGCACTCGCCGAGTCCTTTGAAAGACCTGATCTTTTTATGGGTGTAAAAGGTATGTCCATGGCGCCATTTGATCCCCGCGCCCTTCAGGGTATGGGTCTTCATTTTGCCACGTGCAATTACGGGCCTCACCATTTGTACGGTTACACATTCATAGATGAGCTTCTCAATGTTAATGAAAAAATGGATCCCTCAGCAATCGAGGGCAAGCCAGCGTTGTCCAAGCTTTACCAGGACACCACAGCAGTCATGGATTCCCTCGGGTTGTGCAACTGGCCTCTCATGGGGCTTAAATTCAAAAACTTCGTTCCACTTGTAAACAATTGTCTGGGGATAAACCATACTGCCGATGATCTTCTTTTTATAGGAGAGAGGGTCTGGAATACTGAACGCCTGTTCAATATGAAGGCCGGATTTGACGGTTCACATGATGTACTTCCAAAGAGGTTTACTGAAGAACCTCTTGCTGATGGAGATGAAGAAGAGCAGATCAGCAGGGTCAATGAGATGCTTCCTGAATATTACAGCCTGAGGGGGTGGAGCGGACAGGGCGAGCCGTTGCCTGAGAAGCTGAAGGCCCTTGGATTGGAGGATTCATAATGCCGAGAATAAAGGTTGATCATGCAAAATGTACCGGATGCAGACACTGCGAAATAGCCTGCTCTTTGAATCATGTGGCAAATACGGCAAATCCCCGCCGTGCCAGGATACGGGTGATGAAAGATGAAAACCGCTACTATCCTGTGCTATCGGGGCCGTTCGTGGACGCAGCCTGCACATCAAAACAGTTTATTGAAATAGATGGCCATAAATACGATATGTGCGCCTTCTGCAGGGCATCATGCCCGGAGAAGCCTTTCTTTATAGAGGCAGAGACCGGGATACCATTGAAGTGTGACTTTTGTGGAATTCCTCCTGCACCATCCTGTGTGAGGTGGTGCAATACGGGGGCTTTGGAATTAGAGGAAGACTAAAAGAATGAGCAATAATATCAGCACCAGCAAACCAGTTGGTTCCGTAATGGTCGTCGGTGGCGGTATTGCCGGCATTCAGGCATCCATGGACCTTGCTGATCACGGGTTTTATGTCTACCTGGTTGAAAAGTCATCTGCCATCGGCGGGCTTATGGCTGGTCTGGACAAGACATTTCCGACCAATGACTGCTCAATATGAATACTGGCGCCTAAGCTGGTGGAGGCCGGTCGGTCTCCAAATATTGAGATCATTACAAACGCCGAGATTCAGGAAGTAACGGGCACTGCCGGAAATTTCAACGTAAAAGTTCAGACGCGCCCGCGTTATGTGGACACCTCAAAATGCACAGGGTGCGGGTTCTGTTCACCCTATTGTCCGGTAACAATTCCCAACCCTTATGATCAGAACCTTTCTTCCAAAAAGGCGATTGATATCCTTTACACTCAGGCTGTCCCTTCCACATACTATATTGATCCTGACCACTGCCTGTTTTTGAAGAAGAAAGAATGCAAGCAGTGCACAAAAGCATGCCAAGCAGGGGCAATTGATTTTACCAGGAAGTCTGATATAGCGGACTATGAGGTAGGTGCGGTCATTCTTTCGCCGGGCTTTAAGGACATCAATCCAGCATTGCTTTCTGATTATCTTTACGGTCAATCTCCCAATGTAGTGACCGGTGTCGAGTTTGAACGCATTTCAAGCGCTTCGGGCCCATATCAGGGGAAGATATCCAGACCGTCTGATCTGGAAAAGCCTCAGAAGATAGCCATTATTCAATGCGCTGGTTCGAGGTCGTCCGTATCAGGGAACAGTTATTGCTCTTCGGTCTGTTGTAAATATGCAGTAAAGGACGCGATCGTTGCGCTGGAACATGAGCCTGACCTCGACATCACCATATTCTTTATGGACATGCGCATGTACGGAAAGGGGCTGGACGCATTTTATGTGAGGGCAAGGGAAGCGGGGATAAAATTTGTCCGCTCCAGGATTTCAGAGATTGACCGGGAAGAAACAGAAGACCTTACCATTACATACATTGAGGAAGACGGCGCGCTGAAACAGGAGACCTTTAATCTGGTCGTCCTCCCTACCGGACTTGAACCTTCACAGGGGACCTTTGAACTGGCAAAGGCATGCGGAACCAGGTTAAATAAGTACGGATTTTGCAGTACAGATTTATTCACTCCCGTTTCTACCAGCAGGGAAGGCATACTTGTTGCCGGGAGTTTCAGGGAGCCCGTTGCACTTCCGGACAGTGTCATCCAGGCAAGCGGGGCTGCTGCGGAAGCTGCGGAACTTCTGACACTAGCTCGGAACAGCATGATCAGGAAAAAGGAGTTTGCCGAGGAGATAATCCCTGACAAAGGAGAAAAGCGTATCGGGGTATTTGTGTGCCGATGCGGAAAGAACATAGCAGGTGTAGTCGATACCACGGATGTTCAGAAATATGCTGCAGGGCTTCCCAACGTTGTCATGAGTACAGAAAACCTCTATTCCTGCTCTGAAGATGCGCAGACCATTATAGCGGAAAGAATAGCGGCAGAGAGGTTGAACAGGGTGGTAGTTGCGGCCTGTACCCCGAGGACACACGAGCCGTTGTTTCAGGAGACGGCCCGTGAAGCTGGACTGAACAAGTGCCTCTTTGAGATGGTAAATATCAGGGACCAGTGTTCGTGGGTCCATTCCCATGAAAAAGAGGAGGCAACGAAAAAGGCAAAAGACCTCATCAGAATGGCCGTTGCAAAGGCACAACTGATCCAGCCCCTTGATGAACTTATTATTGATGTGATCCCCACCGCGCTCGTAATAGGTGGAGGACTTTCTGGAATGATCACAGCGCTTTCCATAGCTGGACAGGGATTTGAATGCTACCTTGTCGAGAGGAACAGGGAACTCGGAGGAAACCTGAGAAACCTCCATTATACCCTTAACGGCAATAACCCTCAATCATATCTTACCCAGATCATTGATACGGTAAAAGCACATGAACGAATCAGTGTGTATACCGGTGTCGAGATACAGGGAGTGGACGGGTTTGTGGGCAACTTTAGAACAGTATTGACTACGGGGAACAATAATGGAACTATTGAACTTCAGCATGGCGCAATAATACTTGCCACAGGCGCAAAGCCTTATATCCCTGATGAGTACATGTTCGGTAAAAATAAGAATGTCATGCTCCAGTTCACACTCGAAAGCAAACTGGCCCGCGGCAGCTTTGAACCGCAGGACAATGATACGGTCGTTATGATCCAGTGCGTAGGTTCAAGAAACAGGGAGCGTCAGTACTGCAGCAGCATCTGTTGTGGCATGGCCGTAAAGAATGCCCTGAAGATAAAAGAAATGAATCCCAAAACAAAAGTTTATATTCTTTACAGGGACATGATGATGTACGGGTTTTTAGAGGAGTATTATACTCAGGCCAGAAACAGCGGAATTATCTTTATAAGGTATGACTGCAACAACCGTCCTGAAGTCACAGAGTCCGAAGAGAAACTTACGGTAACAGTTCAGGATAAAATTCTTGGTGGTAACGTAACAATTAATGCTGCTATAGTCGCGCTGAGTACAGCGATCGTCCCTGACAGAGATGAGAAACTGGAAAAGACCCTGTCTGTGCCGCGGTCTTCAGACGGTTTTTACCTGGAATCTCATGTACAGTTAAAACCTGTTGATTCATACATTGACGGTATTTATATATGCGGCCTCTCCCACTTCCCTAAACATATAGACGACTCAATAGCACAGGCAAAGGCAGCCGCATCAAAGGCAGGAATGCTTTTATCAAGGGGACATGTCAAGGCCGAACCGATAGTCTCTTCATGTGACGTAGAGAAATGCATCGGATGCACTCTCTGCACCCACTTCTGCCCCTACAGCGCTATTCAGATGGTCAAGGCGGAGAAAGGGAAAAAGGCGGATATTATTGTTGCTGCATGCAAAGGATGCGGAGTCTGCGCTTCCTATTGTCCGACAAAGGCGATTTCAATGGGAAGGTTTACAGATGAGCAGATCAACGCACAGATTGAGGCGTTTGGGGTATCCGTGGAGAAAGAAGAAGGAGTAAATTCATGAAATACAAACCAAGAATCCTCGGCTTCCTATGTCATTGGTGCTGCTACGCTGCTGCCGATGCAGCGGGTGTGAGTAGGATGCAGTATCCACCGAATATCAGGGTGATCAGGGTGATGTGCACGGGGAGGATAGAGCCTTCGTTCATCCTGAACGGTTTTCTGAACGGTGCTGACGGAATATTTGTCGGCGGTTGACACCTTGAAGAGTGTCATTACCGGTCAGGTAATTACGAAGCCATAAACAGATTCGAACTGGCTAATATCATCCTCGAATATATTGGTATCGACGCAGGCAGGTTTACCTATAAGTGGGTGTCTGCTGCAGAGGGTATCCGGTTTGTACAAGTGATAACGGAGTTTGACGGAAGCATATCCGAACTGGGACAGTTCGGATCAAAGGAGGGACTTGATCGTCAGGCAGTAATGTACAAACTGAAGGCTGCGCTCAGGACCGTGGAGGGACGCACCTTTCGCATGGCCTTTGCAAGACAGTCGAAACAGATAAAGGAAGAGGAAACCTTTGGTAAATTCCCTTCAAAGGATAAACTCCTTGAGATGTTTAAAAAGGAAATGAATATGTATCAGATCCTGCTTTATCTGAACGAAAAAGAGCGCTCAGCAGATGAGCTTACCGGACTTCTTGGCATCAATGAAGAGCAGGTAATGGGATTTGTGGAAACTCTAAAGAAGAAGAATATGTGGAGTGGGGAACTATTATAAAAAATTAAGGATTAAAGATTAAAAATCAAAATTGTGGAGCTGTGCTCAATGAAGTCTGTTAACCTGAACAATACCGATCCCGATTTCCAGGATCTTGTTGCTGAGAAAATTGGGCTTGAAGTGATTAAGCCATGCTATACATGCGGTTCCTGTACAGGTATTTGTCCTGTTCGCGAGGCGGTTGATGACTTTGATCCGCGGCGGATGATACACATGATTGTACTCGGGATGAAGAAGGAGATACTATCATCAGACCTCATCTGGTTCTGCTGTCTCTGCAATTCCTGTTATTACGTCTGTCCCCAGGGGATCAGGTTCAGCCGGGTAGCGCAGGAATTACAGAAGATGGCTGTTGATGAGGGCTATGTTAATGAGAATTTTCTAAAGGGCCTGGAATGCGTGAATGGTCATTTGCAGGATCTATGCCGCAGGACAATGTTTCACAAGGTAAAGCAGGGTTTCCGGGGAACACACAAAATGCCATGCTGGCAAAAAATGACAAAGGAAAAATGAAGATGGATTTTGATGCGATTGACCAGATCTTGGGAAAATACGGATACCGGCATTCGAACATTATCGCTATCATGCAGGACGTACAGGTCCTTGAAAATTACCTGCCTGAGGAAGTCCTGCGATATATTTCCCATAAAATGGAAATCAGTCTTACAAGGATATACGATATAGCCACCTTTTATAAGGCATTCAGTCTTGTGCCGAGAGGTCGCCATATTATAAAGGTCTGCTGCGGTACCGCGTGCCACATCAGCGGGGCTGTTTCAAATATCGATCAGATTAAAAGAGTATTGAATGTTGAAGAAGGTAACACTACCGAAGACCGCATGTTTTCTCTGGAGACTGTCAATTGTCTCGGGACGTGTGCGCTGGCGCCAGTCATTGCGGTTGGTGAGGAATACCATGATGAGGTCAATCCAGGGAAAGTCGAAAAGATTTTAACAAAATACAGTTCAGGTACTGAGGAATAAGTGAATGGAGAAAATCAGATCCATAGCTGATTTGGAAACAATAAAGCAGACTGCCCTCGCGGAAATCCATTCCAAAAAAACTATCATCAGGGCCTGTAACACAGGGTGCAGGGCCAGAAAGTCTTTAAATGTTATAAAGGCCCTTGAGGACAGAGTGGCGGAAAACGGGCTTCAGGACAATGTAATAATCAGGAAGACTGGCTGCCACGGGTTCTGTGAAATGGGCCCGATACTTGTTATTGAACCGGATAACATTTTTTACCGGAAGGTTAGACCCGACGATATTCCTGACATCATATCGGAGACTGTTTTAAAGGGGAATGTTGTGGAACGCCTTTTGTGGCAAGATCCTCAGACAAAAGAACGCAGCAGAACTGAAAATGAGGTACCCTTCTACAGCAAACAAAATAAGATACTCTCCAGGAACTGCGGCAGAATCGATCCGACGGATATAAATGATTATATAGCAGCTGGCGGGTATTCAGCCCTGTGCAAGGCACTGACAAAAATGTCCCCTTTAGAGACTGTGGAGACTGTAGTTGCCTCAGACCTGAGAGGGCGTGGCGGAGGTGGATTCCCTGTTGGTTTAAAATGGAAAATTTGCAGTTCAGCCCCTGGTGATGCGCGGTATATTATCGCCAATGGTGACGAAGGAGATCCCGGCGCCTTCATGGACCGCAGCCTTATGGAAGGGGACCCGCACAGTATTATCGAGGGAATGATCATAGGGGCCTACGGCATAGGTGCTTCTGAAGGATTTATCTATGTCAGAGAGGAATATCCAATCGCAATTGAGCATTTGTCCATTGCATTAAAACAGGCCGAAGAATATGGTCTCCTGGGCGATGATATTCTTGGCAGCGGGTTTGCTCTGAGAATTTATATCAGCAAGGGTGCAGGCGCCTTTGTGTGCGGAGAGTCCACAGCTCTGATGCACTCAATCGAAGGAAAACGGGGCATGCCTCGATCCAGACCGCCAAACTCCGTATACAGTGGTTTGCGTGAGAAACCTACTGTATTAAACAATGTGGAGACTTTTGCAAATATCCCCGCGATAATAGCCAGAGGAGCGGATTGGTATTCCGGTATTGGAACCAAAGGGAGCAAGGGATCGAAAATATTTTCTCTGGTAGGAAGTGTCCGTAATACAGGACTGGTGGAAGTTGAGATGGGCACGACCCTCAGGGAGATCATATTTGATATAGGAGGCGGAACCAAGGGTGAGAAATCCTTTAAGGCGGTCCAGACAGGCGGTCCATCGGGTGGCTGCATTCCGAAGAGCAAGATCAACATGCCCGTTGACTACGATAGTTTGAAAGAAGCCGGCGCCATTATGGGTTCAGGCGGCATGATAGTGATGGATGAAACATCATGCATGGTGGATGTGGCAAGGTATTTTATCGATTTTCTCATGTATGAATCCTGCGGCAAGTGTGTCCCCTGCAGGGAAGGACTGAAACAGATGAATAGAATCCTTGAGGATATATGCATAGGACACGGTGAAGAGGGCGATATAGAAACGCTTATTGATCTCGGCCAATACATGACAACCGCCTCCCTTTGCGGCCTGGGGACTACGGCGGCAAATCCGGTCCTTAGTACTATCAGACATTTCAGAAATGAATATGAGTCCCACATCTATGACAAAAAATGCTCTGCAGGTGTCTGTAAAAATCTTTTTGAATATTTGATTGATGCGGAGCTGTGTAATGGGTGTGGATTATGTAGGGTAAAATGTCCGGAAAAGGCTGTGACAGGTGAAAAGAAAAAACCGCATAGAATAGATAATTCAAAATGCATAAATTGCGGGATATGTTTTGCGTCATGCAAGTTTGGGGCGATACTAGTCAAATGAAAGTTCAAGTTATCATCGACAGGCGCATGGTACAGGTAGATGATGGTACGACTGTGCTTAAGGCAGCGAGAAAAGCAGGTATCGTCATTCCCACTCTATGCCATCACGAAGCGCTTAAGCCTTATGGATCATGCCGTCTCTGCATGGTAGAAATTGTCCAGAATAAAAGGCACAGACTTGTAACATCCTGCACTTTCCCTGCAGGTGCTGGAATGGAAGTCTTTACAGAAACGTCCAGGGTCAAAGAGCTTAGAAAAAAGGTGGTTGAGCTGCTTTTGGCCCGTTGCCCCGATGATCTTCTTATTCAGACTATGGCAAGGCATATGGGCATTGAAAGTTCAAGGTTCAGGAATAAGGAGAACAAAGAGTGTATCCTGTGCGGTCTTTGTGTGCGTTTCTGCGAGGAGGTTGTCGGAGCGAACGCGATAGGATTATCGAACAGAGGCGTTGAATGTGAAGTCACCACACCGTTCAGGGCATCATCCGATACCTGCATTGGCTGTGGCTCATGCACATATATATGTCCTACCGGCTGCATCGAGATGGTAGAAGATAAGGAAACACCCGGTATGCGAAAGATGAATATCGGTAATCTGTTCTTTGAGACCTGCCCCAATGATTACAAATGTAAAGATTGCAATGTTGATCAGCAGTTCATTGAAGAAACGAAAAACGTAATTGCACGATTCCGAAACGAGTTTAGCAACTCTGCTGATTGATACAGTATTCCCTTTTATAAAAATGGGGAGGATTAATCCTACATGAATAAGACCATGTTTGCCATCCTGACCGTCTTGGACAAGCAATCCGAGATAATCGGTTCAAAAGAAATCTCTAAACAGTTAAAACTACACGGTGTTGACCTAACTGAACGAACCGTTCGGTATCACCTCAAAATAATGGATGAAAGAGGATTCTCTAAGGTATTTGGTAAAGAGGGGAGGAGAATTACGGACAAAGGACGGGAAGAACTTGCACAATCCCATGTATCTGAAAAAGTAGGGTTCATAATAAGCAGGATAGAGACCCTGTCTTACATGACAAGCTTTGATATGGAAAAACAAGAAGGGGACATTATTATGAATGTTTCCTTTATTCATGAAAAAGACCTGAAACATACCCTAAAGGTTATAAAACCCGTATATAAGTCTCCCTATGTAATGAGCGACAGGCTGGTTATTGCAAGAGAAGGAGAACAAATAGGCGATGTCATTGTTCCTGAGGGAAAGGCCGGGATAGGCACGGTATGCAGTGTTACTATTAACGGTATTTTTTTAAAATCGGGAATTCCCCTTGTATCGAAATTCGGCGGTGTGCTTCAGACAGAGGAATCAGAACCATCAAGGTTTACGGCATTGATAAGTTATGAGGGTTCATCATTGGACCCTCTTGCAATATTTATAAGAAGTAACATGACAGATGTTTTGGGAGCGGTGAAACACGGTACAGGAAGAATACTTGCAAGCTTCAGGGAAGTGCCTGTAGTATGCGTGGATGAGGCAAATATGCTTGCAAAAAAAATTGCCGAAATAGGTATCGGTGGAATTTTACTTATAGGCAACCCAAACCAGCCTTTACTTGAGATGCCGGTTGGCATGGATAAAACAGGAATAGTAATAGTAGGTGGGCTTAACCCGGTTGCAGCACTTGAAGAAGCTGGAATCAGTTCGGAAAGCAAGGCAATGTCAACTCTCTATGAATACTCACATTTGATGAGTTTCAAGGATACGCTAAAGAAGCATTTATGAAAAATATTGCGGCTATAATAAAACACTTCAAGCTTGATGATGTAAAAAAGGCCCTTACAGATGCGGGTATACAGGGGATTACCATTATTGAGGTGAAAGGTTTTGGCCGCCAAAAAGGGCATTTCGATATGCACAGGGAAACAAATAAGGAAGAGGTATACTTTCTGCCAAAGATAAAAATAGAAGTTGTAGTTCCTGATAATAAAGTGGATGAAGTAGTCACTATCATAGCGGATTCAGCCAAAACAGGTGAGATTGGAGATGGAAAGATATTTGTTTACACGATGAAGGATGTAGTGCGGATAAGAACCGGGGAGAAAAATGAGGAGGCAATAAAATGATAAAAGTAAAAGAGGTGTTGGAGAAGGCAAAGAAAGACAAAGTTACATTTTTAAACCTTCAGTTTACTGATATAATGGGTTCATTAAAGCAGGTTACAGCTCCGATCAAGAACCTGCCGGATATCTTGAAATCAGGGGCATGGTTTGATGGCTCCTCTATTGAGGGTTTTGCAAGAATCCATGAAAGCGACCTCTACCTGAAACCCGCGCCGGACACATATGCGGTAATCCCCTGGCTCAACTCTCCAGAAGGCAATACTGCAAGGCTTATTTGTGACATTTACAGGCCTGACGGCAGCCCTTTTCCGGGAGATCCAAGGTTTATTTTAAAGACTGTGCTGAAAAAGGCCCGCGAAATGGGATTTGAATATAATACCGGACCTGAGCCAGAATTTTTTCTCTTTAAAAATGATTTCTCTGATCTTACTCCCATTGATGGCGGTGGATATTTTGATCTTGCCACTGACGAGGCGCATACTGTAAGGAGAGAAATTACTTCTGCGCTGGAAAAGCTTGGCATTGACGTCGAAGCATCTCACCATGAAGTTGCCCCTGGTCAGCACGAGATAGATTTCAGATATGATGATGCCCTCACTACAGCTGACAGGCTACTTACACTAAGAGTTACGGTGAAGTCTATCGCACAGAGGCATGGCATGAAAGCATCATTTATGCCCAAGCCAATTATGAGCATGGCCGGATCAGGAATGCATGTCCATCAGAGCCTCTTCAATAAAGAAAATAATGAAAATATATTTTTCAATAAGGAGGACGAGTATAATCTTTCAAAAACGGCTTATCATTTTCTTGCTGGCCAGCTAAAGCATATCAAGGGGATGATGGCAATCCTGTGTCCCACAGTCAATTCATATAAACGACTGGTTGCAGGGTTTGAAGCACCAGTGTATATCGCATGGGCTAGAATAAACAGGTCAGCACTTATCAGGGTTCCACACTGGTTTGATGAAAAGCCTAATGCTGCAAGAATAGAGTTGCGATGTCCTGACCCGGCATGCAATCCCTACCTGGCATTTGCAGTTATGCTGGCGGCAGGGCTTGACGGTATTGAAAATAAAATGAAATTATCAGTTCCCGTGGAGGGAGATTTATATGCCTTTGATAAGGCCAAACTATTGTCAAGAAAAATTGATACGCTTCCAACTTCTCTATTTGAAGCAATTTATGAATTAGAAAACAGCAAATTGATGCGGAAAGTATTGGGGGACCATCTGTATCGTAAATATATTAATATAAAAACACGGGAGTGGGACGAATTCAAGACTCAGGTAACAAAGTGGGAAGTCAAGAAGTATCTTGATATTTAATCGATATACGTTTCTGCGATGAATTCTGCAAAAGCCATTGAGCTGGTAAAGGCCGGAGATACGGCATTCAGGATATGAATGCTGTTTTCATGTCTTAACACTACAAAATCCATTAGCAGTTCTTTTGTCTTCCAGTCTACAAGCTGGGGGCGAATCCCTGCCTTGCTGCTTGGAAGAATATCTTCAATTTGAAGATCTCTGATCATACCCTTTATTTCATCAAAAAATATTCGAGGGAAATATTTTTGTGGCTCTGACAACGCCACATTTCTGAAGCCGGTGTTTTTCAGAAATAGTACTCCCTCTCTATAGAGAATCACAAAGAGCTCTTTATCCACTCCTTTAAACAACTTATAGTTTTCCCTGCCGTATACAGGAATGGCAGTTGGTCCAATATAAACTTTTCCGTAAGCTGACTTTGTAAAGTGAACGCCCAGAAAGGGGTTCCTTGTATCGGGAACAGGATAGATGTTACCATTCACGAGGTAGCTTTTATCTTTTCTTAATTTCCTGTATGTCCCTTTAAAAGGAAGTATCTTAAAATGCTTTCCTGCACCGAATGCATGAGCGACTTTTTCACTGTAAGCTCCTGCTGCATTCACAAATATATTAAAACGAATTCCGCCATGATTAGTGGCGGCCTCATTATTCCCCTCCAGTCTTTTAAATGTCGCTCCCTTCATGATTGTTACCTTTCCCGAACCAGTCAGTTCCTCTTCTATACTGTCCATAACCTCCCGCGGATCGAGGACAGCAGTGTCCGGAGAGAAGAGGGCCAGTCTGACGGTGTTTGCATAGGGTTCTATTGATTTGAGCTGTTTTTTATCGATGAGTTCTACTGTTGCTCCGTTATTCAACGCCCTTTGATACAGCTGTTCCAGCACTGCTGTCTCTGCCTCACTTTTTGACACAATTACTTTGCCTGTTTCAAAAACCGTAATGTTCTTCTGCCTGCAATAATCCTTCATCAGGTGATTGCCTTTCAGGCAGAGACTGGCTTTCAGACTGTCCCGGTGATAATAAATCCCCGCGTGCAATACGCCGCTGTTTTTTCCAGAGGCATGTTTGCCGATCTCTCGTTCTTTTTCGAGGATAATAATATTTTTGTACCCTCTTTTTATTAGTTCCCGAGCTATTGTGAGACCAATAATACCGCCGCCGCAGATAAGAACATCTGCACATTTTTTCATTAAAAGGCACCCAATTTATTCATCGCGTTACATTATTCCATTATTCTTTAATTTACACAATGAATATCATGATACACGATTCAAATTATGTGTTAACAAAATCTGGCAAATGCAAACTCAAAACCGTATTGCACTCGTGCGGATTGCGCAAAAAGGCAATGTCTGTGCCAAGGAGGAGATTTCAAAACTGGTGAGGTTTACTATCGATGACTGGATTGAATACCGTCCTACACTTTCATCCTGGGAGGGGCATGAATCTTTCATTCCAAGACGCGTTGAGACATGTATATGCCGTTACAGATATTCAGGAACATTTATTGGTTACTTGCTTAAGACACTTGAGTATGCTGGAAGAGGTTTAATAAGTACATATTCAATGGATGATTCAAAATGGCAAAAATAGAAGATATTTTACAGGAAGTATGTTACCGCCCTTTCACTGAAGACCACAGGTAGAAAATAACAGTATGTTATGAATAAGCAGTCAAGATAAGAATAGTGAGGATAAAGCCCTAATCAACCGACACATTAATTTGGCGGGAGCGTGTGGGAATCGAAACAAGGGAAATCGCTGTAACTTATTGAATTATAAAGCCAAATAAGGGTATGGTTTGTTTTGTTCACGGTCTGTTCACGGTTTCTGTTGTTTGATTTAAACAAATTTGCAGCACTCTTTTATCACCTTAAATCATCCAGTACGGCAATAGGTAAATCCGCGTCTTGTCTTCTTCAATTATATCTGCGTCCTTAAATCTGCCGATAAGCGCACCGACATCCTCATTCTCCTTTGCAAAAAACTTCCTGATTCCTTTCAAATGTTTGGTCTGTATCTTTTTATCACTTTTTATTTCTATTGGCAGGAGTTTCTCCGGTGTGTATACAATGATATCGACTTCTTCTTTTGTTTTGGTCCGCCAGTAGTGAAGCCGTGCTTCATGCTTCATGAAGGGCATGACCGTATTCAATTTCTCTACAATGGCATTTTCTAAAATGACGCCGTATTGCCCCAGTTTCTCTATCTGAGAGATGCTGTTTAAACCAAGAAGGCTGTTTCTCATTCCCAGGTCAGTGAAATACACCTTCGGCGTTTTGAGAATTTCGCTCCTGACATTTCTTGAATAAGTTGTCAGGTTCTTTATAATGAATGTCTTTTCAAGGAGCATGGAATATCTCTTTACCGTGTCTACCGTTACTTCAAGATTTGACGCAATATTTGAATAATTGAGTAGATCCCCGATCCTTGATGCCAGCAGTTCCATAACCTTTTGGTAAACCCAAAGCTTGTCTTCCCTTACGAGATTTCTGATATCCTGTTCAAGATAGGTATCCCTGTAGTTCTTAAGAAGTATCTGTTTTCTTTCGGCATCATGACTGAGCGCAACCGCCGGCAATCCTCCGAATACCATGTATTCTTCAAAAAGCTTACTGATCCTTTGTCTGTAGGGCATTATTGCAGCCTGATATTTCTTTAACGCTCTCTTGTCAGGTGTTGTTTCTCCAAATATAAATCGCCATATATTTTGCTTGTCCGGAGGAGTAAGGCCATGACCCTTGAATATCTCAGCCTCTGAGAAGGGAAGAACGGACAGGGACAGAACCCTTCCGGCAAGACTTTCTTTGATCTGGACTTTCAACTCAAGAGAAGACGATCCGGTGAGTATCCACTTAACCGGGAATTTCAGGTCGTACAAAGACTTGATGTATTCGATAAAACCGGGAAGTTTCTGCACTTCATCGATAAATATATAAATACGTTTTTTCTGTCTTTGCAGCTCTTCACCGAGAAACCGTTCAACTATCTTCAGAAAGCTGTCAAAAGATGGGGAAAGCTCCTGCCTGAGCGAAAGATCATCAAAGGTAAAATAGAAAATTCTCTCAGGCCTGACACGGTCAACTTCAAGCAGGTCATGAATAAGCTGAAAGGTAAGAGTGCTTTTCCCGGTCTGTCTTAACCCGAGGAGTGTGAGTATCTCTTTTTCACTGAGGAACTTTCTTGCCAACTGATGGATATCACGCTCTATAATGTCTCCGGATAGAGCAAATGCCCCGCCTCTCCATGCATTGTAGTTATAGAAAAGAGCCTCATCCAAAGCAATATACCTCTCGAAAATTTATTATGATAAATTCGAGTATACTATAATAATTTATTGAATGCAAGTGTGTAGGGATCTGGAGAAAGAAAAATGGGATGCTGTAAGTCATTAAATAATAAATTTGGCGGGAGCCTGTGGGAATCGAAACAAGGGGATCTCACCGTAACTAATTGATTTAAAATATTAAATTAGCAAGCAAAAATTTCTGTCCACGGTCTGTCCACGGTTAAAGTTTTACTCATCAGAAAATGAAGCGCAAAATGTATGCTGATATTTGAGTAGCTTATTCTTTTGTGATCCCCGGAATTTTCTTTTTATTACATCCCGGATACCTGCTATTTTAAATTGTCTTCCGTATAGAGACTCAGCTCAATCATCCGTTCAAGGAGCTGTTCTGCCGGCAGTCCAGGAAAGTTGCGGTAAACGAGTTCCTTTGAAAAGAGCCGGCAAATGTAGCGCAGCTTTCGCGACCTGTTTTTTGAAGCATAGACAAAGTCCCTGTGGCCATTGTTAATAATAATAACATTTTGCTTTTCATCGTACTGTGATCGCCAGAGCTCTCCCGGTGCGCGTCTGAAGGTATAGCCGGGCATGCCTTTCTTTAACTCGGCGCTCTCATGATGTTTTGGAATGATGGTGTCAGTGACTGTTATATATCCCTCTGCGGTACAGGCGGTTGCCCCCTGAGTGACTTTTAATAACAGTGTTGTAAGACCGGGCTCGCTGGCAGCCCTGAAGGTGACTATTTCCCCCGATATATTTTCCAGGCTTCCAGCACCTTCTTTAATTTCCCATTGAAAAGTCAGCCCTTCTTCAACAATCCTTCGCCTCTGGTCTCGGGGAATGGCGCGGAAGCTTTTTGAATGATCGACTGATACAACTGCTGACGCCGGAGAAATTCGTACCATATAAAGAGGACCTGAAAACTCAAAAAACTCTTTCTGTTCCATTGATTCTTTCACAGAGGAAGCTGCCATGGGCTTTTCTTTCTCATCATCGGCAAGCTCAGTAGAGTCTCTTGCAGAGTCTGCCGTTTTTTTCATACTGTTCACATGAATGTCAAACCAGTCATATTCATCCTTTGGCAACAAGAGTATTGCCTCTTTCAATGCGTTTTGCACTGATTTAAGTATCTTCCGGCTCGCCCGTTCTTCTTCCGCCTTGCGCTGTTCAGCGATGATCTCAATAAGACGTTCTTCAAGCGGTTCCAGCAGCGTTGACAGATGAGATAAATTATCATCATGTATAACCCCGCTTCTGGTACCAGGGGTAAGATTGAGGAATGGAACGTCGATTATGCCCTCCAGCCATCCTGATGTCCATGGCTCATGACCAAAGGTGTCCAGTTCTGTCATTGATTGCAGCACCCTCGTGCCCGCACGATACAATCCGACCCTGTTTTCACTACTTGCTTCATTAAGGTACAGTTCCGTATATACTTCTCCCTTGTCAGATGAGATCATGGGAAGGCGGTGAAGGAGCCGACCGGAAAATTCGCGTGGCTCGACCAACATTTCCTTGCGTGCTGTCCTGTCAGTTATTTTAATAGTAATTGCTGCATTTCGGATGCGGTCTCTCAGCTCTGATGCAAGATAACGCTGGATCTTTTCCCCGTTCATATTTCTGACAGCGGGAAGAAGCGACGCAACCGTGAGCTCCGTACCGCTGGTCGATAGAAGCGTACGTCTCTGACGAATGGAATATCCTGGATCTCCCTTTATCATTTGCATCTCATAGGATCGACCGTCCTGAGCAGAAGACACAATGCTCAGTTCTTCCCCGACAGTCCAGAAACTGAGCAGCCCGATGCCAAACTCACCCTGTATGCCAACAGCCCCTTCTTTTTTTAAATGTCTTTTAATTGAATCGCAGATATGTGTTGCAACGTATTTAAAATTGGGCATGCCCTGCTCATCTTGCTGAATGCCCGCACCATCATCAATGATCCTGATGAAACTTTGGCCCTTTTCCTTGCCGCGTATAATAGTAATATTCTTTGCACCGGCATCAATGCTATTTTCAACAAATTCGGCGATTGCCTTCAGAGGGTTGCTCTGGGAGAGGGCTATAATAGTTATCGCATTCCAGTTGTCGCCAATGCGGAGTTTGCCTTCGCTAACTGCACTGGCTCTCTTTTGTTTGATGACTTTTTTCTTTTTGCTCATGCCCAGTAATTACCCTGTCGAGAGTTATTTATAATGTCAAATACAGGAAAGCGGAATTATTTTGATTTCTCTATTCAGGGGATACTCGGATTCCGCCAAACAAACAATTGCCCCCTTGCTCACTTTATTGCTTAATTTTTTTAATTGCTGAATACCTTTTGCCATATTCATATCCGGCATCATTGACATTTTAATTTCAACAGGAAAAAGTTTGCCGTCGTCTTCAATAATCAAATCAACTTCATGTCCCTCCTTCGTCCTCCAAAACCATAGAGGTGCTTCGTGTCCTCGGTGCCAGTAACTTTTGATGATTTCGCTGATAACATAGTTTTCCAGAAGACTGCCGGCCATCGCCCCCTGAGAGGCCACTCCGGCATTATGCCACCCTGTCAGGTAACAAACCAGGCCTGTATCAAGAAAATAAAGCTTCGGAGTTTTAATTTGCCGTTTACTTACATTGCGAAAGTAAGGTCTGAGCAGATAAACCTGGAAGCTTGCCTCTAAAATTCCCATCCACTCTTTGGCAGTACTTACCGCAATCTGTGCATCACGGGCAAGCTCGGACAGGTTCAATAACTGACCAGTCCTTGCAGCGGCAAGTCTCAGGAACTTTTCAAAAGCGGCAAGGTTAATGATTTTTGTAAGCGTTCTGACATCACGCTCTATGTATGTCTGAAGATAAGATCCATGAAATGTCTGGATCGGCGGTGCATCTTTATGAATAAATCTCGGGAAGGTCCCCCGCACAATACGGGTGAAAACGGAATCAGGTCCGATCATCTTTTTTATATGTGGAGATAAATTTCTATCTATTCTGAAAGGTTTCTCTAAATCATCTTTTCTGTATTCTTCCCCCTGAGAAAGTCCTAGCAGTTTGATAATAGCGATCCTTCCAGCAAGTGACTCTGAAACACCATGCATCAATGGAAAATGCTGTGAACCGGTCAGCCAGTACTGCCCGTTCTTTTTTGAGCGGTCTACAAGAATTTTTATCCTCTGCATAAGACCAGGGGCATACTGGATCTCATCGATAGTCAAAGGCGGTTTATAACGTTCAAGAAACAAATCTGGGTCATCATTTGCAAGTGTCCTCGGGCCGAATTCATCAAGCGTGACATAATTTCTGCGGGGGGATTCTTTCTTTCCGATATATTCAAGGAGAGTTGTCTTTCCCACTTGCCTGGGTCCTGTTAACAGGATTACAGGGAATGATTTTGTAAGCTTTTGAATATGTGGTTCAAGGCGCCTGTGTCTATACATATGACTAATTTACGATTAAATCGTAAATTAGTCAAGCTGAAATATTATAATCCTTGTCCAATTAAGCGAAGCCTTGGCGGAGTTTAATGGCGGGAGCGTGTGGGAATCGAAACACCCGTCATGATTGAATTATACTTTAATTACAATAAGTTACAAGCAGCTTGCACACTGTGTCCACGGATTGTCCACGGTTAAAGTTTTATGCACTAAAAAAAGGTGGGGGAGAATACTATAGATATCTGAGAAGTATTACTTATTATTTATCTCTTTCAAAATCTTCTTTACTTCTTTTTCAAGCTCCGGGACTTTATTTCTGATAACATCCCAGATTATGTCTTCGTTGATACCAAAGTACTCGTGAACAACAATGTCTCTCAATCCTGCAGCCTTTTTCCAGTCAATACTTTTATATTCTTTACGAACATCAGCAGGCAGGTGCTTTATCGCTTCTCCAATTATCTGGAGGTTCCTCATTACCGCATCATAGGTCTTATCGTCCTTGAAAAAATCCCTTTGAGATATATCTTTTGTATAAGAGATAATTCTCCGGGAATGAGTTTGAATATCTTTTAAAAAAAGAGTCCAGTCTCTCTTAGGCATGAACGGCTTCTCTTAATATGGACGGTTTTAATTCTTTTCTTATCGAATTTTTTATTACAAGGTCAATTTTTTTTGCAGTAATCCTTTGCAAATAGAATTTGAGATCCATAAAGTTATCAAATGTCCTGAAACGAGGCTTGAGCTCAACAAACATATCAATGTCACTCTTGCCTTTGTGTTCATTTCTCGCGTAAGATCCAAAGACAGCAATATCAGTTACACCATATTTTTCAGACAGAGTTTTTTTATGGTTTTTTAAAATATGGAGAACATCTTTGATACCAGTTATTTTTGCCATTCTTGTTACCTATCTGATTCTGTGTAGTTATTGAATTATAACAAAAATTAAGAAACGATATTCATTTTAAATGAATTTCCCTATATCCCATTGCTCTATATGCTTTAAATCTCCGTTGATACATCTTTGACAAAACAGAAATATTTTCATCTATATAATCATAAATTCGTGTTTCGGTTTTTCCGGGATAAAGTCGATGAAGTCTACCAGCATACTGAACCATTTTTCCCTTGAATGAAAAAGGCATGACAAGAAAAAGAGTATCGAGTCGAGGGTCATTAAAACCTTCACCAATGTATTGACCCGTAGCAATAATTAACCGCTCCTCTGATTCAGGAATATCATGCATCATTGCCAGCATTTCTTTTCTTACCCGTGCGCTCATCCCGCCATGCAGTACGACGATATTCTTTACAAATTTTTCAAATTTTTCCGTCAAAATCTGAAGGTGTTCTTTTCTTTCAGTCAAGATAATAGGTGAGCGTTTTTCTTCAAGAGCATTGAGAACGTCATCAAAAATCATGTGATTTCTCTCAGCATCTGCTATGAGAGGTGGCCAAAGGGTATGGATATTATCTTCTTCAGTCCATTGGCAGTTAAAATTAGTAATTCTCTTAATGAGCTTGTGTTGCAATGGAGCCTCAGAGATATTTTTGTTAGGCGTCATATTATATTTTACCGGTCCGCACTGCATCGTTATAATTGGATGATGGCCATCTCGCCGGTACGGAGTAGCGGTCAGACCGGTTATATATCTGGCTGTAGCCTCCATCATAACTTTCTCAAATGAGAAAGCTGAAATATGATGACATTCGTCTACTACAATATGTCCGTAGTTTCTGATCCTGCTGTCTATTCCTTCTTTTTTATCAAAGCTCTGAATCATAGCTACATCAATAATGTCGGTTGATTTGTTTCTGCCGCCGCCAATTTGCCCTATTTCTTTGATAGGCAATTCTAGAAATGAAGATATTTGAGTACGCCATTGTTCAAGGAGTGGCTTGCGATGGACAAGAACAAGCGAATTTACCTTCCTCGCAGCAATGAGATTAATTCCCAAAACAGTCTTTCCCATACCGGGCGGCGCTACAAAAATACCAGTATCATGTTTAAGCAATGTATCACGAGCCTTATTCTGTTCTTCAGTAAGTTCACCATTGAAATAAAAGTCGACATTATTTCCACTTAATCTCTTATCCTCGATATTGAGTGCGATGTCATTAATTGCAAGAAATTCTCTAAGCTCTTCCAGACAACCGCGAGGAATTGCAACATATCCATTAATCTCTTCAGCACAGGAGATAATTCTCGATGTTAGAGCAGTAGACAAGCGCATTCTCTGTTTTTTGTAAAATTCGGGATTCTGGAAGGCAGCCAACCTTTTAATATGATTTATTATTTGAGATGGCAGAGCGGCTTTTTTGAGATATATTCTGTTAGCCAGAACTATGCCGATTTCGGATGGAAGTTTGCAGGTTAGTTTTTGAGACGAAACCCTTTTTGACAAAGGTCGTTCCCAAGGATTCCTTTCTTCATCGGAATCATTATATAAAGCTCCCATAATACCTTGCTCTCCGGCAGCCTTGTCAACAATTTGCCGGACCGCCTTATGACTGAGTTTTCGAGTACCTGACAGATATTGCCATTGGTCTTCATAAGGAATATTATTATCGTTAATGAATGCACTATTCCCCTTGTTTAAAGCGTCCTTCTGCAGAGGAAGTGCGATTAGGTTTCCGAACCCACCTTTGGGTAACGTGTCCTGATTTGGGAACAAGCGGTCATAACTTTTCATATCAAGCTCATGTCTGCAGGACATGGTCTTTGTAATGAGATAACTTCCCATTTGTCTGGCGAGTACAGCGCTGACAGGCTCAGAAAAAAAAATCCATACATGCCCTCCAATTCCTGACCTCGAACGTTCCAGAAATGCGGGCACATTGCTACTTTTGCAGGTATTGAGAAACGCCAATGCATCATCCTGCCAGTTCTGCCCATCAAAATCCGCTGCGAGGAAGAAACAGGTTTCATCTTCCAACATCGGATATATGCCAATGACAATTTCTCCCTTAAGATGTCTGATGACAACTTCGTCAGTCAAGGAAGAAAACTTACGATTTCTGCATTCACCACATTTTATCACTCCCTTTTTACAAAGGCCGTCTATCCATTCATTTTCACAAACAGGACTGTATCCTTTCTTCCCGGTTTTTTTGCTTACCCACAACTTCGGATACACATCACTTCTGCCTTTAAATAAGGAGCGAAACAACACTATTTTTTTATTAATCGAAGATTGAGAGTTTATAGAAGAAGATTGTCTGGAATTGTGTAGAGATGATTCCTTAATATTCGAAAGAGAACCTTTTAACTTCTGAATCTCCTGGATGACTTTATCCCGCTCATCATTTATTTTTTTCAGTCGAGATTCTAGAAAATCAATGGACTTCAGTATATCTTCCTTCTTTTTTGACATTTGACAAATCTATACTATTTACCTGAATAAAATGCCATCTTACAATCTTTGTTAAAAAGTTAGCCCAACCTATTACCAGAGAATCTTTTTTAAATATGAATGGGTGCATCAGGTAAGCAGGCTTTCTGCAGACTTCACTTCAATTTGAGGGCTAAGCAGAAAATTCTCTTTCCCAAAGTAAACAACAATCCCCTTCTTTAGTTTCAACTGCTCCATTGACCGTTGAAATCCTTTCAATTCTCCAACCTCAATCGTAGTAGATGTTTTGATTTCATGAGCTATAAGGTTCCTCCCTTCCTGCACGAGCAGGTCGATCTCTTCACCCTGCGATGTTTTGTAAAAATAGAATCTCAGTGGATTCAGAGCATCTTTCAAATACTTCTGGATGATTTGCTCAATCACAAAACCTTCAAAGCTGAACCCACGATAAGGCGATGTCCTTAACGCCTCCACATCTGGCAGATTTAATAAATAATGAAGCAATCCCGTATCCCTATAATATAATTTATGTCTTTTAACCAAGCGCTTACCTACATTTTGATGATAAGGAATGAGCCGCCTTATCAAAAAATAATTTTCCAGCAAGTCAACATAGTGATTTATTGTGTGGTAACTGACTCCGAACGCAGAAGCAATCCGTGATGCATTCCATAGTTGCCCATGGTTGTGCGCGAACATTGTTAATAACTGAATCTGTTTTTGTGATGAGAGAGAGGTTTTCAAAATCCTTAATACATCTCTCTCCACAAATGTTTTGATATATTGCTCCATCCATACAAAGTGCTCACCTAATTTCCACTGAAGTGGTTCCGGGTAACCGCCACGAAGCCAGAAATCCTCCAGTTTTATTGCTCGAAATAACGTGGCTTCCAGATAGTGAAAAGTGCTGAGTTCAATGAATCCTATCCTACCGGCGAGACTCTCTGAAATGCTTTTTATAAGTAGTGGATTTACTGATCCCAATAACACGATTCGCCCCTTTTTCGATCTATTCATGTCAACATAGTTTCTTATAGCCGGGAACAGATCGGGCAATAACTGAGCTTCATCTATAATGCATTTCTCTCCGTACTGTTCAAGAAAAAATTCTCTGTCAGCAGACACCCTTCCGAAATCAGACGGTTTCTCAAGATCAAAGTATTTCCAGTTGGGCAATTCCATTTTTGCAAAAGTTGTCTTGCCAGCCTGTCGGGGACCTATTATTGCAACTATAGGGAACAGCTTGAGGTATTTTGTTAGTTTTTTAGACAATTGTCTCTTAATCAGCTTCATGATGACATTATAGAAATATAATTTCTAAATTGCAAGATGAATTGATGCTTGCATATTATCTTCTGTGTATTTAAATTTCATGAGAAGAAGATGTGTGGCCTGCCATCTTGTAGTAACATCAATATTTCTTCATCAATTAAATTCAAATCCGCATATATTGTGATGTCTAGTGGAGTAATCATTCATTCACTACTGAAAGCAAAATGAATACATGAGAGTTGACGAAATGTGATTATTTTTCAAAAAGTTATAAGTAGAAGTGCTCGGGATACGAAGTGATGATACTTAAATTACAGTCAAATGAAATAAAGCTTATATTACTTGATATTAAAGCTTCCCTGTCCACGATTTACGTATGCTTTATTTATGGGGACTTGGAAAAAAGTCTTTTGTAATTAATTCAAATTAAAAGATAGGTTGGCGGGAGTGATCAACTTCGCTGCGCTACGCTGATCTTTTGTAGGTCAACTTCACTTCGCTTCGCTTAACTGCTTTCTCCCATTATTAAACTCCGCCAGGGCATCCTTGAAATGATTTGAAATTAACCTCTTTCTCATAAATGCTTTGCCAGAATTTGACTTTAAATACGTTTCAAATCTCTTAGCCTCCTCTTCTTCTGAAAAGGCCATATCTGATTCAATTTCCCAGGGAGCATGCCTTTTCGTATACCCTTTATTATTCAGACTATTGTGATTCTCAAGCCTGGATTTCAAATCATTTGTATACCCAATATACATTGCTCCATGAGTCTTCATACTTCTCAAAATGTATGTGTAAAACATGTAATCTACCCCATTATAATCCTTGGCCAATTAAGCGAAGCCTTGGCGGAGTTTAATGGCGGGAGCGTGTGGGAATCGAACCCACCCTGCCCACTTGTGGTAGGCAACACCGGATTTGAAGTCCGGGAAGGACACCAGAACCTTATACACTCCCATGCTTGATTTTAAACGATTTATCGTCGTTTTTAAAACCAGCTTTCTCGCCAAAGTCTCTAAGTGTAGCAGATTCGTAGCAGATTTTGCCCAGCACCTCAACACTGGTGCGTAAACTCTCCGGACAATGATGAGCATACCGCATAGTCATAGATATTGTCTTGTGACCAAGAGGACCAACCAGGCAGACACTGCAAAAGGCAGGACTCCCATGGATACGTTCACCAATGGACTTGACCTCTGTAGGCCTTATATTCGTGACAGAAAGGAGGTGGATTCAGAAGCAGCCTAAACAACTTGACCGGAAGGCTGATTGTAAACGATTTTACTGTTTACCGCATTCCAAGATCTCTACTCATTCCTCCCGTTCCAATCCCAGTTGTTCCCACATCCATGAAACATCATAGAACGGTCTGCCGTCTTTTTTGTTACGCTCCTCTGAATTCTCAATAGACTTCAGAATCTCTATAACTTTTTTTCTGCCTTCTTCCGTCTTCACTGCCTGCAAGGGGGTTTTATTGTTAAGGGCAGGGACTTTGTTTTTCAGCCAGTTCCTGTTGTGCTTATCCATGAATTCCGTATAGAGTTTCTGCTGAATCTCCATCGGTATTTCACTGACCGGCTTTTCATCAGGTTTCTTCTTACGATCCTTCATGGCTTCCATGGGATCCTGGAAGGTATCGATCTTGTGAGTAAGGAAATCAGAAAGCGCTTTAAGGATAAGTTTTTTCCCCTTCTCAAGCCGTTTTTTTGAATTACATTCCAAAGTCAATCTGCTTCCCTTAATCTCAATATTGCCGAGAACAGTTGCACTTCCGTCCTTGTTCCGCTTTGCTAACCATATAAAGTCATCACCTTCTTTTTCAAAGTCCTTAATGTCCTTTAATCCATTCATTACAGCTTTTTTATCTCTGATGTCGAACACAGCTTTTGCAAATACCATCGGTTCTCCAGAGGAAGTATGAAGAACAGGCAGGCTGGGATTCTGTATAAGGTCATACCAGTAGAAATTGAATATCGCGCTCTCCCTTTTCAGGAAATCATCCATTGCTGCATCAGGGTACTCCTTCCTGTAACCTTCAAACTCAGAATGAATGTCCTGCAGTACTCTTTCTTTCTGCTTTACAGGATAAGGGAAGACCGATCCGCTCATAATATGTTTTCCGTCAATATACAGCAGACGGGTACCATAAATATCCCATCTGCTCAAAGACCTTGTCGCTGTCTTTTCCTTTACATCATATTCACCTCCAAGGAGAAGGTCTTTTAACAGCAATCCTTTTTCTGGAAATACGTCCTGAACTTCGTAAAGGCTTATGATCGAGTTCTTCATCATGTTCAGGACCTTGTGATCATCTGCAGTTATAACCCTGGTATTTTCCATATACAGGTCTATCAGCGTCCTGTCACTATCCTCGTCAACAACAAAGTCATGGACAATCCACTCCCAGAAATTCTGTGAGGCAATATCAAAAGTTGCATCGTCCAGATGCTCCTCAAGATCAAAATCACCCCAGAAAAGGAAACGGGCATCATCAAGAGTATGTCCATAATTTCTGTTAAAGAATTTCAGCAGGTCCTGGACCAATTTACTCCTGACGGAATCTTCCCTGCCGGTTTCCATGTATGTCCGGCTCAGGCAGCACTTCTTGTATTTCTTCCCGCTCCCGCAAAGGCATGGATCATTTCTTCCGGTTTGCATTAATTAAAGCCTTTCAAATGCTCTGTTCACTGCTGTGTCTATCAGAATGACGGAATATCTGCTCACAAGTTAATACTCCATCAACTTTTGCGCAAGACGATGCAGTTCGGGATTGGCAAGGGCTGATACTTTTTTCTTTACGGTACGGGAAAAGTATTCTCTTTCTGTCTTGCTTAATGGTTCTCCCTGAAGTTTCTTTCTGAATAATTCCTTTTGTTTCGGTGAAAACAGTTGTGACAAAGCATATTCTAAAGACAGCTCCTCATGCTTCTCCTTCAGCTGTTTAGATTTCTCGGTATCCTGCTCAAAATAATTCTGAAATGTTTCCTTTAAGCGAGAGGAGCTAAAACGTTTATTCCCTAACGTAACATCATCATCATGAGCTAATACGGTTCTTAATTTACTGAAATTACTTTCATAATTATCCGGGAGTTTTTTCTTCAGCTGATTTGACCATGCGAATGACAGGTGGTAGTGTTTAAATAATGCCAGTGATAATACTAATAATGAATGAAAGTGATCCCGGCTTTCTTTTTTTGTTAAATACTTCAGCACTCCTTCATAATCAAAATGATATTCCCGAGCAGTATTTGCCAGCAAAACAGGAAACCCCTCCCAGAGCCGGGTATCTTTGCTTTTGACAACCTCGGCAAGGGTATTGTTAACATCAAACTCCTCCTCAGGCTCCATAAGAGGAAATCCAAGACGATTTACATTTTTTAACAATTCTTTTTTAACCATAAAGTTATTCCTCCCTTACGAGAGATAAGAATTTCACAAGATTCTCTGCAATACGTGTTTCAGAAATATCATAACTGGCCAGTTCCTTAACGTGCTGTTCAAGCCGTTTCATATCAATCTTTTCTCTTCGCGCCTTCACCAGCATAAGGCAGTCTTCAAAATCAACGTCTGTACCCCGAAACAATTTGCTCGCTATCAAGTCATACTCATTCAAAATGCCTATATAAAGGGAAGAGAACTCTTTCAGTAAAATGTGTCGCCCCCTAGCTAAAGGAGATTCCAGCAGTTCTGTTGTGTGAATGCGATTCCCGGGGAAAATATCATATATAAAAACATCCCCCTCCTTCTGCCAGCCTGATCCTGTTGATTGCCTGTAGCCCAGGTCTTTCAGGGTTTTAATTAAATACCTGTACTCAGACTCCACGGGAACCATAAAGTCAATATCCTTGGTAGAAGGCTTTATATCCAACAAGGTGAGAGCTGTCCCTCCACAGGCAATAAGATGAACTTTACGTTTCAGAAAGCTGTTCCATTGTCCCAGCTCATCCAGTAATATTTTTTTATCCAGTCTGTATTCCATGAGTTGTATTTAATTGTACAATAATATGTACTTAATTATACAATTAATTGTATATAATTATACAATATTAAATCGACTCAGCAAAAAAAGAATTAAATTGCCGCCCATTAAAAGGCACCGACAGAAGTGGATGAAACGAATATGCACATTCCAGGATTGTCACACTTTTGTAACAGTCCATAGCGCAATGGAAGGAATATACCGGAAAATGCTGGAAGACACTGGAAGCTAAAACTCTTTGAATTTAAAAGGCAATTTTAAAATACTCTTGCAAACCGCCCACTTAGAATTTTACATGAGATCGATTTTGAAGTCCGGGAGGCACACCAGAAACCTATACGCTCCCTAATCCATTGATTATAAACAGTAATTTTGGCTGAGTTAAATCGCTTCTTGATAAGTATAACATAATTAAATCTTTTCTAGTAACAGTAAGAATTCAATTTTTTCAACGAGTTATATGGGATTTTTCCAACCCGGACTTTTTATAAAGGAGGGTTATTTTCATGCATCGCAACTTATTGATTTTGATTGTTTTTTTAGATGCTAATATTTAATGTCGCAGAATTGTAACACTTTATATAGAATTTCAGTTGTTCATTGTAATAGTATCTCCTGAAAATCTTTTAATAAGGTAACGTAATGGATTTTGATGATGCAGTGAAAATCATAAACAAGCTACTGAAAGAAAAACGTCCAGATACATTTAATAGTTCATGGATACTAAAAAATGCTCCGAATGTTTATCGGTATATCCAGAAGAACATACGTTCAGATGTGGGAGGTATAGATTGGGACCGGTTTACTCG
>Ga0209536_100002011_pt1 | contig 33251 bp, 23 predicted proteins | sample DeeMarSeWOR28_12_FD_187461 | JGI IMG/M metagenome (GOLD analysis project Ga0209536, IMG submission 187461) | Marine sediment microbial communities from White Oak River estuary, North Carolina - WOR-2-8_12 (SPAdes) (version 2) | ecosystem: Environmental > Aquatic > Marine > Intertidal zone >... | reverse complement strand
CTGCACATGTGGACGCAGATTGTCGGCAAGATACGCATGACACAGTCGCCGTGGCTTAACCATTCATGGCACGTCACGTTGTACGTGACACCTCGCGGCATGACGACCGGGCCGATACCGCACGGCGACCGCACCTTCAGCATCGATTTCGATTTCATTGCACACGCACTACGAATACACACCTGCGAGGGTCACGAAAAGGCGATACCCCTCGAACCGCAGGACACGGCCGACTTTTACCAGGCCGTCATGTCGTCCTTGCACAAACTCGGTTACCCGGTCGCGATTAACGCGACGCCCAACGAGGTTGAGGATGCGATCCCGTTCCCCGATGACCGCGTGCACAACGCCTACGATGCGGACGCGGCGAACCGGTTCTGGCGAGTGCTGTTCCAGGCGGATCGTGTTTTCAAGCTGTTTCGCGCCGACTTCAGCGGCAAGGCGAGCCCGGTCCATTTCTTCTGGGGCAGCTTCGATCTCGCCATGACGCGCTTTTCCGGGCGCGAAGCGCCCGACCACCCGGGCGGTCTGCCGAACATGCCCCTGTGGGTGGCGCAGGAGGCGTACTCGCACGAGGTCAGCAGCGCGGGCTTCTGGCCCGGCAGCGATGCATTTCCGGAACCCATCTTCTACTCGTACGCCTACCCGGCGCCGCAAGGCTTCAACGAGGCTTCCGTCGCGCCAAAGGAAGCGCGCTGGCACGACGCGCTGGGCGAGTTCATCCTGCCGCTGGATGCCGTGCGGGCCTCAGCCACACCCGACGAGGCCTTGCTCGAATTCCTCCGCAGCACCTTCGATGCCGCGGCGACGCTCGGCAACTGGGACCTCAGTGAATACCGGCGGCGGCATTTTCCGCACGGGGAGTAGCAACGTGAAAGTCGTCGTCGCCTCGAGAAATCCCGTAAAGATCGGTGCCGCGCGCGAGGCGTTCACGGCGCTTTTTCCCGGCGGCACGCTCGACGTGACAGGCATCGAGGTCGACTCCGGTGTTGGCGACCAGCCGGACTCCGACGAGGAGACCCGCAAGGGAGCGCGCGCCCGTGCCCTGCAGGCGTTTGATGCCGTACCCGGCGCCGATTTCTGGGTCGGTCTCGAAGGCGGGGTAGACGTTTTCGACGGCCAGCTGATGGCGTTCGCCTGGATGGCCGTCAAGGGGCCGAAAGGCGACATTGGCGAAGCGAGGAGTACTACGCTGCCCCTTCCGCCGGCGGTCAAGGAACTCGTCGATGCGGGCCTGGAACTCGGTGAGGCCAACGACCGCGTGTTCGCAACGGTGAACAGCAAGCAGGGCGGCGGTGCTTATGGCTTGCTGACGGATGGGCGTTATACGCGCGAGAGCATCTACGCACAGACCCTGATCATCGCGCTAACGCCGTTCGTCAACCGCCTTTACCCGCAGTTCGTGCAGGGCGAACAGTAAGTCCGTGTGGAACTATCGCGGACGGGGCCGACCGGATTTTGCCGAGGAGCCGGCGCCTGGCCAGGAGTCCGTGTGGGATTACCCTCGTCCACCGGCCATCGAAGCATGCGCTCGCCTTGTGGAAGTGAAAGACGGAGACACTGCGGTGGCTCGTACCACCGGCAGCTATCGGGTGAAGGAAACGGCCAGCCCGCCGACGTTTTACGTACCGCCCGACGATGTGTCCAGGGAATTGCTACTGCCCGTTTCGGGTAGCTCGGTCTGCGAGTGGAAAGGCGTGGCCAGCTACTTCGCGCTGCGCCGCGATCCCTCGGTGCCGATCGCATGGGTCTATTCGCGACCGCGGCCACGCTTCGAGAGAATCCGGGACTTCTTCGCTTTCTATCCCGGCCGAATCGCCTGTTTCGTCGATGGCGAAAGGGTCGTTCCGCAGCCAGGCCGGTTCTATGGCGGCTGGATCACATCCGACGTCGTGGGGCCGTTCAAGGGCGAGCCCGGGACAGGGCACTGGTAAGCGACGGGGCTTACGGGAAGATCATGGCGTTGGCTGCCAGGTTCATGGCCGCACGTCAGAGGTTCTGACGACCGGCATCACCCGGAACGTGAGGCCGCCCGGCCGAGCGCGTCTTCCAGGCGGTCGTTACCCCAGAACAGTTCCTCCCCGACTACGACCGTCGGGGCACCGAAGATACCGAGGCGCATGGCGTCGTCCGTTTGCGCTCGCAACTTTGCCTTCGACTCCGGCGACTGCGCCTGCGCGAGCACTTCCTCCGGTTGCGCACCGGCATCGGCAATGCAGCGGCCGACGACCGAGGCACCGGCGATATCGGCATCGTCAACGAAGTTCGCGCGATACACCGCCCTGACGAAATCCGGCAGCCATGCCTCCTTGTCGAATCGGCAGGCAACCCGTGCGGCGAGAAGACCATTGCGCGGAAACTGGCTCGGTCGCTGAAAGGGAATTCCCAGCGCCCTGCAGGTTCGCTCGAGATCGTGCCACATGTAACGGCCCTTGGCCGGGTAGAGGTTGAACGGCGAGTCGGAAAGGCCTTGCTCGCGGAAGATTGCGCCGAGCAGGAACGGCCGCCAGTGAATGCCGACCCCCGCCTGGCTCGCAAGTTCTTCCACCCGCATCGCCGCGGGGTAGGAATAGGTGCTACCGAACTCGAACCAGAAATCGATATCCATGCAATACGCCTAGGAACGCAGCCGCGGCAACAGGCCGCTGAGCGCGGCGCCGACGACGACCAGGGTGAACGACGCCACGCCCTGGCCGGCAAACAGGCCGCCTCCGTAACCGAATACCGCCAGCAGGGAGATGCCGAGGCACAACAGGACCGCGCCCGCTATTTGCCTTTGAGCCGAAGGGATCGTCGCGCCGGCGCCCCGGCTGCGTCGTTCCAGCGGCGAGAGCGCGAGCGCCACCGGGAAAAGCAACAGCAGCAAGACGCCTATCCAGATCGGGCGCGTCCACCACCATGCCGCGGTACCCGGCTCGATGCCGAAACCGAAACCGTTCGCGAAATAGAGAATCGAGCCGAGCAAAACCATCACGGTGATATGCCAGAGATACAAGGTCATGATCATGCTGTTGATGAGCACGGTCGCCGTCCACACGCGCAGGCTACCGAGCGCTCGCCGCATCGGTCCTTCGAGCGCCAGCAATATTCCGAACTGGCAGATGCCGAGCGCAATCAGCGTAATCTTGGGCGGCAGCGTGTTGCTGAGGCCTTCGTCGGGCGAGCCGACCATCGCCAGTGGGTACGGGCCCTTGCTGATCAGCAGGTAGAGCGTGGCAGCGCCGGCGGCAGCGCACGCCAGCAGTAACGCAGGGCTGCCGAGACGGCCGTCGCGCCACGCGAAACCAAGCTGGTGCACCGCGAGCCAGACCCAGAAGTAGTTGGTCCAGCCGAGCCAGCGCAGGTCAGCGGCAAAGAACGCGACGTCGGTCAGTATCGCCAGTGCCACGAAAGCCCAGAACGACGCGTATCCGTAGCTGCGCCACGCCCGGTATGCGGCCGGCGCCAGGATCACGAGCATGATGTAAATAGCCAGGAACCAGGTCGGGATAAGCGCGGCTTTCGATGTGAACTGGATGACCGCAGGTCTTACGCCGACCAGGTGCATCGTCAGGGCGATGGCGCTCCATGCGAGCAGCAGAATGAGCAAAGGCGCCACCAGTCGGTTCAGGCGTACCGCGAGCCAGGCCGCGTACGGCTCGCTCTTACGTGCCGAACTCTCCAGCGATACGCCGTTCGCGTAGCCACCGACGATGAAGAAGATCGGCATCACCTGGAATATCCAGGTCAACCACTGGGTACCCGGCTCGGACTTCAGGAGGTGCCCGGGCGTCAGGTTCCCGTCCACGTAGTGGGCCGTGGCGATCAGCCAGTGGCCGACCACGACGACGAGAATCGACACGGCTCTGAGGAAATCGACGTAGCGATTCCTCTCTGCCGGCGTTTGCGCCGCAAGTTCACTTGCCTGGGACCAGATACGCATGCACCCCCCTCCATCGAATCCAACGTGCCAGCACTCGCAGCTCCGCCGAGCGGACGCCAGCATACCCGGACTGCGACGGAAATGCCGCTATGCAGGTCGCTTCCTAAGGTAATCTTGGCGCTTCGCACGCATGGCGGGACACGTAACGAATCGGGTAATGGCGGAAATCGAGGCAAAATTCATCGTTCGAAAACCCGAACAGGTCGAGGATGCGCTGCGCGCGCTTGCCGATGCCGGCTTCACCATCGCCGATCGCGGGGAGACAAACCATACTGATCGTTACTTCGATACCGCGGACTGGTCGGCCCTCTGCGCCGGGTGGGCCTGCCGTATTCGTCGGCGCGATGAAAAAGCCACGCTTACGCTGAAGTCCCTGCATGGACCCAGCGGCAGCGTTTTCGTCCGAGATGAAGTCAGCCAGTCGATACCAGGGCTCATGACGCCGCCCTCTGCGCCGCCGGGCCCCGCGAAACAGCAGCTCGACGAGATCATCGCCGGCAAGCCGGTCGTCGAGCTCTTCGAGTCGTCGTGCCAGCGAACGGTATACCTGGTCAAGAAGAATGATCCGGAATCCGTACTCATCGAACTGGACATCGATCGAACGCGTATCGAGGCAGAAAAGACAACCGAGAAGGCGACCGGAATCCTGGAGTTCACGGAGCTGGAACTCGAATTGAAGTCGGGCCGCACTGCCGATCTCGAGCGTGCGGCGGCGGTGCTGCGCGACCAGGCAGGCCTGATGCCGGCGAAATACAGCAAGTTCGAGCGCGGCCTGCAGGCTGCAGGACTCGAATTGGAAGCGCTACTCGAAAATCCCGGGCTGCCCGTCATCGGCGAGGACGACCCCATACTCACGCTGCTTTACAGCTACCTCGCGGAACAGCTCGCGATAGTCCGGCGCCAGCATCCGCGCGCGCTCGAGGGCGTCGATCCCGAGGGCGTTCACCAGATGCGCGTCGCGACACGGCGCCTGCGCGCCATACTGAAAGCCTTCCGCAGCATGCTCGGCGACGATGTAGTATCGCGCTTCAATACGGAATTGCGCTGGCTCGCCAGGAACCTCGGGCATGCGCGCGACGCGGACGTTACCGAGCGCGACGCCGGAGGTGACCCGCAGGCCGGAGCCGGCCATTACCAGCGGTTCCTCGCGCAGGAAACCGTGAGCGCCTACGAACTACTGGTCGAGGTGTTGCAGGGTGAACGCTGTACTGCGCTGGAGGATGAGCTGTCGCGCTTCGTTTCGGCGGGACCGACCCACGCGATGCGCGAACAATTCGGCGGTCTTGGTATCGCGCAGTGTGCCCGGGAGTTTGTGGACGCGGCCTTGCACAAGTTGCTGGCGCATGGTGACGCAATCGATGCCGACGCCGCAGCGACGCAACTGCACAAGCTGCGGATCGAGGCGAAACGTTTTCGCTACCTGCTGGATTTCTTCAGCACCGTGCAGCCTGAACAGTGGCTGCAGCTGACAGAAGCGGTGAAGAAACTGCAGGACGTGCTCGGAGAACACCAGGACGCGGTAACCGCGCAGGCCCGGATCGCCGATTACGCAGCGACACTAACGGAAGACAGCGACGATCGAGACAAGCTTCTGTCCGCGGCGCAACTCATGCGCGCCGAGACGGAACGGATCGCCGCGACCCGGCAGCAGTTCGTGGAGACCTGGTCCGAATTCAGGGCTGTGGCAGCCTGACCCTCAGGCGCCAATCGATATCTTCTGCTGGTAACGCGCGATTTCGGCCGGCGCGCCCAGTTCGCTCCTGAGCTTCTCCAGCAGCGGCACCTGCGCGCGCTCCTCGCCGTGCACGAGATACACGGGCGGCCGGTTCTCGAAACTCGCGTACCAGTCCATGAGATCGGCCTGGTCGCCGTGCGCCGAGAGCCCCCCGATGGTATGCACCCGGGCGCGCACCCGGTAGCTGTCGCCCCACAACCTTATTTCGTCGGCGCCATCCACGAGCCGCCGCCCCAGCGTGCCGATTGCCTGGTAGCCGACGATTACCACGTGGCATTCCGGGCGCCAGATGTTGTTCTTGAGGTGATGCAGAATGCGCCCGCCCGTGCACATGCCGCTGCCGGCGATGATGATGGCACCGGACTCGATCTCGTTGATCGTCATCGACTCTTCTGCGGTGCGGGTCGCGTAAAGATTCGGCAGTTCCGGGTTATCCGACTTCGGCTCGAAAAGTTGCGCGGCGAAAAGATGTCGGTAACGCGCGTAGATGCCGGTTGCCTTGATGCCCATCGGGCTATCGAGAAAAATGGTCCAGTTGCCCAGACGCCACCTGTCGAAGTGCTCGGCCATCAGGTAGATGAGGTCCTGGGTGCGGCCGACGGTAAAGGCGGGAATCAGGACGTTCCCCTGGGCCGCTCGCGCCGATTCAAAGACATCGGTCAGTTCTTCCAGTGTTTCCTCGATAGGCCGGTGCAGGCGATCCCCGTAAGTACTTTCCATCAGTACGGTGTCCGCCCGTGTCAGGCGCTTCGTCGCGTCCATAAGCGGCGCCCCGCGGTAGCCCAGGTCGCCGCTGAAAACGAGGGTACGCGTGTTGCCGTCTTCGCGGTACGTCAATTCGACCATGGAAGCACCGAGAATATGACCCGCGTCGTAAAGCGTGAGCGTCAAACCCGGCAGGATCTCCTTCGGCGTTTCGTACTCGAGGCCTTCAAACTGGCTGATGCAGGCCTCCGCATCGGCCTGCGTATACAGGGGCTCGACATCCGCCAGATGCTGCTTGCGGCGTTTCCGGTTCTCCCACTCCGCTTCCTTCTCGTTCAGGTAACCGGAGTCGGGCAGCATGATCGCGCACAGCGCCCGGCTGGCCTCATGAGTATAGATCGGGCCTCCGAAGCCTTCCTTGACGAGGCGCGGTATGCGGCCGGAATGATCGATGTGCGAATGACTCAGCACCACGGCGTCGATGCGAGAGACGTCGACCGGGAACGCTTCACGGTTGCGAAGTTCCTCGTCTCTTGTCCCCTGTACGAGACCGCATTCGAGCAGCAAGGTATGCGGCCCCGCGCGCAGCGCATAAAGCGACCCGGTTACGCGTTCCGTTGCGCCGAAGAACTGCAACTCGAACGCCATCTGAAACTCCTGCTCGACCCCCGCAGGATTTACACTGTCAAGAGAGCGCCTGCAGGCGCAATACGTACATCCCCGCGTTGAAGTCGCAACGCTGGTGCACCATAAATAATGGTGCCGAAATATCGCTGTGAGGCAACCATGGTAACGCCCGTTCCAGCAGACGACCGACGTTATCTCGTCGTTGTCGCCGATGAGTATCGTGCGATCATCTACGCTCGCGATACTTTTACCGCTCCTTTGCGCAAGCTGCATACCTACACCAACGAAACCGCCCGCATGAAAACCGGAGAGCTACTCTCCGACCGCGGCGGCCGGAGCTTCGACAGTCACGGCCAGGGCCGGCATACGATGGGCAGTGACAGGGACGCACCGCAACAACAGTTCGCTAAAGCGTTTGCGAAAGACATCGCGCAGGTCATAGCTGCGGAGTTCCACAAGGGCATGTGCCGCGGCTACGCGGTGATCGCGGCGCCGCGTTTTCTCGGCTTGCTGCGGCAGGAGTTCGCGACCGCTCTCAAGGACGAACCCTACGCGACGGTCGACAAGGATGTCGTTGACCAGGACGAGACCTTCATCAGCAAGCTGCTCGAGAACGCCTGAGCGACGACCTCACCAACAAATTGTTGCCTGCGGAACTATTTACGACGAATTGCGTATACTCGTCGTGCTCGAGAAAACGACAACAGAGCGCAGTTCTCCTACAACCATTTGAGAAAAGAGGGTTAACTATATGATAAATAAAAACTTTGCTATTGCCGGTCTGGCACTCATCGCGGCCTTCGCCGGTACCTCGGCACTGGCACAGGATCATTCCCGCGGCTGGGAACAGGGCTACATCGTGCAGGTAACCGAAGTGCACACCAAGGACGGCATGTTCAATGCGTACATCAACGACCTCAGCAAAGTATGGCGCAAGTTCCTGGAAGCACAGAAAGCCGACGGCGACGTGATCAGCTACGGCATGTACAGCAATGCCAACCAGCGTGAAGGCGAGCCGGACCTGTTCCTGACCGTTACGTTCAAGAACTGGGCTGCTTTCGACCGCGGCGTGGAGTACTTCGAGAAACTCGGCACGCAGATCCTCGGCTCCACCGACGACATGCGCGAAGCGAACGTCGATCGCGCCGAACTGCGGACGATCGGCAGCACCTACGTGCTGCGGGAAATCAAGTTCAAAGACTAGTACTTTCCGCGAGATTTGCAGACAAAGCCCCTGCCCAGCAGGGGCTTTTTTTTGATGGCCGCGCGGTGTGCGACCCAGGCCAGTATGTTGTCGACCCTTGCAGTCGACAGTGACAGACACGCAGCGATACTGTGCGACGCTTCGGCTTGTCCGGCAGATTGGGACAGCCGCGAAAACAGCACATCGCCCCGGCCGTACTGCTGCGCTGCAGCATCGCGCTTCCGAATATGGTTTGGGTTATGCTGTGCGCCGGGTGGTGACAGGCCAGCAAGGGATGAGTTTCAGACTTTCCCCACGTGTTTGCGTAATCGGCGGCGCCAACGTCGATATCCATGGCGCGGCCTGCCAGCCGTTGCGGCTGCGTGATTCCAACCCGGGATCGGTGCATGTTTCTCCTGGCGGCGTCGCACGCAACGTTGCAGAGAATCTCTCGAGGCTCGGTGTCGACTGCCGGCTCGTTACGGCTGTCGGCAAGGATCCGCACGGCGAGATGCTGCTCGCCCACGGCAGGGCTGCGGGCATCGACATGCGGTTCGTGCAGGAACTCGATTCGGCACCGACGTCAACCTACCTTGCCATACTGGACCGCTCGGGAGACATGCACTGTGCCGTCGCCGACATGGACATCATGGACCAGCTCTCGGCGGCGAAACTGGAGCCGCTGCGCAACGCCATCGGCGAATCCTCGCTGCTGGTAATCGACGCCAACCTGCCCGACGATGCGCTCGCCTGGGTGGTGAATACCTTCCCTAACCACGACATCTTCGCCGACACGGTTTCCACGGCCAAGGCCATGCGGCTGAAACCCTACCTGGGAACTCTGCACACGCTGAAAACGAACCCGGCCGAGGCGGAAGCATTGACCGGATTCGAGGCAAGGACGGGGCGCGATCTCGACAGGATCGCCGACTGGCTGCACGGCCAGGGTGTGGCGCGCCTGTTCCTGACGCGCGCGGAGCACGGGCTCTTCTACAGCAGCGAAGAAGGTCGCGGCCACGTTGCCCTCGAGGAGGACGCCAGCGAGGTAACAAGCACGACCGGGGCAGGCGACGCCTTCCTTGCGGCGCTGGTCTACTCGCGGCTCCACGACTGGCCGCTCGAGGGCACGCTGCAGTTCGCGGGCGCGGCGGCACAGGTCACCGTGGCGGACCGGTCGCCGAGCAGTCCGGCATTGTCGCTAACGGCTATCCAACGGGCGTTGAAGGTTTAGCGTGGCGCAACCGGCGGCGAGCCATCTCGATATCGCTGACGAAATCGCCCGCGGGCTGCGCAAGGGCGAAGCCGTCGTTGCTCTCGAATCGACGATCGTCAGTCACGGCATGCCGTATCCGGAGAACGTCGAAACTGCGCTGAGGGTCGAACGCACGGTCCGCGATGCCGGCGCAATTCCGGCGACCATCGCTATCCTCGGTGGACGCCTCAAGGTGGGCCTGAGCAGCGAAGAGATTCGCTACCTCGGCAAGCGAGGCCCGGCTGTCACCAAGGCGAGCCGCCGCGACATCCCGTTCCTGGTCAGCCGCGGCGAAGATGGCGCAACCACCGTGGCGGCGTCGATCATTATCGCCGCGATGGCGGGTATCCGGGTGTTTGCGACCGGCGGTATCGGCGGCGTCCACCGCGGCGTAACGGAGACGATGGACGTGTCCGCGGACCTCGAGGAACTCGCGAGGACCGACGTCGCCGTCGTTTGCGCGGGCGTGAAGTCGGTGCTCGACATCGGCCGCACGCTCGAGTACCTGGAGACCAAAGGCGTCGCGGTCGTCGGCTTCAGGACGGATCACCTGCCCGCTTTCTATACGCCCGCGAGCCGGTTCCCGGTCGACTACCGGGCGGATACACCCGCAGACATTGCCGCCGCCCTGAACGCGAAACGGGACATGGGCCTGTCCGGCGGCATGGTAGTCGCCAACCCGATCCCCTCAGCTCACGCGCTGGACGATCAGGAGATCGAAGGGGTCATCGAAGACGCGATTGCAGAAATGGAGCGTGGCGGCATCACCGGCAAGGACACGACGCCTTTCCTGCTGGCAAAGATCGCCGAACGGACCGGGGGGCGAAGCCTGCAGGCCAATATTGAACTGGTCGTCAACAACGCGCGGCTGGCCGCAGAGATAGCCACGGCACTTCGAGCGCGCTAGCGGTCCCCGGCGGGCGGTGACCCCGCGAGCACCGCGTCGAGGCTCCTGCGACTCTCCGCTGCCCAGCACCGCGCGCGAAAGCCCGCTTATCGCACGGACGCGCAGATTCGACGGGGGTCAGCGGAGCACGATATCGCTGAGGATATCGTGAACGACCTGGGTCGCGATTTCGACCAGCAGGATCCTGCCGTCAACGATGATGCGCTCGTAACCTCCGGGCGGTGCCGGCAACGCATGCACGAGACCATCCGGCAGTTGCCGCTTGGCGATCCCTGGCGGCAGCGGTTTGCCGCGGCCCAGGTTCTTCGCTATGCCGGGCGGCAAGCCCTTGTGCTTGTGCTTGCTGTTGCCGCGATCAGACGACGAGTCGTGCTCACGATACCAGGCGCTGATGATCCTGATTTCCTCGTCCGAAAATTCGACGGAAACGCCGACGGTAGCCGCCGCCGGAAGCGGCACTGCCAGGAGCAGCAACAGGGCTGCCAAAAGTGCGGGGACAATACGATTCATGAGGTTTGCTCCTCACTCGATCCGTTGCCCCCAATCTATCCCCTCGCCGGACCAACCCGATGTTAATCAGGTCACAGATCAGCCTGCCTGATCCAATCGCGAACTGCCGCCTCGATATAGGGGAGCGGCGTGGAAGCGACGTGCAACACCGTGTCATTGAACTCGCGAATGTCGAAGCGATCCCCGAGCGCTTGCTGCGCTTCCTCGCGCAGTTCGAGAATCTTGAGCATGCCGAGCTTGTACCCGAGCGCCTGCCCCGGCCATACCGCGTAGCGTTCGACTTCGCTGACCGCGGTGCCTTCCTCCACGCCCTCGACCTCAATCATGTATTCGATGGCCTGTTCGCGGCTCCACTTATTCGCATGCATGCCGGTGTCGACGACAAGGCGCGCAGCGCGGTGCAGTTCCGCCTGCAAGCGGCCGAGGTCAGCGAATGGATCATCATCGTACATACCCATCTCGGCCGCGAGCTGCTCGGAATACAGCGCCCAGCCCTCGCCCGACGCATTCGACCAGATCGCTGTGACCAGCGGCGGCACGTCCTGGTCGATGGCCGTTGCAAAATGCAGGTGATGCCCGGGTATGGCTTCGTGGTAGGTCAGTGTCGGTAACGCGAATCGCGGGTGCACCGCCGTATCGCGCACGTTGATCCAGTAAACGCCCGGCCTGGAGCCGTCCTTTGCCGGGGGATCGTAGTAACCGGTCGGCGCAGAGTCCTGGCTGTACTCGGGGACCGGTTTCACCACCACCGGGTACTTCGGCATGGTCGCGAACCACTGCGGCAGGACCTTCCTGATGCCATCGATCTGGGCGGTTGCGTCGGCAATCAGTTCTGCCTTGCCTTGCGCAGTGTTCGGGTACACGAAGCGCTCCTCGACATTGAGTGCCTGCATGCGTTCGCCCACGGAACCTTCCGTGTAACCCTCGCTCTCCAGGATGGCGTCCATTTCCCGGGTGATGCGCTCGACCTCGTTCAGTCCGATTCGGTGTACTTCGTCCGGTGATCGGTCGGTGTCGGTCATGTGCCGCACCATCGCGGCGTACAGCGCCTCGCCCTCGGGCAGCCGCCAGATGCCGGCCTCGTGTGGCGCCGAGCGCCGGATCTCCGCGAGGTAGTCGCCGATGCGGCGATAGGCCGGTATGACCTGGTCGGAGATGATCGTCAGTGCCCGCTCGGCATAAGCGGCCGCGTCCTCGACACCTGCCGCATCGAGGCGCTCCACGAAGCTCACGTAGATCGCGTTTTGCTCTGCCGGTGCCGCGACGAAGGACTCGACGACAGCCAATGACTTGTCCACGACGAAATCGGGCGGGATCGCGCCGTGCTGCGCAACGGCTACGCGGAAGCTCTCCAGCGCGCCGTCCAGCGCTTCCTGCACGGCCGCGAGCCGCAAGAGGTAGGCCTCGGCTTCTTCGCGGTTGCCGACGGGCTGCTTGCTGTTCAGAAAATTCGGAATATCAACCGTCGGCCCGGAATTCTGGTTAATGGTGTACGGCAGGAAATAGAAGCCGAAGCCGTCGACCGTCGTTCCGAAATCCGCCACGGCCGCCGGCGCGAGCGCGCCGCCCATCAGCGTCGTTACGACGGCGTGCGTGCGTGGCCTGTTCCCCGTGAGTTCCGACGTATCCAGCGCCAGCATTCGCTCGAGCGCCGCATTGAGTTCTTCACGACGCGCGGTCTCGCCGAGGGGCGAGCGGCTTTTGATGCGATGCGCGGTGCGCGGCACGACCAGCTCTGATACCCCGTAGATCGTGGCCTGTTCGGGGTTGTGGTAGAAGAACGCGCGAGTCATGTCGTCCAGCGCCCGGTCGAATGCGGAATCGGCCGATTCCGCGACCGCCGCGCTTGCGGCCGGCTCTGCCGCGACAGGCGTCTGCCCGTCGCCGGCCGGCCCGCAGCCGCTCAGAACGAAGAGAAAGCTCGTCAGGACGAGTAGGCGTCTTGGCATGGCACGTTCCCCTGGATCGTCGCGGGACAGTATACGTTTGTGGACTACGAGTAAATTCGCTTCATGACGGGCCCCATCCTGCGCATGCCGACCATGGCCATCGCCGTCAGCAGCCCGGACATCATCGCACCGGTAACACCGCAGGTAAGCGTGTCCTGCCCGGTCAGCCACAGTCCGGGAATCCGGGTTCGCGGCCCGAGCCAGTCCTGCCTGAAGCGCTGCACGGTGTGATCGAGGCCGTAGAGCTCGCCACGACGATACGCGGAGAACCACTCGGTCGATAACGGGGTCGAGACTTCGTAGTAATCCACCCGGCCTTCGAGCTGCGGCAGCTTGGCATAGAGATGCCGCATCAGGCGTTCGCCAAGACCGGCTTTGAACGCATCGTAGTCCTGGCCACGCTTGCCCCAGGTCGTGCCACGCCAGCGCTCGAACCATGCGTACGGCGCGGGCGCCACGATCTCTATCGTCGCCGTGCCCGGGTGGCGGTTGAGGTAGTCAGGGTCTTTCGCCGAAGGGAACGAGATGTAGACCACCGGAAACTCGGCATCCTTGTCTTTGACGAAAGCGTCGACAGCCGCATCGTAGTCGTTATGCGGATAGATCCAGAAATTGGTCCTGGGCAGACCCAGCTCTTCTGCTGTCGCCTGCAGACCGATGTAGACGCCCAGGTGCGCGAAACTGGGCTTGACCGCCTCGAGGCAACCCGCATAACCGAACGCGTCTGTAACGCCGGCAGGCAGCAGGCCTTCGAATGTATTTGCAGCGCCTGCCGACGAGATCACCGTCGGGCATTCGATTCGATGCCCGTCCGCCATCTGCACGCCGGTAACCCGGCCGCCGTCGACGATGATTTTTTCGACCCTTGCGTAGGTGAACACCTCGCCGCCCGACTTCCGGATCTTCGGAATGATGCTGTCCGCTATGCGCCAGCTGCCGCCGACCGGGTAGAAGCCGCCGTAAAGATAGTGCCTCGCTATCATCGCGTGAACCATGAAAGCTGACTGCTTCGGCGGCAGCCCCATGTCCCCCCATTGCCCGCAGAGGGTCGCGATGAGATCGTCGTCGCGCGTGAGCCCGCTCAGCACATCGTAGGTACTGCGATACATGAAATCAGGCGTCCGGAATTTCATCACCGGCGCAGCCAGCTTTCGCTGCCAGGGCTTCAGCACCTTCTCCATGCCGAGGTCACCGAGCGCCCGGCCGACCCGTCGCAGGAGATTCATGTACGCATCGATAGCGTCCTGTTCCGCCGGGAACTGGCGGACCAGGTTGTCCCGAAACGCCTGCTTGCCGGCGACTGCATTGAAGACCTTGTCACCGACGTAGAAGCGATCGTATTCGTCCGCCATCGGCGCCCATTCGAGCTTGCCGTCGGACAGGAAGTCGAACATCTTGCGCGTGCGTGTGCTGGCGCCGACGTCGCCGATATAGTGCACACCCACATCCCATTCGTAGCCGTTGCGCTCGTAGGAATGGGTGTAGCCACCCGCGGTGTAATGCTGTTCGAGGACGCAGACCCGCTGCCCCAGTTCGGACAGCAACGCCGCGGTGGTCAGTCCACCCATTCCGGAACCGATAACGATAGCGTCGTACGCCGGCGCAAGACGCCCGGGGCGGTAACGGTAGCCGATGCGCAGGGTACTGGGCTTCACGGCATGTCAGTCGTCGATACCCAACTGCTCCTTGATGGCCGCGAGCTCACCCTCCAGCCTCGCGACCCGCTCCTCCAGGTCCGCGACGCTCGCACGCTGCGGCGACGGGCGCCGCTCGGCCGGGGACTGGCTGGCATATGCCTGCACATCGACCGGGCCGCAGAACAGGTGCATGTATTCCGAGTCCTTGCGGCCGGACTGCCGTGGCAGCTTGACGAGCAGCGGCTCGCCGTCCCGCTCCATCAGGCTCGTGAGCGCGGCGACGACTGCGGAATTGTCGGCAAATGCATGCAGCCTGCCGCTGCGCGCGCGGAGTTCACCGGGCGTCTGCGGCCCGCGCAGCAACAACAGGCAGACGATGGCCAGTTGCGGATCGTCGAACTGGAAATCGCTGTAACGCGTGTTGCAGAAGCGCTGGATGTACTTCTCGGTGCGGCTCTTGAAGTTCTCATCGGTGCGCACGAGATGCTTGCCTTCGAGTTCCCGGATCGTGTGCTGGACCTCGCCCTGGGTGAGATTCATCACCGGGTCGCGGGACGATTTCTGGTTGCAGGCGCTGGTCAACGCATTGAGCGTCAGCGGGTACTGGTCCGGGGTCACGACCGATTTCTCGATCAGGCATCCGATGACGCGGGCTTCCTTGTCAGTGAGCTCTGGCAGCACGGTTTTTCCTCGAGTCGTGTGCGCGGTAGCGGCACGCTGCATACTGTGGCGCAAAGGCCGATGCCGGGCAACTCCGCCTTTGCCCGGCCGGCTTGGAAGCTCGCCCCGATTGGTCGAGAATAGTCGACTTTCCGGCCGCCACGGCCGCTCGATACTACCTGGGGGAGAACCCGTGCTCAGATTCCTGCTTGTTTTCACGATGTTGGCGCTTGGCGCCTGCGGTAAGCAACCGGCGCCCGCAGAGCCGTCGGGTGCGGCCTCCGCCGCGCCTGAACAGCCATTCGAAGTCAGCGTCGACCGTTTCGCGGACGTGGAGGTACTGCGCTACGAAGTCCCGGGATTCGACGAACTGCCGCTGGCGCAAAAGAAACTCGCCTATTACCTGTCGCAGGCTGCGCTGGCCGGCCGGGACATCATTTACGACCAGAACTACGAACACAACCTGAGAATTCGCAAGCTGCTGTCGGCAATCATCAGTAGCTACAGCGGCGATCGCGATAGCGAGGACTTCAGGAAGTTGCTCGAGTACGCCAAGCGCGTCTGGTTCGCCCACGGCATCCACCACCATTACTCGAACGACAAGATGCTGCCTGAGTTCACGCCCGAAGCGCTGATCGCGATGGTCGCGAACAGCGACCAATCGAAGCTGCCGCTGGAAGAAGGTCAGACACGAGGTGAACTCCTGGACATGCTGCGCCCGATCATGTTCGACCCCGATGTCGCCGCAAAGAAGGTGACGCTGGATCCCGACGTCGACCAGGTCGTGAATTCCGCTACGAATTACTACGACGGCGTTACCGCCGAAGAAGTCGCGCAGTTCTACGCCGCAAAAGTCGATAAGGACCCGCAGCGACCCGTGTCGTGGGGTCTCAACTCCCAGCTCGCGAAGATCGATGGCGAGATCGTGGAGCGCACCTGGAAGATCGGCGGCATGTACGGTCCGGCGATTCAGCAAATCGTGCACTGGCTGGAGAAAGCGGCCGGCGTCGCTGAGAACGGTCGGCAAAAGGCCTGGATCGACAAACTGGTCGAGTATTACAAAACTGGCGATTTGCGGGACTTCGACGAGTACAACATCGCCTGGGTTGCGGATACCGGATCCCGCGTCGATGCAGTCAACGGTTTCATCGAGGTCTATGGCGACCCACTCGGCTACCGCGGCGCCTGGGAGTCGGTCGTATCGATCCGCGACCTCGAGGCCACGGAGCGTATCGCAACAATCGGCGCGAATGCCCAGTGGTTCGAAGACAACTCGCCCATCATGGATGCACACAAAAAGGAGAATGTCGTCGGCATCTCGGCCAAGGTCATAACCGTCGTGATGCAGGGAGGCGACCTGATGCATGGATCGACGATCGGCATCAACCTGCCCAATGCGAACTGGATTCGCAAGGAGCACGGTTCCAAGTCGGTGACGCTCGGCAACATCATGGAAGGCTTCGAACTCGCTGCCGCCGCCGGCGGACTGACGGACGAATTCGCCTACACGGAAGAAGAAAAAGCGCGCAACAAGGAATACGGTGCGCTCGGATCGTTACTGGACGTCGATATGCACGAGGTAATCGGGCATGCATCCGGGCAAATCAATCCCGGCGTAGGCACGCCCAAGGAAACGCTGAAGAGCTATGCCTCGACGCTGGAGGAAGCCCGAGCGGACCTGGTCTCCATGTACTACATCATGGATCCCAAGCTCGTCGAACTGGGGCTCATGCCGTCACTTGACGTCGGCAAGACGGTCTACGAGTCGCAGATCAGGAATGGACTACAGTACCAGCTACGCCGCGTGAAGCTCGGCGACGATATCGAAGAAGCGCACATGCGCAATCGCCAGCTGATTGCCGCCTGGGCGTTCGAAATGGGGCAGGAAGACAACGTTATCGAGCAAGTCGAGCGAGACGGCAAACACTATTTCGTCATCAACGACTACGAGGCGCTGCGCAACCTGTTTGCAGAGCAATTGCGCGAGATCCAGCGCATCAAGTCGGAAGGTGACTACGAGGCAGGCAAGTCCCTGGTCGAGAATTATGGCGTGAAGGTGGACCGGGCCATGCACGAAGAAGTACTCGCGCGCATCGAGCCGTTGAATATCGCCCCTTACAAGGGGTTCATCCAGCCGCGACTGGTCGCACTCGAAGAAGACGCCGAAATCGTCGACGTCAAAATCGAGCCAATGGAAAATTTCGTCGACTGGATGCTGGAGTCGGAAGAAAAGTACAGCTATCTGCCGGTTTCCAATTGAACTGTCGGGTACACTTTGTAACAGTTTTGCTGCGAGCTGCGCGATAAACTAGCGCGTCGTTCAAAGTCAAGACCACAAGAACAGACCAATCCAGGAGCAATAGATAAATGGCAGGCAAATTCGAGTGTTACAAGGACAAGGCCGGGGAACATCGTTTCAGGCTCAAGGCCGGCAACGGCGAAACCATCCTTTCGAGCGAAGGCTACAGCAGCAAGAAGAATTGCGACAACGGTATCGAGTCCGTGCGCAAGAATGCAGCGATTCCCGGGCGCTTCGAGAAAACTCAGACCGCGGGCGGCAAGTTCCGTTTCAGCCTGAAAGCGTCTAATGGCCAGGTTATCGGCGTAAGCCAGAATTACGATTCGGAGTCCGGGCGCGACAACGGCGTCAAGAGCGTTGCCAAGAACGCACCGGACGCCAAAGTCGTCGAACTGGACGACTAGACCGGAATCAAAACTCGTTGCGCCGGTAAATGAGACCGGCGCAATCACTACTCGCGGCAAACCCGCTGCATTCCCTACTCGATCTTGTCTTCGATCGGTACGGTACTACTGAGCCTTTCTCCTGACCCGGAATAGTTGCGCCGGCCGGTGAGCGCCGTCCCTGCGCAATTCACCGGTCGGTTCGACGAGATCGAGCGCCGCCAGTTTCTTGCGGAAGTTGCGCTTGTCGATGGGTGAGCCGCCGACAGCCTCGCAGGCGCGCTGCAATTCCGGCAGCGTGAAGCACTCCGGCAGCAGCCGGCGCGCCACCGATTCCGTATCCAGTTTCTCCCGAATGCGCTCTGTCGCGTGCTGCAGTATCCGGGCGTGATCGAACGCCAGCTCGGGCAGCTCGTCGAGATAGAAAAGACGTACGTCGCTCGCATCGCTGCCGGCGGCGAGTTCCAGCCGCTCGGCCGCTGCCAGTGCAATATAAACCACCGTGATGACCCGCTCCCGCGGGTCGCGATCGGGGCGCCCGAACGCACCCAGTTGCTCGAGGTAGCCGGCTTTGAGCCCGGTCTCCTCGCGCAGCTCCCGCCACGCGGCACGCTTCAGGCTCTCGTCGATGCCGACGAAGCCGCCGGGCAGCGCCCACTTTCCCGCATGCGGCCACGCGGCACGCCGGATCAGCACGACCGCGAGGCGCCCGCGGGTGACCGTGAACACTGCCACGTCGACGCTCACAGCGGGATGCGGATGATCGTAGGTGTAGGCCATTCATCAATATTAGTATCAAATTTACACTAAGTATAGTGTATGAAAAACACTAAATAGCCCGTGACCGCAGTCTCTAGGCACTTGCTCGTATAGCTGCAGCGCGCCTCGTCTGGTAGCGTTACCGTGTCGGAAGGGAGCCCGCAAGTGACTGAACTGGCTGAAAAACAGCCGGCCGACGTCGAAGCCCGGCGACACCATGCCGTCGCACTGCGACGCTGGCTGCACAGGCACCCCGAACTGTCCTTCAACGAGGCTGAAACGGCCGCACGCGTCGTCGCCGAGTTCGAGCGCCTCGGCATTCCCTGCGCCTATCCGGGTCCTGGCGGCGGCGTGATCGGCCGCATCGAGACCGACCCCGCGCTGCCGACGATCGCACTGCGGGCAGAGCTCGACGCCCTGCCCGGCAACGATCTCACGAATCCGGAATACCGTTCCGTCAATGCCGACCGCATGCACGCGTGTGGCCACGACGCGCACATGACCATGGTGCTCGGTGCGGCGGCGACACTGGCGAAGCAGCCACCGGACGGCAACGTCGTGTTCATCTTTCAGCCTGCCGAGGAGAGTGGCGGCGGATCCAGGGTCATGATAGAAGCCGGCGCCCTCGCAGGCGTTCGAGCGATCTTCGGCGGTCACGTGACGCACGAATGGCCGACCGGCAAGATCATGATCAGGAAAGGTGCCATGACGGCGCAGTCGGATCGCTTCAACATCACGATAAAGGGCAAGGGTGGGCACGGCGCCCGCCCGCACGAAGCTATCGACGCCGTCGTTATTGCGGCGCTGCTGATTACGACCCTGCAGACGCTGGTATCCCGGCAGACCAACCCGGTGCACCCGTCAGTGATCACCGTCGGGAAGATCGTCGCCGGCACCGCTCCCAACGTCATTGCCGAATCGGCCGAACTCGAAGGCACGATCCGCACGACGTTTCCGGAGACGCGCGACCATATTCACAAGGGCATCCGCCGCATGGTCGAGGCAATGGGCGAATTGCACGACGCTGTCATTCAACTGCAGCTCTCGGAGGGCTATCCGCCGGTCATTAATTCGCCCGAAGAGGTCGGCCTCGTGAGGAAATGCGTGCGCGAGCTCTACGGCGCAGACGCGCTCACGACCTCACCACATGCAAGCATGGGCTCGGAAGACTTCTCCTATTATCTGCAGCACGTACCCGGCGCCTTCTTCCGCTTCGGTGCGCGGCAGGCCGACTGGGAGCCGATGCCGTTGCACAGCCCGCGATTCGATATCGACGAAGCGGTACTGCCCATCGGTGCCGAGTTCTTCGATGCAATCGCGCGGCGCGCGCTGCATCACTACGCGGTGGGCACGACGTGAAGTTCATGCCCCATCCGGACCCGACGCTCGGCTGCGAATGGGAACTCCAGCTTCTGCACGAAGACTCGCTCGAACTCGCCGACGGCATTCTTGCGTTCTCCGCGGAGCTCGGTGACCACGCGCTCGTGAAGCCGGAATTCCTGCAGTGTTGCATAGAGATCAATACACCGCCCGTTGCAGTCGCCGCAGACCTCGAGCCGGCGCTGAACTCGGTCCTGGAAACCATCGACGCGCATGCCAGGCCGCTGGGGGTGCGCCTCGCGGCCGCCGGCACGCACCCGTTCGACCGCAAGCCGGCTATCGTTACACCGTCGGCGCGCTACCTGCGGCTGGCGGACGACCGATCGGGCGCCGCGGCGATCCACCCGGTGACATTTGCCACTCATATCCATGTCGCCTGCCACGACGGCGATGCGGCGATGCGCGCGATGCGCCGCGTCACGCCGTGTCTCCCCGTCTTGCTCGCGATCGGCGCCAACTCACCGTTCTGGCACGGCATCGACACCGGCTACGTCTGCTTCCGGCAGCGACTTCTGGCGTCCAACCCGACCTACGGCCTGCCGCCCTACTTCGGATCCTGGGAGGCATTCAACAGCATGTTGGCAGCAGGCATTCGCGCACGGACGATCGAGAGCTTCCGTGACCTGCACTGGGATGTTCGCCCGCACGGCGATCTCGGCACCCTGGAGATTCGCGTTTTCGATGCGCAGATCGACGCCCACCGCATCGCTCAGATAGCGTCCTTCGCACGAGCGCTGGTCGTTACCGCGGCTGACCCGAAAATGCCGGACACGGCATTCCCGGCGAGACTGCCGCACTGGATGGAACTCGACAATCACTTCCGCGCCTGCAAGTCGGGCCTCGGCGCCGAGATCATCGTCTCCGATTCCGGCGACACCGAACCGTTGATGCAGGTCGTCGAACAGCTGTTCGACCTTGTGCGCCTCGAAGCCGAGAATCTCGGTGACAGCGAATTGCTGGCCGGCCTGGCGCGCTCTTTGATCAGTCGTAACGGTGCCGGGCTCCAGCGTGGCGCATGGCAACGCGAACATTCCTACAGAGCCGTTACGCGTTTTCTCATCGAATCGCTGCAGCACCCTGCTCGACTTCGAGCGACCGCCTGATCTCAATGGTCTGCAGGGGATAGAGGCCCGTTTCAGATGGTATGCTGCTGCGCTTCGCGCCGCGAAGCGCATTGCAAAAACCAGAGGATCGATCAATGAAGCGTCTGCCGGCTCTGATCATCATGCTGTTCGCCCTGTCTCCGACGTTCGCAGCCGAACAGGGCGATAGCGCGCAGAGCGAAACCAAGAAAGCAGCGCCGGAAGCGAAAACGTACGTTACCGAGCATGAGGCCCGAATCGGCGGCAAGAAGATCGCGTACACGGTTACTGCCGGCACGATGCTGATGCGCAACGACAAGGACGAGCCGCAGGCCCTGATCGGCTATACGGCCTACGTCGCCAAGGGAGCGAACAAGGGCAAGCGCCCGATCATGTTCGCCTACAACGGCGGCCCGGGGTCCGCATCGATATGGCTGCACATGGGTATCCTCGGTCCGCAGCGCGCCGTGGTGACGGACGCCGGGTTCAGCAACAACGGGCCCTATCGGCGCGTCAACAACGAGTACAGCATCATCGACGAAACCGACCTCGTCATGATCGACCCGGTAGGCACCGGCTTTGCCAAAGCGGTCGGCGAAGCCACGGGCGAGGATTTCTGGGGCGTCGACCAGGACATCAAGTCGATCTCGGAATTCATCGTCCAGTACCTGACGGAAAACGGGCGCTGGGCCTCGCCGAAATACATCCTCGGTGAGAGTTACGGCGGCATGCGTTCGGGCGGCGTCGCTTACTACCTGCTCAACAACCACTTCGTCGCGCTCGATGGGGTCGTGCTCGTCTCGCCGTTCATGGAATTCACCGCCGGCTTCTCGGGGATGGGCATCGACCTGCCGCACGTGATGTTCCTGCCCACGCTGGCCGCGACCGCGCGCTACCACGGTGCGCTCGATCCCTCGCCGCCTGACCTCGAAGCGTTCCTCGCGGAAGTGGCCGAATTTGCACTGAATGAATACGCGCCCGCGCTGCTCAAGGGCGACAAGCTCGGCGACGCGGAGCGGCGTGCCGTGCTGGCCGGACTCTCCCGCTACACCGGGCTCGCCGAGGACTACTGGGACCGCGCGAACCTGCGCATCAACGAGGGTCGCTTCACCAAGGAACTGATGCGCACCACCGGTAAGACGGTCGGGCGCGTGGACTCACGCTTCGCCGGGCACATGATCAATCGCATAGGAGAGAGCGCCGTTTATGACCCGATGCTCACGGCGATCGGCCCCGGCTATCTCGCGGCTTTCATGGATTACTACCAGAACGACCTGAAAGTCGAGGACATCGGCAACTACACGGTGTTCGGCAACATCTTCATGAAATGGGACTGGAGCCACCGTCAGCCGGATCTGCAGGGCTTCAAGCTACCGTTCCCCGACACCAGTGTCGACCTCGCCTTTGCCATGCGACAGAACCCGTCAATGCGCGTCCTCGTACAACAGGGCTACTACGACCTGGCGACACCGCACCTGGCTACCGAGTACTTCATCGATCATCTCGATGTACCGGACGAGCTGAAAGAGAACATCGAGTATGCGACCTACGAGGCGGGTCACATGATGTACATCCACGAGCCGTCGATGGTGAAGTTCAAGGCAGACCTGGCACGTTTCATCCGCGGCGACGAGTAGCTACGCGCCGATCTGCGCGATTACGGCTGCCTCGTCTTCGGCGCCGGGCCAGCGTCTCGGGTTGGAGCGTCTTTCCTCGCTTTGCGACATCCACCATTCGTGGGTATCGCGAACCGTGTCGGCAAAAGACCGGAATGTCAGTCCGGCTTCCTGCGCTGCGCTCGAGTCCGCATGGATTGAATACGGCGGGTTATAGAACATGGGCGTCGAAAACCCGAGTTCCTCGACCTGTTCTCGTGTTGGCCAGTGCATTGTCGATTGCGCGGTCGCCGACAGCCGCAGACCCCACATGAAGCTCTCCCGGCTCACTACCTGGCCGGGGGCCGTCGCATTGTAAACACCCGGCGTGTCGTTCTCGGCGAGCCGAACCAGCCAGTGGCACAGATCGCGAACGTCGATCCAGTCGACGGCGAACTCGGGGTCAGGCGGACAGACGATGTCCCCCCCGCGCTGAAACCGCTCGACCCAGTAAGTGAATCGGTCGGTATGGTCACCGGGACCCACGACGTAGGTCGGACGAACGACCGTGCACGAATCGCCGTAGATCGACTGCACGATACGATCGCATTCCGCCTTTAACGGCCCGTAGGTCTCACGGGTAACTTCTTCGGTGGCGGGCTCCGGCGCCGGGTGCATCGGGCCCGTGTTGTCTACGTGGTGCTGCTTCTCGAAATCGTAAACGGCGACTGTCGACGTGTAGATGTAACGGCCGCAGCGTCCCTTGAGAAGCTCTGCCGAGTCGCGCACGTGCCTGGGGACGTAGCCCGAGTTGTCGACGACGACATCCCAGGTCCGCCTGCCGTCGAGCGCCTTCAGGCCATCGCCGACTCTTGCGTCACGATCGCCCGAGAGCTCTTCGACTTTGTCGCCGAACAGCCCGGTATTGTTGCCGCGGTTGAACATCGTGACGTTGTGGCCACGATCCAGCGCATAGTTGACCTGGTGTGGCCCGAGAAATCCGGTCCCGCCCAGGAAAAGGATGTCGAGCTTCTCGTCGGCCGGCTTCATCACCGTCCCGGCGCCGGCTGCCGATGCACCGAGGATAGCGGCGCCCGCGCCGAGGAATTCCCTGCGTGTCGTCATGGATTTGTGTCCCTGTTGCGGATAGTCGAAGCCGCAAGAATAGCAAGAGTACGGCGGTGACTGTCACTGCACTGTACCTTCGGTTAATCCCTGATTTTTCGGCGGTTATTTACATATACGACTATCTTTCGGCCCGCGCTCGCTTATAATGCTCGCGACAACTCTAAAAATAAAACATAAAGAACCCGGGACTTGCCGTACCCGGGTCGTTTCGGTTCCAGTTGGAGGGAGCTCATGTTCGCCAGGATAATTTTGGCGACAGCCGCAATGGCTGTATTCGCTGCTGTACCTGCATTTGCCCAGGGTGATCCCCTCCCGGGCGATCCCGGGCGTAACGTCAACTTGATCGGGCCTACGTCTGATCCGGGCGACATTCGCGATACAGGCCTGAAGCAGCAGAACGAGCCGGCTTGTGCCGTAAGACCCGGCAACCCGGCGTGCGTCATCTGCGCCTACAACGATTACCGCACGGTCGAGAAGCCGGCCGACGCATTGGGCATTCCGATAATCGGCGATGCCTGGCAGGGTGTGTCGACGAGTTGTGATGTGGGCACCGGCGACGTCTGGCGGAGTCGGGTCGCACCCGGTCACGCGGCCGACGATCCAGCGTACCGGATCCCCGGGCAATTCGCTGCCGACCCGCGCCTGATCGCGCTGCCCGGCATGGCGTTGTTCAATTTCATCACCGGATTTCGCGACGACAACCGCGGTACGCTTGCGGTACAACACTGGCTCGAAGTGAATCGTGAGGACACCGATCCCTACGAACCGGCGGCCGCGACCAGCATCGTCGATCTCGGCACCGACGGACGCTTCATCGACAAGCCCGATATGCTCGCCCTCCTCGATCCAGTCGGCTCACAGGGCACAGTGCGCATGTCCTTTGATATGGAGAACGAGAGCCTCGGCACGATCACGCGCGACTTCCCCTCCGGCGACCTGCTGTTGGCTTACGCCGTGTTCACCGGGAGCAACAGCGTCAAGGTCCTGGTGAAGAGCTGCCGTGAATGGGGGCGTGACTGCCCCAATCAGGCCACCAAGTTGTCGGAGGATCAGAACCTGGTTTCCGGCATTTCGCTGAGCGCGATCGGTGACACCGTCATGGCGGTGTGGCGGCGTCGAGGCGACAATAACGAGCCCGATGCCATGATGTGGGCAGTTTCCAATAACCGTGGCAAGAAATGGACTAAGGCGAGTTCGCTGCCGCTTTGTCAATTCGACATGGCCAGCTTTACATCGGGCGAATATGTAACGTTTCGCACGAACGATTTTCCATGGATCGCTAATGACGGAGAGCGGTTCTACCTGTTCTATTCCGATCGCAGCTTAGGCGGTACGTGCACGACCGGCCGTCCCCGGATCGTGATGCGCCACGCCGAGCCGGGCGGCAACGTGACCTGGAGCAGCGCACAGGCTCTCGATAACAGCCCGGAAGCCTCGCAGGGTTTGCAGTTCATGCCCACGGCTTTCGGTGCGCGCGGCAAAGTGCAGGTGGCGTGGTACGACACACGACGCGAAATTCTTCCACCGTTGGCAACGCCGGACTCACCCAAGGCCGTGTACCGCGACCAGTTTGTCGCCGACTATCCGGATTTTATTGGCGGCCGCGCCGTCGTAAACCGCAAGCTCGATATTTACACCGCGCGCGTCGAGTGGGATGACGGCGCCCGGGCGCCAGCCGTATCGGACGCCGTACGCGTATCGCAGTACAGAATCGCTGCAGAATCGGAATCGGGAGAAGTCAGCGTGCCTGCCATCGAGGGCGAGGCATCGTTCGGCAACGTCAAGGCTTATGACTCCGGCTCGAAGGCCTTCGTTGGCGACTACATCGCAATGGCGGCACCCGAGTTTCGCAAGGTCTTTGCCGCTGACGGGACATGGACCGGCGAGTGGGAGAGCAATGCCTCTGCGCTTGCAAGCGAGCCGAATGACGTCGACTTCTTCGTCGCGTGGACGGACCAGCGAGACATGCGTGGAGAAATTCTTCCCGAAATCCTCGATCAGAATACGCCGTTCCAATCGACCGCGACCGGCAGCAGCGCACTCCGTAACGACACCGAAGTCGAAACGGATCCTGAAGAGGACGCAGCAAGCATGGTCGCGTTCGGCAGCCCGGTCGATCCGCCGCGGGATATCACCAAGACCGCCGAGGGAATTGTCGGCGCCGAGGAGTTCGCGGGCACCTGTGTCCCGGGCCAGCTGAGCCCCGCGCAGGACCGCACTCGAGATGCAAATATCTACGGCTCTCTGATCCGCGATGGGCTGCGGCTTTACGCGCCGACACCGACCAAACCCCTGCTCGGCCTGCAGCGCACTTTTCCCGTCGGCCTGACGAACCGAAATTCGACGGAGCGCAAGTACCGATTGATCATTGCCAACCAACCCTGTGACGATGAGACCATCTGCCGGGCATCCTGGCGCCAAAAGCCCAACGGTCCCCTGTTCGTGCCCCAGGAGGATCCGGGTTTCGTTTTCCCGACGATCAGCGAGGATTTGACCGTGCCACCCAATTCGACTCTGGCGCGGACGCTGTTCATGGTGGGAGCAAGCGATGGCGATCAGGTCAGGGTCGACGTGTACGACGCGGACGCCTGCGACACCGGTTCGCAGGACTGTGTGGTGTTGGCGAGCATGATCCTCGGCGGCACCAACAGCGGTGCGACGGGTCCGTTGCAGCAACCGGATTATGACGATAGCCCGGTCTGCGCCGACGTTTCGGATCCCGAGGAAAGGACCGCTTGCTTCAGCAACCTGGAAAACGAGCTACACAACCCGGAACTGCTGAATCCCGAACTGGCCAACCCGGAACTGCTAAATCCCGAACTGGCCAACCCGGAGCTCGCGAACCCCGAGTTGCTGAATCCCGAGCTTCTGAACCCGGAATTGCTCAATCCCGAATTGCTGAATCCGGAACTCGCAAACCTCGGATTCGAGAATCCGGAGCTCGCCAACCCGGAACTCGCAAATCCGGAGCTCCTCAATCCCGAGCTCGCCAACCCGGAACTCGCAAATCCGGAGCTGCTCAATCCCGAGCTCGCCAACCCGGAACTCGCGAATCCGGAACTCGCAAATTCCTCGCTGGACGACGGCATCACCTGGACGGATTACACCTACGCGGTAAAGAACACGGGCAACGTTACAACCGCGTTCAATGCCGACATGGCCCTGTCGGGCCCGGATGCCGCGAACGTGGACTCGCAACTTATCGCGCACACAATCCATATCGTGCCGACCTCGCGCGACTGCAGTTATCGGCCGCAGTACGAGTCACAAGTGCTCGCGACGGTAAACAGTCCCGATGACGATCTTGACGTGGCCGATATCGATCACCCGTTCAACGGTGGAATCAGCGCGCTCGCTGCCCCGGGGCAGACCATATTCTTCACGCGACGCATATTCGGTACGCCCGCCGAGCTGGCCAACGTGATCGTCAGCGGGTTCACTGCATCGGCGCAGAGCGCCAACTGTCGGGAAGAAGTGCTCGACGGGCAGCAATCCAGCAACTACTTCTGCCAGGAAAATCTGATAAATGAACAGGAACTTATCCTGCTCGATACGGCGCCACCCACATTCGACAACGTTCCAGCGGGGACTTTCGAGATCGCGGCAGAAGACGCCGACGGCGTATGTACCGACCTTGCAGCTGTGCTCGGAATCACCGCTACGGACAACGGCGGGCCGGTCGCCGTCAGCTGCCAGGTAAGCGAGCCACCCGAACTGTGTGCTGTTCCGGCTGCGGACGAGCAGATTCCACTTGGACCAAGCACAGTGACCTGCACCGCAGTCGATTTCGCGGAACCGCCGAACGAAGCCACGATAACGGTTCCTGTTGTGGTGACGGACCAGACCGCCCCAACGCTGACGCCGCTGTCGGCCAGCCTCGATATCGACCTCGGCGCCGATCAGGGTTCCGTGAGCATCGACTTCGAATCCAACATCGTTGCAGACGACAATGTCTCGTCGGCGCTGGAAATCGACATTGCCTGTGAGATCAGTGGTAATCCGCCGCTGACGTCGAGCGATTTGTTGCCGCCGGGTACATACAGTGTCGACTGTACAGCGACGGATCCCGCCGGCAACAGCCGGATTGTGGACGACCTGTTCACTGTCGCGATCAATGACGTCACCGCACCGCAGATCTCAACCCCCGGAGACCTGACGCGACCTGCGGTCGACAGCGCTGGCGCGGCGGTGACGTTTTCCGTAACGGCGACGGATGCCGCTGATCCGGCTCCGACACTTTCGTGCTCGCCGGCGTCCGGAGGGGTGTTCCCGCTCGGCCCGACAACAGTCACATGTTCGGCCAGCGATGCGTCGGGAAACCAGTCTGAAGCTACCTTTATAGTTACCCTTTCAGACCAGGAAGCGCCAGCCTTCACGGTCGTTCCGCCGGCGCCGGTCAGATTATCGGCCGATGCCAGTGGCGTCGCTACGCTGATATTCGAGGACGTTGTAGAGGCGACGGATAATGTCGACGATGTAGCATTGGTCAGCTGCCGCACGGATACTGGCTTCGTTTCCGGAAACTCGCTGCCGCTCGGCACTCATATCGTTACCTGCTCGGCCACAGACAGTGCCGGAAACAGTACGAGCGACACGATCCCGCCGAGCGACGCCGTCTATACGGTCATCGTCGATGATGTCAGCGCGCCGGTAATCTTCGCACCGATCGACTTCACGGTCGCTGCGGCAGACGCATCGGGTGCAACGGTTTCCTATTCCGTGACGGTGACAGATAACGGTGACCCGGCACCGACAGTGTCGTGCCAGCCTGCATCGGGCGCCGTGTTCCCGATCGGCCCGACATTGGTCATCTGTAACGCGACGGATGCCTCGGGTAACGGGTCGGCCACCAGCTTCACGATTACTGTCGCGGATCAGACAGCGCCTGTCTTCACCTCGGTGCCTGCGACAAGCGTTACCGTGGAAGCGGGCCCCGATGGCACAGCGACGATCGATTTCGAGTCCAGGGTCATTGCGACAGACAATGTCGATACCGACCCGACGGTCAGTTGTCAGACAAATACCGGTCTAACCAGCGGCACACCGCTGCCGGTTGGCGACTACCAGGTGAGCTGCTCGGCGACTGACAGCGCCGGTAACAGTACAAGCGATTCGGTCCCGCCGGGTGACGCCAGCTACACATTGATCGTCGCGGACGTCACAGCGCCGAGTATTTCAGTACCGGGTGACCTCACGGTCACAGCAGACAATGCATCAGGCGCGACGGTAACCTATTCGGTAACAGCCACGGACAACGCCGATCCATCGCCAGTCTTGAGCTGCACGCCGGATTCAGGGACGCTGTTTGCGTTCGGTGCCACGACGGTTACCTGTGACGCACAAGACACCTCCGGCAATACTGCGACAGCGAGTTTCGTCGTCACCGTCCAGTACGGCACCGCTTACGGTATCGAATTTTCCAAGGGTCGCATTAAATCGGGCAGCACGGTGCCGCTCGAATTCGGCTGGCGCAATGCGGCGGGCGAGCTCATGGACAGCTCTGCCGCGGATCCCGTTGTAACGGCGATAAATGAGTCAGGCGAAATCGTACTGAATCCCGGCGAGTTCCCCGGCAACAGTGACCTCCGATGGGACGGGAGTGCCAATATCTGGAGGTTCAACTGGCAGACGGTATGTTCCGCAAGCGTCGGCGGCAACTGTCCCGAGGGAACGCCGCTTCCTGGTGGAACTTACTTCCTGCAGGTTACGAGCAGAGCCACGGGCCAGACAATTCCGGCAGACGGACGTACCCGTATCGTGATTAGGGATTGATCGCGATCACTTGATACGTTCCCTGGCGTCATCGGCCAGGCGGCCGCCATTTTCCCGGATTGCCACGAACGCCCGGTAGCTCTCCTGCGCGGCCGTGTCCATGCCGAGCTCCTCCTGTGCCCTGCCTTTCCAATAGGGCAGTGTCGCCATGTATCGCCAGGTGGGAAAATCGTCGAGAAACAGCGCCGTCGCCTCGCCGTCTCGCTTTTCGCAATCTGTGAACTCGTCGAGGGCCTCTGCAGCGTAGCCCGCGCGCAGGTACGCCCAACCGAGGTTAAAGCGAATTAGCCACAGGTCGGCCAGCTCGAGTGCCTCACGTATCTTGTCCAGAGCGCCGATATTGTCCTCGTTCGCAAGCAGCAAGCGTGCCTCGATAAGTAGCCCGTAGGCCCGGCTTTGCGCCTGCAGCGCCTCGCCCAGAGATTCGGCAAGCAGCCCCGCTGCGGAAGTATCGCCGAGTTCGAGATAGGTAAGAGCAGCCGGAACCCGGCGCGCAAGGCCGGTGTTAATTTCCAGTGCCTGCTCGAGGGCGATTCTGGATTCCGCCGCTTTGCCGTGACCTGCATACGCGTCGGCCAGAACGACTAGTTTGGTAGCCTGCGCGCGTTGATTCCCTACCTTTGCATCGAAGTCGATTCCCTCGTTCAGCAAGGCGATCGCGCCGGCATAGTTCCCGAGGTACATCTCAATATCGGCCAGCCCCAGGCTGGCGACCGATTTTCCGCGCTCGCCCACCTCTGCCATCTTGTTGTACGCGTCTCTGGCTGCGTCGTACTCGGACTCAGAGAGTGCGGCCATTGCGACAGGCAACCAGGCCACATAACGCTCGGGGTCTTGTTCAAGGACTTTTCGCGCTTCGAGTTTCGCTGTTTCAAAATTGCCGGCGTACATTGAATACAACGCAAAATTGGAGCGGAACAATGCGCGACTTGGGTATATATCTATCACGCGCATGCCTTCCCGAAGCGCGCCCTCGAAATCGAGGGTGGCGAAGTAGGCGATAGCGAGATTGTTGTGACCGGGCCCGTCCGCCGGGAATTTCTCCACGAGCGACTGATAGGTTTCCTTCGCCTTGTCGTAGTTACCGGTGACCGCAATATAGTAAAGGCCCAGAGTCCTGAGGCGCTCACGCTCGGTCATGGTATCCATCTTGGACAGCGCGCGTTCCCAGAGCTTCGTTGCTTCCTCCGTCCGGCCAAGATTGAAGAGGCTGAGCGCCCACCCGGACAATGCACGACCGAAATTCGGGTCCTGGTCGACGGCGCTCTCGTAAAAAGCGAGCGCCTCCTCGTGTTGCCCTCCCAAGGCAAGCTCCTGCGCCTCCGAGTAAGCTTTGGCCGCCTCAAGGGATGCGGCGGTGAATGTCTCCACGGCACCGGCTTCTTTTCGACCTATCGTGTCGTCACCCAGTGCTTTCCGTATTTCCTCGGATAATTTTCCGACAGCCATCAGCACGTCAGCAGTTGAATCGGCGTTGACGGACTCCGACGCAACCGTTTCGTCCCCGGCCGGGTCCACCACATCGACCGATATGTCGAAGCCGGCGCCATCCGGCTCCACCGTCCCGAGCAGCACGAGGTCGATACCTGATCTCACAGACAGCAGCCGGGAAACATTGGCATCGAGCTTGTCACCGAGCCCGAGCTGGCTCGACTCGGCAAGCGCAGAATTCCGGGAGTAACTCGTAACGAAGGGCGCACTCTCGATTCCGATATTGAGCGCTTGCTCGAGCGAGCCATCGAATATCGGATTGCCCGTACGATTATCGAAATCCGCGATGAGGATCGACAGAGGTTCCAGCTCAGAACTGACGGGTTCGATCTTGCCCGAGATATTCAGATAGACGGAAAAGATCAGGGCTACCGTTAGTACGCCGATTACAACGAAATCCATGCGTCGCCCGCCGAACGGGATGACCATGGTGTCGGTGGCGTCCGCCTGGACCTCGATACCTTTCTCGGTAATATCGAAAACCCAGGCAAGCACGATCGTCACCGGCAGGCCGATGATGGCAACGATGATCACCGCCTGCAGCGCCCAATCCGGAGCCTCGAAGGCGTCGAAAAGGACGCTGGACACCTCGACGGCGATCCAGGCGATACCGACATAGAGACCGGCGGTGCGGAACACCTCGCGTCGCCGGAGCTCTTTGATTAGCTTGTGCATTTTTGGTGCCGGTGGACAGATCGTCGAAGTCGAGAGTCTAGCATCGCTGCAGTGGCGCCATGAAGCCGGGGCGGCTTATGTAAGGCCGCCACCGTTGCGCCAGTACCGGACCGTGAGTTGGTCTATTGCTAACATGAATTGAATCGCATATCCTCAGGAAATATCTAGGTTTTTATCAACCTCTGGTGGGGGATCACCAATGACTAGCAAGACCATCAACCGTGGCGCACTCGTAATGCTCGCCACAATCGTCGCCATGCCTGTCTTCGCCCAGGAGCAGTCGGACGTGGCCATCTTCGAAGAGATTCTCGTTACCGCGACGAAGCGCGAGCAGACGCTCCAGGAAGTCCCTGTGGCGGTATCGGTTGTCTCCGCCGACGTCATGAACGACGCCCAGGTGCTGGATATCAAGGACCTGCAGTTCCTCGTACCCTCGTTGCGCGTCAGCCAGCTGCAGACGAGCGCAAACGCGACATTCCTGATCCGAGGCTTCGGTAATGGCGCAAACAACGCCGGTGTGGAGCCGTCGGTGGGTGTGTTCATCGATGGCGTCTACCGGTCAAGGTCGGCGTCGAGTCTTGCCGATTTCCCGAATCTCGAGCGCATCGAGGTGATCAAGGGCCCGCAGAGCACCTTGTTTGGCAAGAATGCATCGGCCGGCGTCATCAACGTGGTGACGGCGAAACCGTCGCTCGACGCTTACTCCGGTTCCGCAGCGTTTACCTACGGCGACTACGACCAGGTCATCGTCAAGGGCGACGTCACGGGGCCTCTGTCCGACACCTTCGCCTGGAGCCTGTCCGGCAACTACAACCAGCGTGACGGCTATTTCACCAACCTGGAAACGGGCACCGACTTCAACGAACTGAGCCGCTGGGGTGTTCGCGGCCAGCTGCTGTGGGCGCCGTCCGACACTTTCGAGGCACGCTTCATCGCGGACATGGACGAAATCGACGAAGTCTGTTGCGGCGTCGCGAACCTCGTCGACGGCATCTCGGGCGTCGGCATCCGGTCGCCGGGTGTCGGTGGCGATTACCTCGCCGAACAGCCGTTCTCCTATGAAGGTATATTCAATTTCGACGCCGTCAACGAGATCGAGAACAGCGGCGTTTCTCTGCAGCTCGACTGGGATTTGAGCGATGCTGTCACGCTGACCTCGATTACTGCCTCGAGGACGCTGGAGCGCTTCGACAATGCCGACAGCGACTTCACGACGGCGGCCCTGCTTTCCGAAACTGCAGCCAACCTGACGGACACGAAGCTGGACACCTTCACGCAGGAATTCAGGCTGTCCGGCTCAACCGAACGGATGGACTGGCTGGTCGGCGCGTTCTATTTCGACGAGGATGTCGAGCAGAACAGCGGCGTGCTGTTCGGTGCGGACGCACGTCCGTACGTCGACACCATGACCAAGCTGCTGGGTGTCCAGACCGGCGATTACACGTTGCTGGAAGCGCTCAACCCGGCCGTCCCTTCGCCGCTGTCGATACTTGAAGACGCCCTGTTCCTGCCCCCGGGGATATTCCTCGCGGAGGGACAAGGCACGCTCGAAGCGGCAACCATGTCCAACCAGGCCCTGTCGCTGTTCGCGCAGGTCGAC
>Ga0209536_100002009_pt1 | contig 33253 bp, 34 predicted proteins | sample DeeMarSeWOR28_12_FD_187461 | JGI IMG/M metagenome (GOLD analysis project Ga0209536, IMG submission 187461) | Marine sediment microbial communities from White Oak River estuary, North Carolina - WOR-2-8_12 (SPAdes) (version 2) | ecosystem: Environmental > Aquatic > Marine > Intertidal zone >... | reverse complement strand
TCACCTAAAATCTTGTTAACAATACCCATATAATATCCATCTCCTATTCTAACCTGTAAGCTTAATATATAATTATGTTTATAAACTTTTGGCGGAAAATTTCCAGACCTTGTCACCTACGTAATGTATCGTTTTTATTGCTTTGCCTTTTTTTTCATTTTTCATTTGTTCACCAGTCATAATAGCTATCCCAACTGCCAAAGGTTTATGGTGTTTCTCATCACATATCCATACCTGCTCATTTATATTGATACTTTCATCAGCATCAATAATTCCTGGAGCCATTACATCTGCACCGCTTGTAACAAATTTTACTGCACCCATATCAACAATGACAAAATTTTTTTTTGGATTGTATTTATTGATTCCAGTTAATGTAAAAATTATATTGTCCTCATAATACATAAAGGAGGGTACATCATCTATTAAAATTATTTTTATTCCGTCAAATTCTCCAGTTTCTACCAATGATTTTTCATCAATAAAAAATGACTCAAAAACATTTTTTAATTCATTTTGAATTTTTTTTATATCTTTTGATTTTAACCGATGTCTATTCTTAATTTTCATATTTATTTTTTATGTCATTTCATATGTGTTTTTAATATTTGTTTTTAATTTTATAATTGCCCAAATCCTTATAAATATGATATCTATTTCGTGTCCCCAAGGTATAAACGATGGATAAACCATTAAAAATATTACATGCGAGTTTGAATAATCGAGTAATGGTAGAACTCAGAAGTGGTAGAGGATATCATGGAACACTTGATGGTTATGATGTTCCTCACATGAATCTTGTTTTAAAAAATGCAGAAGAAATCGTAAACGGTGAGTCTGCAGCTAAACACAGTACAATTATCTTGCGGGGAGATAATATAATATATGTTTCACCATAACTGAGGTAGTATAAAATGACTAAGGGAACAGCATCAAAAATGGGGGGTAAAAAAGCTCACACTATGTGCAGAAGATGTGGTAAACATGCATTTCATGTTCAAAAAAGAAGATGTGCAGCATGTGGTTTTGGTGAAACTAAAAAGATTAGACACTATAATTGGACAAGGGAAAAAAATTAGATAATTGTTATATCTTTTTTTGAATATCCGCCAATCTTAAGACTTGGATCACCCATTAATACCCATTGCATTACAGTTTTTGCATCAATTGTTGTATCATTATTAGAATTTTCATCCCATTGAATGGGGAATTCATCTAAATAATAACTAATTGCTAAACCCCAGGCTTTTCCAAGATTATCAATTTTATTTTTTCCATATGCTTCAAAAAAATATGTTGTGAGATTTCCCCCTCCACCACCCTTTTTTGGATCAAGTTTATCATCTGAACCATATCCAAGGGCAGTATTTCCAATAGTTGCAATACTTCCCCCACCTATTTTTCTTGTTAGACGCCAGCTAAAACATTCATAACAACCTAGTTTTGAAGTCCAATTATTGCTTTTTAGTAAACTTACATTAAACATACTATTATGGCAACCACCGACAATACAGATAGGTAGCTTTTTACCGTTAAATAAAAATGGAATGTGCTGTAATTTTAGACCATAAATAATTGGTTTATCATTTGGTGGGTATGTACCCCATAGGTAAGGTGAGCCATGGCCTGCAAAATAAATAAAACCGCATCCTTTGTTCCAAGTATTTATTACATCGCGTGGACCAGTTAGACCACCTTCAGAAGTCCAGAGCTTAATATGATTAAAATCTGGCATCATATCAAGAGCCTGCTGGGTTTCATCCTCCCCTTCATAAATATCATTTCCCAGGTAAGTGTCTCCTGCAACAACTACCATTTTATTAAACCATTCTGTACCACTATTGTTTACCTTTTCATAATTAATAATTTTTTTTACCATAACCTTTACTTCAAACCTGTTTCTACATGGAAGTCTACCAACATATACATCTGGGTATAAATCCAGTATATCTTCAGCAGATTTGTTATCCTTCCATTCACCAAATATACCATCTCCATCAGTATCCCAGCTTGAAAACTCCCCTTTGGAATCATATATGTCTGCAAAATATAAATCACTAAGAAACCTTTTCTCTAGATAATTACCCCATTCATATGTTCCACCCCATCTATCTGCAAGATAGGCATATCTTATTGGTAACCAATATATCTCATTTTTTGAAATTTGTTTTTTAACACCACCCACCAATAATACATATTTTATACCACAATTATCCAAGGTTTCCTTTATGAAGTACTTTATTTTCTCAGCATTATCGCGACCAAACCAAATTTGGTCATAAATAAAATCTAATGTTACAAGTTTTGTTTCCATTCCAAATTTATTTTTATGATTAACAAGTGGCTGAAGGATTCGTTTAAATTGTTTTGGAGCTATTATTAAAAGTTCACAAATACCCGAATTACTTTCTTTTATTTTTTTTAATGAATTGGAAATCATTTGTGAATTTAATGTTGGGAAAAAAGCCAAACTGATAAATAGAAATATAACATATAAAAGTAATAATTTTTTACAAAATTCTTTCCCCATGATAATAATAATATAAGGATTTATTTATAAATTTTTCCAAAGATATATTAAAATTATTATACCTAAACTTATATGCCTCTCATTAAATGAAACAAAACTGTATATTTTATTGTTATAAAAAAACCAGAAAGCAAAATCATCAAATCAAAAACAAAATAAAAAAAGTAGAGATGGTAATGTTTGATATGGATGGGGTATTAACTGATATTGTAAGCTCTTGGAAATATATCCATGATTATTTTAATACTTCAAACGAAAGATCTGTTGATGAATATCTAAAAGGGAAAATCGATGACATGGAATTTATCAGAAGAGATGCTTCTTTATGGAAGGAAAATGGAAAACCTATAAAAAAAGATAAACTCGTAGAAATATTATCTGATGTCCCTCTTATGAAAGGGGCAAATAAAATTATTGATTTTTTATCTAACAACAATATAAAAACTGCTATTGTTAGTGCAGGTCTTGATATACTTGCAAATAGAGTAGCAAAGGACCTTGGAATCGATTATGTTTTAGCAAATGGTATAAAAACTGATAAAAATGGATATCTCAATGGAATAGGGATTCTCGGAGTTAAACTGATGTACAAAGATTTAGCTGTAAAATCCTTTGCTAGAAAAAATAATATTCCTTTAGATAGAATTATCTCTATTGGCAATTCTTGTTTTGATATTCCAATGTTTGAAATAACTGGTTTAAGTATTGCATTTAATCCAGGGGATGAATGCACTAAAAATGCAGCTGATGTTTTAGTCGAGAGTAAGGATCTAAGTCAAATACTAGGTTTTATTCAAGATTACATTTAAAGTTAATTTGCCGGATTAATAACTTTTCCCATAAAAAGGATAGCACCTGTTTCTTTATGTTGTATCAAAAACATAAACGGATGATTTGCAATAAACTCCTTAAATTCAGGAATAGCAGTTGCCTCCATAATTATTGCAGTTGCTGCTGCTGCTTCAGTTCCTTCTTCATTAACCTCAACAAATGATTGATGCAGCGCTGTTCCGATGAATAAATTTCTAGTTCCATCCATACCTGAAAAATCAGCTGTTCCTGGAAGGAAGGCATCAATAATTCCCATATCTCTTAGAAGGTCATTTAAGATATACTTTTTTTCAAATTTAAATTTAGGAATTTGAACATTAATCTCTAATTCGTAAAAACCATTTTTCCAATTTGAAAGATTTTGAATGTTAATTGCTGATTCAGCAATTGAAATATCATTTTCCTTTGGAAGGACTATAATCATTGATAAATCATTACCTGAATAATCCAATTCTAGGATCTGTAAATCATCAGTTTCTGTGTAGTTGAAATCTGATTCTTGGCTCATCATATCAACTTTTATCTTATTTTTATTTAATAGTTCAAAATCATTTACAAAAGTATTGTCCGGGTCAAATGGATTTGCCCAAAGTCCTTTAAAGTAAATTGCATTTGTCAGGACAAGTTTAGTCATTTCAGATAACATACTAGCATCAATCATATCCTTAATTTTATCATGAGTTTTTTCTTCAATCCAATTATTTATCGTTTCAGCTGCTTCAACGTTTTTAGCAAAATCAAGTTCGTTTGCTTCAGCAATATAATAATTTTTTAGCAGATATAAATAATCCTGAAGAAACTCATAGTCCTCATGGGCCCAAAAAGCATTAGCTGTACTAATTGTATATCCGCGTTGATTTTGATTTAAAAGATTATAGACTTTTCCAAAAGTCCCAAGGGTGACTGAATCATTCTGTAAAACATTTAGCACATTTTGCATTTCTATTGAAGTGTTTTCTTTTGCTCCTTCATAAGCCATTGAAAGGGCAACAAAGATACTATATGGTGAAAAGAAAATATTATCATTTTCACTAGAGGTAATGTGCTTATAGAATTCAAAAGAAAAATCATTTAATGAGTTTATCAATGATATAACACTTTCAGCTGTTGCATTAGCATCATCAGCAAGTGGGGCTTTTTCAGAAATTTTTATTTCGGGTTTTAAATTCGACAAATATATGAGAGAAAAAATTGTAGCAATTATTATAATAAAAATTCCAAATATAGCAAATGTTTTTTTCGTATTCATATTAATCACTAATTTTAAAGTAATAATAAGCAGTTATATAAAAGATATGAAAATGTATGGTAAATACCAAACAACCTCAAGGTTATTTGGCATATAATAATTTATAGAAAAATATCATAAATTTTAGATTCATATTTTTAATATATTTTTGTTAAGATATATATGAATAAAAAAGAAGTTAATATATAGGAATTTATTATTGAATTCAATTGAAAAGATTTTTTAGAAAAATTATTAAATATATTTTATATATTGAGGAATATACTGGAGGAACTAGTGATTGATCAATAATAGACGATCAGAAATCGAAATTATTAATGAGATTTTAAATCTTTCAAAAAAAGGAGCTCGTAAAACAGAAATTCTTTATCAAGGAAATATGAGTTATTCGCAAATAAAAAGTTATTTACCATTTTTGATTGATAAAAATATTGTTGAAGAATACAAAGAATATAATAATGGTAATTCAACAATTATGTATAAAACAACAATCAAAGGATTAGAACTTCTTGAAAACATTAGGAAAATCTTGATTCATTTTGAATGATATCATTTATTTACTCACAAACTTAGGTTAATAAAATAATTCAATCTATCTATGTATCTCACATAAAAAAATAATCGAGGTTTTTAAATAATCGAAATGAATTATGAGTGTTAACAAGTCACCAAGGAGCATAAAAAAATGAAAAAAGAAAGATGTGTTTTAACAAGTGTTATTGAAACTGAACTTGAAATACTTAAAAGACATATCCATGTATTAAAAACATTACAAGATAAACAACCAATGGGAATAATAAAATTATCTGAAATTACTAAATATCCTCAACATATGGTTCGATATTCATTAAGAATCCTTGAACAAGATGGATTAATAGAACCTTCGCCTCAGGGGGCAATTACAACTGAAGAGGTCTCTAAAACTATAACATTGCTAAAAACAACCTTAGATAAGATTAGCAAAACAGCTAGTGATATAAAAAAGACACTTGATTAAAAAATATTAATAAAAAATTCTTTAATTGCCGAGGTAACTCAGCTGGGAGAGTGCACGGCTGAAGACCGTGATGTCGTGGGTTCAAGTCCCACTCTCGGCATATTTAATTAAATAACCGCCAAAATTTTAAATACCCAAAATCTGTTTTAGAAAACTAGGGATGCCAAAATAGAAGGATAATTGGAAAATTTAAGTAATTGTAAGTAGGAAGGGATGTAATCTGTATCTTAAAGAAGTTAGAATGGAAAATTTCAAATCATTTGGTAAAAAACTTATTGTACCATTTTTTCCTGGCTTTACTGCTATAACAGGTCCAAATGGATCTGGAAAAAGTAACATTGCTGATGCAATTCTTTTTGTTTTAGGTCCAAAAAGTTCAAAAGTTATGCGTGCTGGAAGACTGACAGATCTGATATTTAATGGTGGTAAAAAACATAAAAATCCTGCTAAATTTTGTAAAGTTTCATTGGTTTTTGATAATAAAAAGAGAAGAATGCCTGTAGATACTGATGAGGTTGTTCTAACAAGAATGATCAAAAGAGCACCTTTGAAAAATGATCCAAATAATTATTATAGCAAATTTTATGTTAATGACCATGGTGCAACATTTTCTGATTTTGAAAATATCCTATATCATGCTCGCATGACCGGAGATGGATATAATATTGTCAAGCAAGGCGATGTGACAAGTCTTGTTGAGATGGGTTCAGTTGACAGAAGACGTTTAATTGATGATATAGCAGGTATAAGTAACTTTGACAATGATATTAAAAAGGCTGAAAAGGAAGAACTTGAGGTAGATAATAACCTTGAAAGGATAAAAATAATTTTATCTGAAATATCCAATCAGATTAGACAACTAAAAAATGATAGAGATGGAGCATTTCGTTATAAAGAATTAAAAGACCAATTATATGAAACAAAAGCTAAAATTGCTCTGAAGAAAAAACAAGATGTCGAGGCTCAGATAGCTGAAATAAATAGACAAATTGAAAATTATGAGAAAGAAAAAGAAAAATTAGATGAAAAAAATAAAGCTTTAAAAGAAGAATATGCCACATCACAGAAAGAATTAGAAGATATTGAGAAAAAAATTGGAGATGTTGGCGGAGATGAAGTTAAAGATATTAAAAAACAAGTAGAATCAATCCGTAGCAATGAAATAAAAGTTGCGGAGAGGATTAATTATACCAATGATGAAATAATAGAGATACAAAATGAACAAAATGAATTAAAATCAAATCTTACTTCTATTGATAAAGAACTTGAAGAGCATATTAATAAAAAAGAACAACTTGAGAAGCAGATTGAAGAAAATAAATCTGAATTAGAGGAAAAAGAAAAAGAACTTTCAAATTTAAAAAAAGATATTGCTCAATCTGATGATAAATCAATGGATTTGACCCATGAATTGGCAAAAATGCGGGAGGAGTATAACGAGAAAAATACTGAGATTCATGAGCTTAAATTAAAAAGGAATCGATTTACTGATAAAATAGAAAGTTTAGAATTACTTATCGCTGAGATGCAGGAAACCAAATCCACTTATGAGTTTGAATTAAAGGATATTGAATGGCAGTCAGAAGAGTTTAATAAAGATTATAATGAAAATGTTAAAAAAGTAAGTAATCTTGAAAACAATCTTTTTAATAATAAAAAAAGAGAATCAGAGCTCTCTGAGGAACTTGCAGATTTGGAAAACATTATTTTAAGACTTCAGCGTGAACAATCAAAACTTAAAGCTGAATTGGATGCTTTGCAGTCAGTTGAGGGTAAATACAATCCGGCTGTTAATGAAATTTTAAAGGCTTGTAAAAATGGATCCTTAGAAGGCATCCATGGAACCATTGCTGAACTTGCAAAAGTTGATGAAAAGTTTGAAACATCTGTAGAAATTGCTGCAGGTTATCGTATGCAATCAATAGTTGTTGATAATGACGAGGTTGCAGCTAAAGCGATAAAATTTTTACAGAAAGAAAAACTTGGAAGAGCTACGTTTCTTCCGTTAAACAAGATGATTGCCGGTAAGCCTCGAGCCAAAGCACTTATCGCAGTAAAGGACTCAAAAACCTACGGATTTGCAATTGATCTTGTTAAGTTTAAAGAGGAATATCAGGGTGCTTTTTGGTATGTATTTGGAGATACTGTAATTGTAGATGGTCTTGATGATGCACGCAGACTCATGGGCGGAGTTCGAATAGTTGACCTAAAAGGTAGTTTAATTGAAGCAAGCGGAGCTATGGTTGGTGGTAGTAAACCAAAAACACATATCTCTTTCAGTAATGCAGATAGAAGTAAACTTGAGGAGATTACAAAAAACCTTCAAGATGCAATAAAACATCAAGATTCACTATCAGATGAATTAAAAGAACTTAGAAAAGAAATTTCTGAAATAGAGAGAAATCTTAGTGGATTAAAAATATCTGGTGATAAAGAAAGTCAAGTCAAAGATATAGATGTAAGAAGAAAGGAATTTACTGGAAAATTGGAAATAATTTGTAAAGATTTAGATGAAAAAATAAAAGAAAAAGAAGAACTTGAATTAAAGAAAAAAGAGGTTTTATCACAAATCGATATTTATCAAAAACGAATTGAAGAATTAGATTTAGTAAAAGAAGAAAAAGGAAAACTTCTATTAAAAGGAACAAAAAAAGAACTAGCTCAGAATGCTAGGACTTTTGAGGAAGAAGTATCCACTCTTCAATCAACCTTTTTAAGTATTTCATCTGAGATTGACGCTTTAGGAACAAAAATCGAACTGCTAAATGAGAGAAAGGATGAAATTTCTAATAAAATTGATGAGAAGAATAAAGAAATTGAGGAAAAAAAGAATTCATTAAAGGAATTAAAAGACAATCGTTCAACATATCGCGATGAGTTAAAAGCACTTATGACTGTTGAAGAAAAGATGACAGGTGAGATAAAGGAATTAACAGTGAAACGAGACGGGATTTATAAAAAGACAGTTACAATTGAAAATGACCTGGATAAGGCAAACACTAGAATTGAATCTTATTATGATTTGATATCAAGGGCAAAATATAGGATACCAACTCTTGAAGAGGCTGTAAAAGAACTTGACCAGGAGCTCAAATTGTATAATGTTGAAATCAATGAGCCGAAACTTCCTAATGTTGAATCATTAAAAGATTCTGTTAAGGTAATAGAAGAGTCCATGAGAGAACTAGAACCTGTGAATATGCGAGCTTTAGATGAATATGAGCATCAATCAGAGCGGAAAAAGAAACTTGATGAGGATGTAAAGCATTTAAAGGATCAAAAGAAAAATCTTATAAAATTAGTTGGCGAAATAACAGAGCAAAAAACTGAGAAATTCTATGAGGTTTTTGATTCTATAAATAAAAATTTTAAAGATATGTATGCTCAGCTTTCTGAAGGAGGGGAAGCAGAACTCCAACTAGAAAATCCAGATAAATTATTTGAAAGTGGACTAACTATAAAAGCAAGGCCCCGTGGTAAAAAAGTACTTTTACTCTCTGCCTTATCTGGTGGTGAAAAAAGCATTGCATCTCTTGCATTTATTTTTGCTATTCAGCATTATGATCCAAGCCCATTTTATGTTTTAGATGAGGTTGATATGTTCCTTGATGGGGTAAATGCAGAAACAGTTAGTCGTATGGTAAAAAGAAATTCTGATGATTCACAGTTTATAATGGTGACACTCCGAAAGGTTGCACTTAAAGAAGCAAATCATGTTTATGGAGTTACTATGAGAGATACTGGTATTTCAGAAATGATTGGGGATATTGACCCTAATTTAGTTGGACCCAAGGGAGAAATAAATTCTGAAGGAGGAAAAACGGTTGCAGCAGCTTAAAATTGACAATGACGTAATTAATCACCTTTTATTTCATAAGTCAATTATTGATGAAGAAGACAATGCATCAAGGGTAAATCATTACATTAGTATGCTTCAAAAATCAGACGAAGGAGAATACATATCAATAGATGATCCATTTGATAGATCAATTGCACTTGCTTTTGAACTTGTGATGCAACAACATCTCAATCCCTGGAATATTGATTTAGTAAATTTTTCAACAATGTATCTTAAAAGGGCAAAAGACGAAAAGATTGATTTAATTACTGCTGGTCGAATTATTTACATGGCTTGGAAGGTATTGAAACTTCAAAGCGATGATCTTGTTGTAAATATGGAATCCCAAGAAGAAAAATATGAACCTTTTGATTGGGGAGATATTCCAACAGAGATGTGGCTTAGTAAAGATGATGCTTATTCTTATACAAATCTAGTAGTAAATATGCAAAAGTCTCCCTTGGAAGAACCAATAAGAAGAGATGCTAAAAGAAAGGTTACACTAATTGAATTGTTAAATGCATTTGATCAAGCTAAAAGAGATGTTGAGGAACACCAATTAATTGAGAAACAAAGACGAGAAGAAAGGGAAAGAATTACAGAGAAAGCAAGAAAAAGAATGAAGGGAACTGCTGTTGAAGATCATTTAGAAGAAGATGTTGAAGCAGTATGGAAAAGAATTAAAAATATACCACGAAAGACAATTACAATATTTGATATATGTGAAAAAAAAGGGCGGGAGGAATTAATAAAGGTTCTAATGTCTGTATTATTTCTAGCTATGGATGAAAAAGTTTTGATTTATCAAAAGAAATTTCCATTTGGAAAAATATATATAAAAAATATGAAATAGAGTTGAAAGTAGGGGTAATTCCTATGAGTATAAATGAAAAACGTCTAATTGAATCTGTATTATTTTCTGCAAGTAAACCTGTCAGTATCAACGAAATAAAAGAAGCAACTGGTCTAACTCCTAATACAATCAAAAAAACCTTGGATGACTTGATTGAAGATTACAACGTTAAAAGGAAAAACGAAACATCAATGGAAGTAATAAAAGCAGGTGATAAATTTGCTATGCAGGTCAAGAAAAGATATTCTGAACAATCTATAATGATATCCAAACCAGAAATTGAAGGAAACTTATTAAAAACTTTAACACTGATTGCTTTTCATCAACCACTAAAACAATCAAATCTCAGAAGAATGATTGGAACAAAGGCTTATGAACATGTCGATGAACTTGCATCTATGAAACTTATCTCTGCAAAACAACATGGATCAACAGAGATGCTTACAACAACAAAATTATTTCCTGAATATTTTGGAATAAGTTCTACAAACCCTGAGGAGATTAGAGATTTTTTAATCAAGAAAGTCGCTGGGATCAATAAAGAGTAAGTTAGATTATAAATCAAATACTATATCTTTTTTTTAAAAAAAAATTAATTGGATAGAATCGTAAGGATACCGGATAACAATTGTACAACAAAGCCTTTTAAAGATTAGCTCTAAAGTAATAATCATGATTGTTGGGCTGAGGAAGGAAAATATAATTTTTTCATCCTTTCACCTCCTCTCCTTATCACCTCCAAACTTCCCAGCTCAGCAATTAAATTTTAATATTTATAAAAAATTTTTAATATTTAACAAAAATATCAGAAAAAGTTTAATATATAGAAGTATATTAACATTTGTTAATTAATATATAGAAATTAAGGGGAGCAAAAAATGAAAAGCACAAAATATTTTGTTGTTGGGTTGCTACTGATAAGTAGCATTGCAGCAATAAGTATAGGTAAAGAAGCTGGTGAATATCAAGAGACAATAAATATATCATTTACTAATCTAGAAATATTTAATAGTGATGTTGAACAATATGTAGAGTTAGATTTAGGGGGAGCAAGTGGAGTTTTATATCAGCAAAATCAACCTATCCTACCGATATACTCAAAAAAGTTGACACTTCCATTTGGAACTGAAATTTTAGATATTGAGTGTAATGTTGGAAATATCAAAACAGAGACGTTATCAAGTAAAATTATTCCTGCACCAAAAGCAGTAATACCTGATATGGATTCAAACTCTCAAATTCAATACATAATGGATGATAGTATCTATAATTCAAATGAGCTATTCCCAGATAATTGGTATGATTACTATGTAGGAGTAGGTCTTGATGAAAATAAGATACATAAAACATTCCTAACAATAAGGGCATTTCCAGTAAGATATAGTCCTGGAACTGATACACTTAACTATATCGAAAATATTGAATTAAAAGTTTCATACCTAATACCTGATGGAAGTCCTTTCCCACAAAATACAGACTATGAGTTAGCAATTATTGCACCACAGAAGTTTAAAAGTGAACTTCAGAAACTGGTAACCCATAAAACATCAAAAGGTATGACAACAATTCTTAAAACAACCGAAGATATCTATAATGAATATACTGGGATTGATAAACCGGAACAAATAAAATACTTCATAAAAGATGCACTTGAAACATATAATACTACATATGTATTATTGGTAGGGGGATTAAACTCTCTTTTAAAAGCACAACCAAGAGACGATAAGACCAAAGGAGTTATAGATTGGCATCTACCAGTTAGATACACATATAACAGAGAACAGCAAGGACTTTATGACCCAGGTTTCCTAAGTGACCTATATTACGCAGATATCTATAAAGAAGGTGGAGAATTTGATGACTGGGATTCAAATAATAATGGTGTTTTTGCAGAATGGTATGGTATTAACAAAGATATCTTAGACTTCTACCCTGATGTTTACGTCGGTAGACTTGCTTGCAGAAATATATATGAAGTTAGAATTATGGTAAATAAAATCATTAATTATGAGGAAAAACCAGCTGGTGACTGGTATGATACAATAATTGTATGCGGTGGAGATTCATTTGATGATGTTGGAACCAATTATTTAGAAGGAGAAGTTGTCTCTGAAAGAATAATTGGAGATTATATGACAGAATTTACACCCATCAAAATGTATGCTTCACATAAGACTTCAAAACCAAAATATACCTGCGAAGGTTCAAATATTATAAGAGAACTTAGTAAAGGTGCAGGTCACTTGTTCCTTGACGGACATGCAAGTCCATATACTTGGACAACCCATTGGCCAGGTGAGTTCGGCGGTGCAGACTCTTGGACTGAAAGATTTTGGGTTTGGGATTTTCCATGGATTTTAAATGGAGGAAAACTTCCATTATGTGCTGTTGAGGGATGTCATAACAGTCAGTTCAATGTATCGATTCTCGAAGCTCTTTCAGATACTTCTGGAGCTAAAAAAACATGGTGTTATGGTCAACCTATACCTGAATGCTGGAGCTGGTGGCTCGCCCGAAAGATTGGAGGCGGTTCAATATCAACAATTGGAAACACAGGACTTGGTTATGGTGCTGTTGGAGAACATGGTGATGTTGATGGAGACGGTATAGTTGAACCTGACGTTCTCGAGGCCTTTGGAGGACTATATTTCGATCAATATTACAAAGTAATGGATGCAGGAGCAGGTTATCTTGGAGATTGTCACAGTGGTGCTTTAACAAGTTATCTAGATATACGTCCAGGTATGGGTGATAAAGTCGATGCAAAGACAATGGAACAAATGGTACTTCTTGGAGATCCAAGCTTAAAGATTGGCGGTTATGGTGCTAGCACTGGACTCAGAGCTGAAATAGCTGATGCCGATGCAGGAGTAGCAGGTGCACCATTTAGTGATGTAATGTTTCAAGCCTCAGCATATAACGCACAAGGAGAAACAACCTTTAATTGGGACTTTGATAACGACGGCCAATATGATGATGCAGAAGGAGATATTGCATCCAATGCCTGGTATCTACCTGGAGTATATTGGGTAGGTTTAAAAGCAACAGATGAAACAGGTCAATCTGATTACTACAATACAGTTGTCGAAATAACAATTGGTGCAGATACACCAGCAAGACCATCTGGTGATACAATTGTTAAACCAGGAACCGAATATACATACACATCAAATGTAAACACACAAAGTGGATACTGGAACAAAATATTTTACAAGTTTTCATGGGGCGATGGTACAGAAACAGAATGGACTGAATCATCCAGTGCATCACACGTTTGGAACCAAAAAGGATTATACAACGTCAAAGTCAAAGCATTACTAATGCATGAATCAGAAGAAGATGAAGATATCAAGGAAACAGACTGGTCTGACCCACTCACAGTTAAACTATCCAAATCAAAATCTGGACAATCATCGATATTTGAGCTCATTCTACAACATATCCTTGAACAATACCCAAATGCGTTCCCAATACTAAGACAACTATTAGGACTATAAAATAGTCCTACTCTCTTTATTTTTTTATTTTTAATTTTTTTTCAATAGATTTAAACATATAATTTACATTAGTAAAATTGGATGCATATAAGCAAACAAGAGCTTTATCAACAAATTCAGGATATAAAAACAAAAGAGCAGTTTCAAAAAGAAATCGATAAATTAAAAAAAGAGTATGATGGACTTTTTGATGATGAAACATCTGCATTATTAATTGTTGATGAACTGGGCAGAAATAAAGAAAATACATCTAAAGTAAATGATCTCAAACCTGGAATTGACTCAACTATTTTTGGAAGGGTAACAAAAATTAACCAATTAAGAAGTTTCAATCGTAAAAATGGATCAGCTGGACGAGTAATAAACTTAGAATTAACAGATGAGACAGGTTCATGTGGACTTGCTTTATGGGATAAAGATGTTGAACTTGTTAAAAACAAGGCAATAAAAAAAGGAACTGATATCAAAATCATCAATGGATATGTAAAAGATGGTTTCAATGGAATTGAGATAAACGTTGGACGCTGGAGTATAATAGAGATCCAACCAGATACAAAACCAGATTTGAAAATAGAGAATCAATCTTTAACAAAAGGAATAATTGGAAAACTAATAGAAATTGAACCCACTCGAGCTTTTTTCAAAGACAATGGAGATTTTGGATTTGTGACAAATATCAAACTTGAAACAAAAGAGGATATAAAACAGATAACAGTGTGGGACAAGAAGGTTAAGGAGATCCAGAAGATAAAAAAGGGAACAGTTTTAGAAATTAATGATATTGATACTAGAGAAAAAAATGGTGAAAAAGAACTACATATAAATAGCAAGGGAATAATTAAAAAAATCTAGCATCCACCTTGAAAATACTCTACATTTTTTTCAAGAGCATATTGTGCATTTTGTAACTCTCTGCCAAGATACATATAATGAGTGGGCAGTAATTTTGGAATTTTTTTTGCTATAGTATCACACAATGCATCTGCTTTTATGCCTGTAAAAATTTTTTGTAGATTACCTGAGACTATCTTATTATTTTTATATACATTTGAATAATATTCAACTCTAATTTCTTTATTCTTCCTATCAATTTCTATTACAAAAAAACCATTAGGATCTAAGATTACATCCTTTTTTGGAATTTTTTTTGCTTTTATTAATACAACTTCTTTGTCAGCCATATACCTCTTCACCTGCCTTTACCAAGTTGTTTAACTTTTGATAAGCCACATCCCTTGGAAGCATTCTCTGTCCACAATCTGGTGCTATTTGTATAATCTTACCATCAAATACATCAATTCCCTTTCTTATATGATTTATAATTTCATCAATTGATTCAACTCTGATATCATCTGATTGTACACATCCTAAACAAATTTTTTTTGTTACATCATATTTTTTAAAAGCATCAAATAATTTTGGAGAGGCTTTGAATTCATGAGATAAAATGTCTATTGGCATATCTAATAGTTCTGGAATAATCTTTGATACATCTCCGCATACATGAAGTCGGGTTGGACATGAGAGTTCATTTGTAAGAATTTGAATCAGTTCTTTTCCATATTCAGGAACACCCATAGAAAAAAATGGTTCATCAATACTTATCATATCAACATATTTTTTCAATATTTGTATTTCGTTTTTAAGAGCATATGCAAAATCAAAAGCAAGCTTATTTTCACTTTTATAAAATAAATCAACAGAAGATTTCATCAAGGTATAAGGACCAGTTATTAAACCTATCAATTGTCTATCTTTAGGTATTATACTTCGAACATATTTTTGATCATCAATTGTGATAGGACCATTGTATTTAATTTCACCAATTATTTCTGTTCTATCTCTAATTCTACACCCTTTTAGTTTTCTTGTAAAAATATTTACAAAAGGATCACGGGTTTGTCCATCTGAAACCATTTCTATACCCGATTTGATCATATCATCAACTGCAGATTTGATATATTTGTTCCATGAGAGATTATTTTGATTAAAATAAAAATCCATGAGTTCCATATTATCAATAACTGATGGATATGACCCAATAACTGTTGGTTTAACTTTTTTCATTAGAATAATTTCCTCCTGGGATGAGTTCCATCTGGAGTTATCCCAAAATAACTCTCAGCATATTCAGAGATCAAAATATCTTGCCAGGCAATAATTGGAAAAACTAAATCAGCATTTTTCATTGGGCCAAATATTGCAAAATCACCACCAAACAAAGGAATATTGATGTTAGAAGAGGCATCAACAGATTTTCGTGCTATTTCAAAATCTTTCAACCATTTAGATTTTTCTACAACATTGTGTATAGCACAGCCAGTTGGAAGACCATATTCTTCTTTAATTACAGGTATTGCAGCAATAGATGCGCCACTATTATCACCTGGTGCCATTGCAGCAGTATCAATAAGTATTTTTTTAATTCCTAAGTTTTTGGTCATATCAAGCAAACCTGTATCCATCAGATTTGCACCATTTTGTAAAACTTCAATCTTACCATCAGGGGATTTATCTTTTGGATTAAATGCAACTATAATAGCCATTTCAGGAGTATGTTTTTTTAATGCATCGTATTCTTCTTTTTTAATCCCAACATGTATAGAGTTATAGATTGTTCGGGAAAGCAGATTTTTTTTATCAAGATACTCAAGTGTTTTTATTTTCAACGAAGGATCAATTATGTCTATTGAAAATGGATTTTTTTCTGGAATATTTTCATCTATGAAGTCAATTATTTTTTCAATATATTCTTCTTTTTGAATAAAGAAATCAGGAATGGATGGATTTCCAATCCTATCACTTAGGCTCATCATATTATTAATCTGTTGTTTTCCATCTTGAAAGTCAGGTTCACCTCTAAAAAACAATCCACCAAATAAAACAGTTGGATAAACTCCAGGTTGTCCACCAATTTTTACTCCAGATATTTCCATTATTTCTTGATCTTTAGTAAAAGAAAACATCTATTCACCTCTTTTCTTGATTTTTCCCATATAATCTACTACTATTTTTGAATGTAATGCTCTTTTATCATCTAATAATGCTGCCTTTTCAGGTATTATCCTTATTGCAATGTAAGGTTTTCCAAATGATTCTGGAGATTTCAATATACATTCATTTATTGCATTATCAATTTTGTTTTTATCATTAACACCTATCAGATTGATCGAATTTATTTGCTTTTGAAATCTATTTACCGCTTCTTTATTTAGATTTTCAATATAAGGTATAGCACCAGGAGCATCAATAATTCTATTATTTTCATCTATTCCATTATTATGTAAAGCTAATAGTGATGTTCCTGAACGATGGCCACGTATATCATCTCCGCATACTATCATATATCTGATATGAGGATTTGAGATAATATTTGCTACAACCTTTTCTATACCAATATTTTCAGTTTTAAGAGGTCCATATATTGCGACTTTATCAGAAGGAGTATATTTAACATTAAGAATTACTACTGCAATACATCCATTTTTTGAACATATTGTAAACTCACCACCCCAAGGGTAATACTCGTTCTCCATTCTTAAACTCCTTAATTTTATTCATATTAGTTAAGATAATAAATTATTAATATTTTTACAATTATTTCATTTGTATAAATTGGAAAAAAATATTGTTTTAAAACCAAGTTTTATAATAGTTTTAATCTACCCTACCACACTTTTATAAATAGAAATCAATTACCTTATTTTTGGAGTTTTACGTGGATAAAGATAACGAATTAAATGATGAAATTTCTAAATTACCAGGTGTGGGACCTGCTACTGCAGAAAAACTTAGAGATGCTGGTTATATAGACCCTATGGATTTAGCTGTTGAATCTCCTCAAGAATTAGTAAATGTTGCAGAGCTTGGGCTTGCAACAGCTACAAAGATAATCCAAGAAGCTCGAAAAATTGCTAATAAAGATAATTTTAAGACTGGAAAAGAACTTTTCGAAAAACGTTCTGAAGTTGGGCGCCTTACAACAGGATCTACCGTTCTTAACGAACTGTTAGGCGGAGGCTTTGAAACACAGTCCATAATTGAACTTTTTGGAGAGTTTGGTTCGGCAAAAACCCAAATTGCCCATCAATTATGTGTAAATGTCCAGTTACCTATAGATCAAGGAGGCCTTGATGGTCATGCCTTTTTTATAGACACTGAAAACACATTTAGACCAGAGCGAATTATTCAAATGTCTGAAGCTCTTGAACTGGACTCTGAACAAGTTCTTGAAAAAATCCATGTTGCACGTGCATATAATTCAAGTCATCAAATGCTTCTTGTTGACAAAGTCAAAGAACTCTCAAAAGATAATCCAGCTCGTTTATTAGTTGTTGATTCACTAACTGCTCATTTTCGAGCTGAATATGTTGGAAGGGGTGCCTTAGCAGATAGACAACAAAAATTGAATAGACATATGCATGATCTTTTAAAATGGAGCGATGTTAATAACGGTGTTGTTTGTGTAACCAACCAAGTAGCAGCCAAGCCTGATGCCTTTTTTGGAGATCCCACTAGACCAATAGGTGGTCATATAGTTGGTCATACAGCAACTTTCAGGATATATTTGCGAAAAAGTAAAGGTCCAAAACGAATTGCTAGATTAATTGATTCACCTCATCTACCAGAAGGTGAAGCTGTTTTTTCTGTAATTGACAAAGGTATTAGAGATTAAACAGGGGAAAATAAAGAAAAACTTAAATGTAAGAATAAACATTTCTTCTTGGAGGTGAGTTTTTATGGCTTACACCCATAATGGATGGACGTTGTATACAAGACAAGTAAAACTAAAGGGTGGGAGAATGCAGACGATTTATTTCTTCAGCAAGAGGACTCCAAAGAGTGGGAAACCTTGTGAAATGCCCAATGGATATACAGTAGGAGTTAACAAGAGAACAGGTTTACCATATCTGAAAAAGAAATAAATTGACTGATTGAGCTGACAAATAGGTCAGCTCCATACTTCTTTTTAAATATATTAATGTGTAGCATAGATAGTAGAAATAATAGGTTCTTATAAACTAGGCAATAACAAATCTGTTTAACCAAATTAAGAACCTAATTACTTATTTTTCTTTAACACCTTCTTTAAATATTTTGTTTTGATTAGGATTTGATAGGATGAAAAAAACAAAAATCGGTTTTATAGTTAATCCTATTGCAGGAATGGGAGGAAAGGTTGGATTAAAAGGAACAGATAGTGTTATAAATCAGGCAATTAAATTAGGAGCAAAGCCCATCGCTCATATCAAGGCAGAAGAAACAATAAAAGAATTTGTATCAAGTTTTTCAAATAATGAAATACAATGGTTTACTTGTTCAGGTCTAATGGGAGAATATGAATTAAAAAATGCTGGAATTAAAAATATTGAAATCATCTATAAAGCTTCAAATAAAAATTCAACTTCTATCGATACGAAAAATGCATGTAAAGAATTTTTAAAAAAACAAATCGATTTATTATTTTTTTGTGGGGGGGATGGTACAGCAAGGGATATATTTGAAATTGTAGGAACAAAACTACCTATTTTTGGTATTCCATCTGGAGTAAAAATGCATTCTGGAGTTTTTGCGATAAATACCAGTGCATCTGCAAAAATGCTTAATGAATTTGTAAAAAAACGTCTTACCATTGGTGATGTTGAAATTATGGATCTAGATGAAGAACGTTACAGAAAAGGGGATTGGAATATCAAGTTGTTTGGTATAGCAAAAGGAATAGTTGAACCAACATATGTACAGGTGGGTAAAACAACTTTTGAATCATTATCTGATAATGAAATAAAAGATGAACTTGCTGAGCATATTTTAGACGAAATAGAGCAAAATAGTGATTTTTTATTTCTATTTGGATCGGGTGGAACAATTGATTATATTGCAAAAAAAATGGATATTAAAAATACATTACTTGGTATAGATGCAGTTTATAAAAAGAAAGTAATAAGAAGCGATTTAAATGAAAAAGATATCTTAGGGCTTTTAAAAAGCTACAATAAAGTAAAAATAATTCTCAGCCCTATCGGAGCTCAGGGTTTTATTCTTGGAAGAGGAAATCTTCAGCTTAGTCCAAAAGTTATAAGAAAAATTGGACTTGATAATATAATTGTTATATCAACGCCTTCAAAGCTTTTATCAACACCTTTAATAAGAGTGGATACCGGGGATAAAGAGTTAGATCTTCTTTTTGTAAAAAAAGAATTTATGATGGTTGTTATTGGATATCGTTTAAGTAGAGTTGTAAAAATTAGATTATAAGAGATGAAGACTTTTTGATACAATTTAAATATTTTTTCTATAAGAAGAACTAATTACTCTTAATAAATCATTTATTTGGACTTTATAATAAACATAAAATTTTTTGTTATAATTATACACATAATCCATTAAAACCTGTAGCTAGTTTTTATAGTAGATAAGGAGGTAAAAATTATACAATATGATGAGGACTTGATTTATCTTTTAGCAAATGAATTATCGGATTTATGGTTTGAATGTAAGAATAGATGTAATAAAATTGAAGACATTGTAAAACAAATTAACGAACTAAAAAAGTAAAAATTAACATTTTTAGTAATTATATTCAGATATAAACCAATAACTTTTAATAATTTTAGCTATTACTCAGCAAGCTAAAAAAGGTTGTATCCAACTATGGGGGAAGCATTAATTATGAAAAGAAGCTCAAATGCATTTTTAAAAGAAGAATATGATGAACTTGTTAAGAAAAATTTTGATTGGAAACTGCGCATTCTTGAATCTGGATCAACGCCACATTCAATAGTTGATGGTAAAAAGGTAATTATGTTATGTTCAAACAACTATCTAAATCTCAGTAATCATCCTAAATTAATCCAAGATGCCATTAATGCAGCAAAAAAATTTGGAGCAGGATCTGGTTCAGTACGAGCAATAGCAGGAACTATGAAACTTCATATGGAAGTTGAAAAAAGATTGGCTAAATTCAAAGGAACTGAATCATCTCTTATATATCAAACAGGATTTGCAGCAAACGCAGGACTCATTCCACAACTTGTAGGAAAAGGGGACGTAATCATTTCTGATGAATTAAATCATGGAAGTATTATCGATGGTGTTAGATTAACTAAAGCAGACAGAGCAGTTTATAAACATCGTGATATGGGTGAGCTTGAAAAGGTTTTAAAAGATGCTGATAAAAAATACAAAAGGATTCTTGTGATAACTGATGGAGTTTTCAGTATGGATGGAGATATTGCTCCAATGGATAAAATAGTAAAGATTTCCCAGGGGTATGGAGCAATGACCTATGTAGATGATGCACATGGGGAAGGAGTTATAGGTCCCGATGGTCGAGGAATAGGAGCTCACTTTGGAATTGAAGGAAAAATAGATGTAGAAATGGGTACTTTTAGCAAAGCTTACGGAGTAGTTGGAGGTCTAATAGCTGGTAGTCAAGACCTTGTTAATTTTGCTTATAACAAATCAAGAACATGGCTACTTAGTGGATCACATCCTCCGGCTGTAGCTGGAGCACAACTTGCAGCAATAGAGGTTCTTGAAACAGAACCAGAACATGTGAAAAAATTATGGGAAAATACAGATTATTTCAAAAAAGAACTTAATGGATTAGGATTTGATACTGGTGAAAGTGAAACACCAATTACACCAGTAATTGTTGGAGAATCGGATAAGGCAAAGGCTCTTAGTGATAAATTATTTGCAGAAGGAATTTTTGCACTTCCAATTGTTTTTCCAATGGTTGCTAGGGATAAAGCTCGAATTCGAACAATGATGAATGCTGGTTTAACAAAAGATGATCTGAATTATACCCTTGAAAAATTCGAAAAACTAGGTAAAAAATTAAACATCATTTAATCTTTCTTAAATATGAAAGAAAATACATATCTTCATCACGTAGCTTTACAATATAAGGATAGAAAGAAAGCAGAAATATTTTTTACAAAGATATTAAATCTTTCATTTAAAAAAACATTTACCCTAAATAAGAAGTTATCAAATAACATATTTGGAATTGATGAAGAAGTAATAATTGATGTATATTCAAACAAGGATTGTTATTTTGAAATATTTATTACAAAAAGAAAAACAAAATACAATTATGAACATATTTCAATGGAAATCAGCAATAAAGAAGAATTTATAAGAAGATGTAAAAAATATAATATACAACCTATGTTTATTAAAAAAGATGAAAAAATATTACTTTTTATAAAAGATTATGCAGGTAATTTATTTGAGATAAAGGAAAAGATTTAAATTAACGTTTACTCCATTTACCTTTCTTTTTTTGACTTAATACTTTATCAATTATTGTTTGTTCATCAGCTTCAACTAATGTTTTATCTCTATCCGAATGTTTTTTTAAGGCAGCTTCGATTGCTTCTGAATCAGCCTCTACTATTAATCCATCATCTTCCAATAATTTTTCAGTATCTGGCGCATTATAAATTTCATCGGGTGTCTTTTTATCCGCTTTTTTAATTGCATCATCGACTTTTTTATCAATTTTTCCCTTATCATCATCTTTTTTTATTTGTTCGTCATCTGTTAAAGGCAAATCAGTTTCATTAGGATTGTCAAATTGTGGTAAATCATCAGTTTTTACATTATCATTATTATAATCATCATAAGAGTTAGTATTATTGTTTTCTTGAGTTTTAGGATCTTGGGTATAATCTGTTGGATTTGTATCGTTATTAACGTTATAATTATCAGGGGGATTTTGATATACATCTGTCGGCAATAGTTGAAATGCTTCATGAAGAAGATTTTTTTCTTCAACAGTGGGCAACCAATAAGTGCCACTTTTTTCTTCAAAAACATTTGGTGCTTTTTTATTAAAATGAGCTTTAATTAATAATTTTCCAGAAGCCTTATCTTTACAAACTTCAAGTTTTATATTAACATTATCATCTTTAGACATCCATTCCATCTCTCCTAATTAATTTATGAATATGTTTTTAGGACTTATACTTTTCTAATTGCAAAAATGAGATACAATCTATCATATTATTAGATATATTTAATTGAAAAAATCATAATTTTCCCCATTTTTCTAAAAAAAATTAAAAATGAATTAATGATTTTAAAATTGAAATCATTCCTCTGATATTGGGATTAAAATTTTTATTTGATATATAGTGAAAAAAATCTTTTATCATCAATCTATTTTGTTCTTTGTTTGAATTAAAATTTGATATCATTTGATTATTTTTTGATTCCTTGTTAATTACGATATTTCCATTATCATTATTAAAAATTAAACAATCTTTTATTATATTTTCAGATGATGATGAAAAATAAACTCCATGAACTTTATTATCATATATCCTACAATCAAGTATAATGTTATTATCATTTGATGATGCTATTGCGTCAATTCCTGTATGTGAATTATTATAAAAATCACAATTTGAAATAATATTATTTGATGAGTATTGAAGTTCAATTCCATCGCAATTATTTCTAAAAATACAATTTGAAATTTGGTTATTATTACATCTTGAGTAATCTGTTCCAATAAGTGCTATTCCTTCATCCTCGCATCCCCAGAAATAACAATCTTTTATATTATTATCCGAACTCCAAATAACAATACCTACAGGTGTATCAAAAATATTACAATTATATATTTCAATATTTGGTGATATCACTCGAATTCCGCTAGAATAGAGGCCTGAGGCTCCGTTTGTTATACTCAAACTCTCGAGTTTTATATTTGGAGCCCCAAGGCATATGGCGTACTTGTTTTTTTCCGAGATGGGATTGATTAGAGTGCTATCCTTTTCCTCTCCTATAAGGTTTATTTGTTTTTTTATCATAATAACTTCTTTATATTCCCCTTTTTTAACATATATTGTAGAACCCTGTTGTGCATTATTTATTGCCTCTTGGATGGTTTGATAGTCACCTTCTCCATTATTATCAACAACTATTAAGGATTCATGATATATTATAGAACCAACTTGTCCGGCCAGTGCAAAAGTAACAACAGTAATTTCTGATATTAAAAAAATTATCAATGATATTATAGTTATTTTGATTCTCCTCTTCATTTTACCATTCCACGTTAAATACTATCATGATATTTTTTAACGTGGTATCATCTGTCAATATATGTATTTAAATGTTATTTGGAAAAATGACAAAATGAAAAAATATCAATTAAAAAATACAGTTCCATTAAAATCTTTACATTTTGAAATTATCTTATCATGAAGATTGGAACTTGATTCAATTGTAACTGAAATATAATCTTTATAAGAAATATCTAATACATGGGCTTTATCATAAATCCAAGATATAAAAGATTGAGTTTCGCTATTAATTGGTAGTTTTATCATATATCTTATTAGCTGAGGTAAAGACTCATAAATAAAATCTAAAAGTAAATCAATATTTATTCTATTTTTTGCAGATATAAATACAATTTTTCTATTTTTTATTAATCCTTTTTTTTGGAGATATTCAATTTTATCTTTAAGATCTTCATCATCAATCAGATCAGATTTATTGAGGGTAATTATAATTGGAGATGTTACACCTATTTCAACTAGTTCATCAAGGGAAACCTCGAGTTTTTTCCTAATTAACTCATATTCTTCACTTATATCAACTACTAAAAGAACAACATCAGCAACTTTGATTTCCTCAAGAGTGGAGTGAAATGCTTCAATAATATAGGTAGGTAGGTTTTGAATAAATCCAACAGTATCTGTCAATAAAATTGGTACATTTTTATTCTTTATTTTACGAGTTGTTGTGGAAAGTGTAGAAAAGAGTCTACCTTCAACTTTTACCTTCTCACTAGAAAGTAAATTTAACAGACAGCTTTTTCCAGCATTTGTATATCCAGCTAATGAGACAAGATAAAACCCACCTTTATGTCTATGTCGCCTACGTAGTTCTCGTTCATCACGAATATTTTTTAATTGCTCTTTAATTTTCTTTGTTTGTTTTTTTATCATTTCATAATAATCATCAACTTGATATTCTCCACCCGCCATAAGACCGGGATGTTCACCTGATCTTGCGCGATGAATAAGCTCTCGAACAAAAGGACGTTCATATTGTAGTTGAGCCAATTTTACCTGAAGTTTTGCCTCTTTTCTCTCTGCTCGTTCTTCAAATATTTTTAATATTAGTCTAGCTCTATCAAAAACATCAACATTCAAGCTATTTTCAAGAATGAACCATTGAGAAGGTTTAAGCTCTCCATCTACAATTGCTAATTTAATTATATTTTCAGATGACTTAATGAATTCCTTAATTTCATCAACTTTGCCACTTCCAATATAACTTTTAACATCAGGATTTTCTCTTTTTTGGATAAAAATTTTAAAAACATTATAATCTAAAGATGATGCTAATTCTTTAATTTCAGAAACATCATTATTCAATGATATAATTATAGCTTTATTATCACTCATTATAAATCCTAACCATTTTAAGGTATAGTCATCATTATTTAATATAAATTTACTAAAAAAGTTTAAGATTTGAAAAATCAAACAAAGATTAATTTTTTGCTTGTTTTTAATATATATTATCGATAAGTTTATTAAATATGAGTGACACATATATACATGATAGATAATATCTAACTATCATAAAGAAGGGAGGTGAGATAGATAAAAATCAATGTAGTTGGATCAGTTTCAAATATGGAAGATTTAGAAGAAATTGAAACAATTGCAAAAGTATTTGTAGTTGCAGAAAGAATGATTGATCTGACTAATGATTCAAAACAAGAACAAAATATTACAGAACCTCCAGTTAACATAAATAAAAGAATCATTAAAAATCAAGAATCTTATAATGGCAAAATCACACTTTTATCTGTGCGTGGATTTAATTGAATATTAGGTAAATTTTAATTCTTTATTTTCTTTTCAGAATATTAAGTGAATATTATGACTATTGAACAAATTAGGGTTGGCTTTGATAATTTCTGTTATTTAATATTTTGTCAGAGAAAAAAGAAAGCAGCTTTTGTTGATCCAGGTTATAACTATACTGATTTAATTAAATTAATTTCAAAAAAAGATTTGATTTTGGATTATATCATAGCAACTCATTACCATTTTGATCACACAGGTTGTATAAATCAAATTAAAAAAACTTACCCAAATTCTAAAATTATTGCATCAGAGCTTGATGGATCACAATTAGATGCTAAAGTAGATATAAAAGTATCAGATAATGAAAATATTAGGCTTGGAGATATAAATTTAAAATTTATTTTAACTCCAGGCCATACACCAGGAGGTATATGCATCATTGTTGATAATGAATCATTATTAACTGGTGATACACTTTTTATAGGAGATTGTGGAAGAACAGATCTACTGGGAGGTAGCCTAAATCAAATGTTTAAAACCCTTCAGGAAAAAATAATGCCGCTTCCAGATAATCTTATTGTATATCCAGGTCATAATTATGGAGACAAACCCTTTGATAGTCTAGGAAATCAAAAAAAGACCAATAAGACCTTATTAGCAAAAAATATCAAAGAGTTTTCAAAGATAACATAAGAATTAGTTATTCAACAAAGGTATTTAGCTAATTTTATTCCTTTTTTAGTCAATGTAATAAAATCTCTATAAGGTCTTGAACTATCAAGTTCTTGGATATACCCGTTATCCAATAGAAGTTTTAAACATATAAAAAACTCATTATCAGTTATATTAATTTCTTTTTGAATATTATTTGTCAACATTCCATTTCCGTTTATATGAACCAGTTTAACAATTTCCAGTAATAATCCTTTTTTTTCTACCGTATCACTTTCCCCCCCGGTTTTATTTATTAAATTTTCACCTCTCTATTTGTACATTTTAGTTTTTTCTTATGGTAAAGGAAAAGAGGTAATTTCATGATAGTGGAATGGATGGGATGCTTAAAAATTTAAGAAATACCTCTTTTTATTACCTTTATCCATATATTTATATAATATTATGAAATATTTATAAATTTTTCTATTCTTATAAATATTTAATCTTAAAATATTACAACATTTTTTGGTAATTTATTATATTCCAAAAATTATATATATTAATTAAATTATATATTATTACTGATGAAAAATGGGTGGTTTCATCCTTCTATGTCCGTGGTCCCTCATCCATTTTGGATTCCTCACCTCATTTTTACCATCCATTTTTCATAAATAACTACTATTTTTTTACTTTATTAAAAGATTTTAATGTTATATAAAAACGTTGAAAAGCAGTAATATTGCCAACAAATGCAAAATACACTAAAATCCATTCCAATAAATAAAGATTGAAAATCAAATTTATCTTAAAAAAATAAATCAATAAAACCTGAACAATTGGGGCAATCATCAATACAACAAGTCTATCAGCTCTGCCTAGCAGACCAGAATATTCTCTTTTATAACCAATAGCCTGTGCTTGAGTGCCCATATAACTTGTTAGAAGCATACCAACAATTGCTAAAAGACCAATATAGGGATGACTTTTAAGCCAAGGACTTAAGGCTAGACCTCCAACAATAAAAACATCTGCAAATCTATCAAGGGCATGATCTAAATAATCTCCACGTTTAGATGTCTTATTTGAAAGTTTTGCCACTTTCCCATCTATTGCATCAAATAGTCCATTTAAAAAAACAAAAAGGGAAGCTCCTAATAAATAATAATGAGATAATTCATTATTTGGTGAAGAAAGAAAAAACAATAGTCCAGCAAGAAATGCAAAAAGTAAAGATATCCAAGTTAATAAATTAGGATTAATTTTGATCATATGTTTAGCTATAGGGGTCAATAAAGGATCTACATTTTCTCTTTGATTATCAAGAACCATTTTTTCAACCTATTATTAAAAAATCCTTAAGAATTTCTTCAGACCAATCAATTTTGCCTATATTATATTTTTTTACATTCCTAAAATTATTTTTAATTATTTCTATAATATCATTGGCAATTCTATCAACTGATTTTTCCGTAACATCAATTTCAAAAATATCTTTTTCATGATATTTTTCTACAACCTCACAAAGTATGATGTCTAATATTTCTGCTTCTATATTTTCTTTGACTTTTGATTCTTTCCATCCCTTTGTTGATAGATTTTTTCTTAAAAACTCAGGATGGCATCTTAAAAGGATTACTTTATCAATACAATTCAAAAGATGTGATAAATGTCCTTCAATGAAAACTAATTCAGTTTCAGGGTAGATATTCTTAATATAATCATTGATTTCTTTTATATCAACGATATTGGTATCTCTTTTTTCATCTCTACTAATTAAAAAATTATTTTCACATGCAACTTTATTAAGGTCAACTACCTCAAATCCTTCTTTTTGTATAATTTTTGAAACAGAGGTTTTTCCAGTGCCTGGAGTACCTGTAATAGCAATAAACATAACCCTAAATCAATTTATGATAATCATATCCGCGAAAACCTTTTTTGAAACAATAATGAAGTTCTTGAAAGTCCTTTCTAAATACTTTTATTTTTTCTTTTACTTTCTTTGGATCTTTATTTTTTATAAGGACGTCTTCATAAAAAATTGCAATCTCATCCATCTCTTTTTCCTTCATACCAAGTCTAGTAAGTTCTGGTGTCCCAAGTCTTAATCCTGATGGATTTAAAGGATCAGTATCGCCTGGAATAGTATTCATATTTGTAACAATACCTGCATCCTCTAATTTTATTGATGCTTCTTTTCCCTCACCTGGACCAATTTCAAGTAAAATCTGATGAGATTTTGTAAAACCAAGTTTTTCACCAAAGACCTTAAAGCCTCTTTTAAAAAGCGATTGTGCTAAGCTTTGTGCATTTTTTATTGTTTGTTTAGCATATGCTTCTCCATATTCAAGATGCTCAGCATAAGCAATTGCTTTTGCTGCAACATGATGAAGATGATAAGAAGAGGTAATTCCTGGAAAAACTCCAAAACCTATTTTTCGTAGGAATGACTTATCTTCATCTGTATCACCAGCATGGTCTGATAAAATCATTCCACCTTGTGGACCTGGAAGTGTTTTATGCGTACTTCCACTCATTAAATCTGCACCTTCTCTTAATGGATCTTGAAATTGTTTACCACCAATAAGACCCAAAACATGAGCAGCATCATAAATAAGATATGCACCAACTTCATGAGCTGCTTCTGCTAGTTCTTTTATTGGACTTGGAAACAAAAAAACAGATCTACCATTTAAGGCAAGTTTTGGTTTTACAGTTTTAATTAGTTTTACAGCTCCATCTATATCGATGTTCATCTCTTCATCATTAAAAGGATAAGAAACAAGATTAATTCCACGAACGCCAGCTGCCCCCCATTTTCCAAAGGATATATGAGCACCATTTGCTAGATCTAAAACAGTTGCAGTTTCACCTGGTTTTATTAAAGCTTTTAAAATTGCTAAATTTGCAGTTGTTCCAGCAGTTGGTCTGACATCTGCATAATTACATTTAAAAAGTTTCTTAGCTAGTTCAATTGCTTTTATTTCTACATTGTCAAAATATTTGCAACCTTGGTAATATCTTTTTCCAGGTGTTCCCTCCGCATATCTCCCATGAAAATCAGTAATAAGCATTTCTCGGCATAGTGGAGAAAGCACGTTTTCACTTGCTATCATTGGAAGGGAATTTGCAAAAAATTCATTGTTTAACTTAGCCTGCTTCTGTATATATTTGACTTCCTCATACCAACTCATTAAAACCCCACAAAGCGATATCCAAGGTACTATTAAAAAGGTAATGGAATTATAATCTAAATTTCAATTAGTTGCTTTGATGATTTAGTAAGAATCTCAATACCATTCTTTTTTATCAAGACATCATCTTCAATTCTTACTCCACCAAATCCAGGTAGATAAATACCTGGCTCGATTGTAAATACCATATTTTCTTCAAGAATTAAGTTACTGAACTGGCTTAATCTTGCATTTCCATCATGAACAGAAAGACCTAATGAGTGCCCAGTTGAATGTATAAATCTACCTTTGAATTTTGTACTGTTAATAAATGAATCAACTATATTATGAACATCTGATGCCTTTACACCAGATTTTGAATTTTCAAATGCAAGTCCTTGAGCGTCTAATACTGTTTTATACATCTCAATTTGTATTTCACTTGTTTTACCAAATACAAAAGTTCGTGTAATATCTGAGTTATATTTTTTATGGCAAGCTCCAAAATCACATAAAACAAAATCACTTGCTTTTAAGATAGTTGATCCATGACTATAATGGGGTTCAGATGTGTTTTTTCCAAATGAGGATATTGTTTCAAAAGCTGCTTTATCAGCACCATTCTTCTGCATTAAATAATCAATTTCAGCAGCAAGTTCATACTCCTTAATATTCTCACATAATAGTTCAGGAATTTTTTCAACTACCTTGTCAACAATATTACATGCTTTTTTTATTAAATTTATTTCAATTTCATCCTTCACGAGTCTTGTCTTTTCAAAAGATTCAGAAACATCCAAGAATTTTAAATCTGAAAATTTTTTATTAAAATTATAAAAATCATTATAAGTTATTGCCTTAAAATTTACCCCAATGTTTTTTGAGTTAGAAATGCTTTGTTGTAAAATCTTAGAATATTCGCTTTGATTTTTATAAACACAAATATTTACATCAGCTTTTTTTGCTGTTTCACTCTCAAGTTCTGAAACAATTATATCGATATTGCCATCTGGAAACAAAATTGCAATTGATCCTTCAAAAAGTCCTTTATGTAATCCAGTCGTATAAAAAAAATTGTTATCAATGAAAGGCTCTGATGAATTTTTTATTAAAATAATATCAGGTTTACTTACCGCATTTTTAAAAATATTTTTTACCCTATCTTTCAATCTTGCACCGCCAGTAGATAGATAACTGAGATTAAAATAAAAAAAACGTAAGTAAACAATTGATATCCTTTAATAAATTAGAAGGATTATTTGTAGCCTTTGATTAGAGTTTGTAATTCAGATAAGTCGTTCCTAATAGTTTGAACTTGTTTCATTTTTTCTTGTTCAAAATTCTTTAAGATTTGCGGAAGTGGTCTAGTAAGTTTATATATATGGACTGGTCTTCCTTTACCTTTTTTCTTTAAATCTCTTTTTTTAGCCCATCCTCTTCTTCGCATCTCCTGCATAGCAACGCTAACTTCGGGTTGACGGAGATCAGCACCCTGCTCGACATCTGCAGATCGGCACTCATCAACCTGTGAAATGTACATTAAAGTTTTAGCAAGGTTTTTTGGCATACCTAGTTCAGAGAACAACTGAACGGCTTTATCGTCTTTCTCATCCAATACAAATGAATTCTTTCGCTTCATATTCTCCTCAGCAGTGTAAATCATTCGACAGTATTTATATTTTTCTCATTTTTCGAATTACAGATATGTTTTTTTTTATTATAAATTCTAATATTAATGTTGCTCTCATCAATTATTTTCTTTGCAAGGTCGTCTGGATAATCACCAGAATAGACTATTTCTTTAATGTCTGCATTAATCAACATTTTAACACAAACAACACATGGTGTATTGGTACAATACAAAACAGAATTTTTTATTGAAATGCCAAAAACTGCAGCTTGAATAATTGCATTTTGTTCAGCATGAAGACCTCTACATAGTTCATGTCTCTTACCTGAAGGAACTTTTAAATCTGATCTTAGACAGCCAACATCTGAACAATGTTTTAAGCCCTTTGGTGCACCATTATATCCTGTACTTAGTATATGTTTGTCCTTTACAAGAATTGCACCTACCTTGCGTCTCTTGCAAGTGCTCCTTGTTGATACTACATGTGCCATTTCCATGAAGTATTCATCATATGAAGGTCGCTCTCCCATAAAAATCAAGTTAGAATAGAACATACTGCTTAATAAAATTATGATTTTGTTAATCCAGGATTAATAAAATAATCACTTAAATATTTAAATCAATTGATAAACCTTTACATTCAATCTTTATTTTTTCTCTCTTTTATTTGAAAAAATTTACTGATGATTTCAATTAAAAGCATTCAAATTTAAATATTTGTAACTATATAGTCTAAATTGAGGAGCAATAATCTGAATGAAAGAAAATACAGGTAAAAATTCATTTGCTATAAAAATTCAAGATAAAAAAATCCTATTCTCAGCAGATAGTTATTATTCAAAAGTCTGGAAATTAACAAGATTTCACAATAATAGGTTACCGGAAGAAAAGGTTTCAAATTTGTTAATAAAAAAATTGAATTCATGTAAATGTTTTGTTGATGTTGGAGCAAATCTTGGATATTACACTTTTTTGGCATCAAAAATAATGTCTGATGGAATTGTCTATTCTTTTGAAATGGATGAAAAAAATTATAATCTGCTTGAGAAAAATTTATTTATCAATAAAAGTAAAAACGTCAAAATTTATCATGCAGCTGTAACAGACTATTCAGGGATCGTTAATTATTCTAACGCTTTAAGATTGCCAAGTCCTATACTTACAGTATCAACCCGAATCTCGAATAATAAATACAGTATAAAAAAATCTGTTAAAGCAATCTCTCTTGATGATTTTTTTAATGATAATGGATCTAAACCAGAAATTGTTAAAATTGATGTTGAAGGTGGAGAAATAAAAGTTTTAAACGGCATGAAAAAACTTCTTGATAATAAAAATCTACAATTATTCTTAGAACTTCATCCATTCAGACTTAAATTTAATTTTCAATCATCTGCAAATGCAATTATTTCAATGCTCTTAGAAAAAGGTTTTGTTATATCCGAAGTTAAAAAAATGAGACGACCGGGTAAAGATATAACATTAAAAAAGTTAACCAAAGATTCTCAAATAATGCACAATACAATGATATATGCCTATAAGTGATAATAGAATCAGGGATAAGTATTATTTAAAATTGTAGTATAATAATTATTTTAACTCATTTTTCAAAAAAGAAACATTTAAATCATTAAATTTGATTGTCTCACTCAAAATAGTGAGGAGATGTGGAAATTAAATGAAAGTTAATAATCCATATGAATTAGTTGGAAAAGAAGTTGTTGACCAGAATGGACAAACTATTGGTTGGGTAGACAAAACATGGAACAGTTGGAACCAAGAATACCCAGGTTGGTTCTTTGGAATTAAACCAAATGACAATACGCGAGACACCTATCTACGTGGAACATACAAGCTATATCCAATCTATAGTGATTATATTCGAGACATTGGAGACCGAGTAACATTAAACAAGACAAGAGAAGATCTATGCCGATATTGGATCAAAACTGTAAACTGTGGTCCTACAACATGCCCAACTGACCAACTAGTCGAAATGCCTGTATATGACAGAAATCATTCAAGAGTTGGAACATTCTTTAGCTGGGTAGAAAGCGGTGGTTCATACCAAAGTTACGGATGCTTAGTAGACCCATATCTATGCGAAACCTGGAAATTACCATACAACACATTAATGCCAATACCAACCAATTAT
>Ga0209536_100002008_pt1 | contig 33258 bp, 21 predicted proteins | sample DeeMarSeWOR28_12_FD_187461 | JGI IMG/M metagenome (GOLD analysis project Ga0209536, IMG submission 187461) | Marine sediment microbial communities from White Oak River estuary, North Carolina - WOR-2-8_12 (SPAdes) (version 2) | ecosystem: Environmental > Aquatic > Marine > Intertidal zone >... | reverse complement strand
GCCACGTACAGCAGGCGACCCAGCTCGTACCCGGTCTTCTTGCTCTCCTGGCTGCGAATGTAACGATGCAGAGGATCCCGGTCCCGACCTCTCTCCTCGATCGACGCAAGCAGAAGATCCCGGCTGCCATCGGGCTGCGGGAACTCCAGCCAGTGCAGCAACTCCAGATTGCCGCGGCTCGTTCCGCGGTGAAGCCCGGGAAGGAGAACGTAATCGAATTCCAGTCCCTTGGCCTTGTGGATGGTCATCAGCTGCAGCGTCGAGCCAGCCTGCGGGTCCGGTGACGCAAACAGGTCGCTCAGGGCGTTCTCGAGATCAGCGGGGTCTTCGAGTTCACTCCCGGTCTGAAGACGTTCCAGCCGCTGTATAAAACTTCGAGCGTCGTCCAGGGCCGCCGCGGTATCCAGGGCCGCGGGCCCGCCCAGCGCGAGCCACGCCCCTTCCACCCGTCGGTGCAACGGGCGCCTACCCTGCTCCGACGAGGCGGACGCGATTACGCTCGAGAACCGGTCCAGGCGCTGACGGCCACCGGGACTGAGGCGGGCCAGCACGTCACTGTCCCGAATGTGCTCCGGAATCGTTCGCCTCGAATCCCCTGCGACAATCTCCAGTTCGTCCAGCGTAAGGCCGCACCATGGAGCCCGCAGGCACGCGAGCCAGGCAGTCCTGTCTGCCGGATGTGCCAATGCGCGCGTCAGGGCCATCAGGTCCTGAATGACCTGACGGTTGGCCAGGCGTTCGATTTCCACGGCCTGAAACCGAATGCCCGCCAACTTGAGTTCGGGCGCGATTCGCTCCAGGAGGTTCCTGGACCTGACCAGAATCCCGATACTGGCATCGGGATCACTCCCGCGAATGGACTCCACCACCGTGCGCACCCGGACAGCCTCCCGCGAACCATCGTCGTCACACTCGAAGGCGTGATAGCAGACAGGGGCCTCCGGGACAGCGGGATTGAAGGCTTTTGCAGGGACGAAGGGCACGGCTCCAAGCCGTGGATCCTCGTAACCGGGCATGACCGTGGGGAACACGTCGCTGACCCAATCGACAACCCCGGCGGCGGAACGGAAATTGACTTCGAGGTTGAGGGGTTCTACCGGCACCTCCTCGATTCGGCCCAGCCTGCGAACGTCAAGAAACAGTCCGACTTCTGCCTCACGAAAGCCGTAAATGGACTGCATGGGATCGCCGACGCAAAACAGGCTCCGACCGTCGCCCGCTTCCCATCCTGCAGTCAGCAGCCTGAGCAGCTCCACCTGTGCGGCGGAGGTATCCTGAAACTCGTCCACCAGGATGTGGCGAATCCTGTAGTCCAGGGCCAGGGCAAGATCGGTAGGCCCGTCCTCGTGCTGCAGTGCCCGGCGGGCGGTATCCGAGATCGCGACATAGTCGCCCTTCCCCTGCTCCCGCATCACCACTTCGAGCTCCGCTGCGCACCGGGGCAGCAACACGAGAAGCTGGTTGAGGATGCTCCATTGCCCTGGGTCGTACCGGTGGTCAGGAAAAGTCCTCAGTTCGGCCAGCAGCCGCACAAAGTCCGGATGTTGCTCGAGTAAACCGAGCAGATTCGTCATGGTCCCTCGCTGCTGCTCGCCCGCGGGAGCGAAGCCCTGGCTGACAGTGATCCTTTTACGGACGCTTCCGGCTCCCGTCAGCAGCAGTTCCGCCAGCCCTTTCCAGGCAGGCATGAACTCGACGCTCGGTTCTGGCCAGGAAGTGAGCCCGAGACAGCCCCGGATCGGCGAGTCCCGTCCCGTTTCCACGAGGCTCGCAGCGGCATAGTCCGCCAGAGCAGGAAGTTCTTCCCGGAGCCTCCGGGGGCAGTAGGCCGAGATAATGGTCAGTCCCGACTCCAGTTGGCGGCGAATGCTGCCCTCGAGCCATTGTCGTCGCTCAGGTTCGCTCAGCGTTCCTGAGCCGGTGACGCGGGCCCGCCATTGATCGCGCCGGGCCAGGAGCGAGGTCAGCATGTCTTCCGCCCGCTCGAACCGGTTGTCCAGATGGGCGAGAAGCTGCCTGGCGGCTGCCGCAGCGTCGTCACCCTCCCATGCACTGCACAACGTTTTCCGGGCCGCCTCCCGGTACAGAAGCTCGGGCCGATCGGCGACCGACAGTGCGCCGCCGGCTCCCGACAGGATCGGCAGCTGGCGACTCAGTACGGCATGAAACGCGTCGATGGTCATGATCTTTAGACGGCCGGGTGAGTCCATCAGGCACCAGCCCCGATCCGAGTCCCGTTCCCGCACCCGCTTCGCAAGGCGCCATGTGATCCGGCCGTGATCGGTTTCGGGCTCGACGCCTTCCGCTCCTTCCAGGGCGTTGAGAATCCGATTCCGCATCTCTCCTGCCGCCTTGCGGGTGAACGTGATTGCCAGCACTTCCTCCGGACAATCGACGCAGTCCAGCAAGGCGAGATACCGCTGGGTCAGCAGTTCGGTCTTCCCGGAACCGGCAGGCGCCTGAACGATAAAGCTCGTTGCCACCTCGAGCGCGCGAGCCCGCGCTGGACTGTCGATCACTTTACTCATCACGAAGAACTCCGGCGGCCACGAGTTCGTGTCGTCGGCACAGTGGTGACAGATCGCAAAAACGGCAGTCTTCCGACATGCGACGCGGGTCCACCCGCGCGTCGCCGGCAGCAAAATTGCCGACCAGTGTCTCCAGATTTCGTTCCCAGGCGGACAACGCCTGATCCCAGCCTGCGGCATCGTTGGGAGGGCTCCGCACCTGGGAGATGTTGCGGATACCTGTGCCGCTGATCTCGACCGCGGCGAGACCAATATAGCCTTCCTCGCCGGTGCGCAGGCATCCGTACGCCAGGCCGCCAATTCTTTCGGCAGTTTCGGCGAACATGAGGGCGTAAAAAGGCAGCTGCGGGTCTCTTGGACGCTCGCCGTGCCAGTCGCGCAGATTGACGGACCCGGTCTTGTAATCGATCAGCAGAAGCGAACCATCCGCAAGCTTATCGACGCGGTCCGCCTGCAACCGGAATCGCACTCCGGCAAATTCACGCTCCGTGCTTTTCTCGATCCGGACGGCAGCAAAGGCGGCTCGCCCTCGATCCTGGGCGAGCAGGCACACCAGGCGATCGATTGTCCGCGCTGTCTCCAGCTCCCTGAGGGTCTGGTCCATCGGGCTGCGACCGGGAAGTATGCGCTGGCAGGCCTGCCGAACGGCTGTCCGCACCTGATCGATCAATTGATCCTCGTTCAGGCACGCGAGTGATTCGCTATCCCGCCAGTCTTCCCACAACGCCTGAAGCGCCAGGTGAGCGACCGCGCCACTGTCCATCGCGCTGATGCCAGGCCGGGGCTGTTCCAGGGACCCGGCATCCAGCCGGGCACGGGCCTGGGCCCGGAACGGACAAGCGGACATATCCTTGACCAGATAACTGCCCCGCGTGACCTTTTTCCCTGCCGTCCAGGCCTGCAGCCCGTTATCGTTCAGCGTTTCCATCGGCATGTGGCCGAGCATTCGGTCGGCGGGTTTGGTCCGGGGCTCCGATGGACTGGGCCAGCCGGGAAGGTGACGCAACAGGGGCGACGGCCGCAGGCTTTCGTCATCCAGTTGCTCCGGCCAGCTGAAAACCACCTCCCCTGCCGCCCTGCAAAGCGTTTCCGTGCGGCCCTTTGCAAATTGAAGTTCCAGGTCGGGAGCGGCCCGGGGCATGCGGTACCGTCGCTGGATCCGGGCGGGGATGAGGGCATTCGGTCTCACGGGCCTTGGCCACGCCTGGTGATGGAAGCCGGCGATCCAGAGCGCGTCGAACGTTAAACCGGGGGTCTCCAGCAGTCCCAGAACCTGGATGGGCGCCGGCGCTCCCTCCGGCTGAAAGCTGGTGTCGGCTGCCAGTCGCCTGAGGCGGTCCAGGCAGGCCGATGCCGTTACCCGGCCGGACACGATCCCCGTGGCCGCCAGGGTCGCCAGGAGCTGCTGCCATTTCATCCGGCACTGATATTCCGCAGAGTCCAGTGGCCTTTCACCCGGCCATCCGAGCACCTTGAGCATCTCCCCGAAAAGGCCCGCCCAACGGTCCGGCGCGGCAGTTCCCGGCATGGATCTGACTAACTCCGCCAGCCTCGACAGTCGCGCAGCCAGATCCGGTACCGGTGCTCCGGACGTCCGGCCGGACTCCAGGCGGGTCGAGAGTTCGCCCAGGTCAAGCTGCTGCACGCCGGCAGAACGAAGATCCCTGTCCAGAAGACCCCTGGAGCCCGCCTCCGTCAGAGAAGCACCGACAAACGGGGAGCGCAGCAACAGGCTGATCTCCGAGAATGATCCGGGCCGGATGGCGAGGGACAGGGCGCGAATCGCCGTGTCCACGATGGGCCAGTCGCTCAGGGGAGGACCGAGGGAGACATCCCAGGCCCTGCCCTGTATCGCTGACCCCGGAAGTAATCGCTCCGGCGTCAGCACGTCCTCGAGTATCTCGGCGATCTCGCGACGCCGCTGCTCCAGATCCGCCATCACGATGCCGATCCTAGCTTGCGGATTCTTCTCCAGCCAGCCGCGAGCCGCCAGCGCCAACTGCTCGAGCTCCACCGACGGGTCCGCGCAGGCCAGTCCGTATACGGCACTGTCGACAGCCGGTGCGGGAAGCTTGACCACGTCCACACCCGTATCACGGAGCGCCGAGATCAGGAGATCCTGCGTCGGGGTCAGTTCATCGAAGCCGGCCAGCACCAGTCGCGTCGGCCCGAGACTGCCGAGGCGGCCGCTGCCGGTGAGATCCCGGAGTCTGCGGTTACGACTGCGCCAGCCTTCCTGGCGTAGTCTCGACTCAACCCGGTCTGCTATCTGCAGGAGCTGACGGGTCTCCGGTCCGCCGGCCCGCTGAAGGTCGCCGGACGGCACGCCGTAATTCTCCACGAGCCGCCAGGCCCGCAGCGCTTCCCGGGCGATCTGGGCGGGCATGAGCAGCCGGTCCAGGACCGGACCGGATTCCCTGGCCGCCAGTTCCCACAGGACAGCCTCCTGTTCATCAGACAGGGCCTGGCATTCTTCCCAACGTGCTCCTTCGCGTAGGCGTCTCCAGGAGCGATCGACCCAGGCGTCCCAGGGCAGTATGTCCAGCGCTTCCCAGGCCTGTCTTCCAGCCGCAATCTGTTCCTCGTCAAAGGTCCGCACCAGGGCGCGGGCCAGCCGCCTCGTGGACGTGACAACGGTGACCTTCGAGGGGTCAGGGTGAAAAAACTCTCCGGGCAAGGGCGAGGTCACTTGTGCAAACCCTTTACTCAGTCCGATATTCCGATGTGGCAAGTTCTTGCCGGTCAGTGGGCAGGGACCGTTTTTCTTGCCGCGGAGATCCTGCCTGCCAGACGGCGGGTTTCGTCACTCTCCAGCCACGCCTCCAGGTTAACGGTGAGCTTACGCTGCCAGTTGGCGTGCTCGTCGCTTGTGCCCGGCACGTTGACAGGGTCCTCCATCAACAGCCAGTCCTCAGGCTGGACAACCATCATACGAGCCCGGCTCGACGCCAGGTAAACCTGAATGGCCTCGGCCAGGGCCGGACTGACAGGCCGACCGGAATCCTCCTCCCCGCTGTCGGCAACCGCGTAAAGCCCGGTGTCGCGCAGTGCTTCCAGGATGGATTCCTGCTGACGGCGCCTGAAAGAGACGGTGTCCGCCCGTGTCTGTTCATCGGGGTAAAGCCCCAGCCGCCCGCGAAGCTCGATATCGCTGCTCCGCCAGAAGCTCGCGAGAGGTGGCAGATCGTGGGTCGAGACGGTGACCAGAGCACGTTCCGGGTAACTCGCGGGCCGGCGCGGCGCACCCTGCTCGTCGTGCTCGAAGTAAAAGACCCGGTAGGAATAGATACCAAAGTCGTCCATCGCGTGCCGAATGGCCTCCGGCACAGTACCCAGGTCCTCGCCGATCACCAGGCAGCGATGACGCTGACTCTCCAGGGCCAGGATCCCCATCAAGGCGTCCAGGTCGTAGTAGACATAGGTGCCTTCACCGGGCGGCCTGCCCGCAGCCACCCACCACAACCGGTAGAGCATCATGACGTGGTCGATCCGCAAAGCGCCGCCGGTGCCCATGTTGCCCCTCAGAAGATCGATAAAAGGCTGGTAGGCTCTTTCCCTGAGCACATCGGGACGCATGGGAGGCATTCCCCAGTCCTGACCCTGCAGCGCCAGAGGGTCCGGTGGCGCGCCGATCGAGGCCCGCGGAGTATAGAGTTCCCGGTCCGCCCAGGCTTCCGGGCCGCTGCCGTTCACACCGACGGCAAGGTCCCGGTATACGCCGATCTTCATGCCGGCTTCCCGGGCAGCGTCTTCCGCCGCCGCAAGCTGCTCGTGAGCCAGCCACTGCAGATACATGTGGTAGCGGACACGCTCCCTGTGACGCCCGGCGAACTCCCGAACCGCCTCACTGTCCGGGTCATGATAGGCAAGGGGCCAGGACTGCCAGCCTCCGGATCGGCGACCGGAACCAAAATGCTCGTGCAGACAGTAAAATATACAGAGATATTTCAGTGGCTTGCCGCCTTTTTCTACAAATTGCCTGAAAACATGCTGCCGTTCACCGTCGCCGTCTTTCATCAATGTACGAAAGAGCAGGCGGAAAACCTGTTCCTTGGCCTCCGTCACCCCGGCGTAATCCACCCGGTCCCGGCTGCGCAAGGTCGCGAGGCGGGCCTGAAACTCGTCACCGGCAACCAGCTTCCTTGCCGGCCGGCTGCGGTGGAACTCGGGGACATTCTCCGGATCCAGGTAGACAGGATTCAGGAACCGCCGGCTGGCCGGGCTGTACGGGCTGTTCAGGTGCGGGTCGGCGGGAAACAGCGCGTGAAGCGGGTTGAGCCCGATAACGTCCATGCCCATGGCGGCGGATTTCCTGATGAGGGTGACCAGATCGGAAAAGTCCCCTACGCCCCAGTTGCGATTCGATCGGACACTGTATAACTGGACTGCGAGCCCCCAGAGCCGATCCCCACGGCTCAGGGATTCGGGTTCGAAACAGCGCTCAGGCACCACGATAAGCCTGCATTCCCCGATCGCGTGACCGTCGGTCTTCTCGATTTGAAGGCGATGGTAGCCAGTGGGCACATCCTCGGGCAGCGACAGGGACAGCCTGGCGAAATGCAGACCTCCGAGGGACCGTTCCTCCAGCACCGGCAGCCCCGGCAGGCTGGTCTCGCCGGTGATCTCTCCGCCGGCTTCGAGCCTTAGCCGCCAGATCACGGTCGGCAAAAGCGGCCGCAGAACCGTGATCGCGATCCGACTATCCCTGCTGGGCCGGATAACGGCAGCAGGCGGAAGCACGCGCCGCCACTCCTTCTCGGCGAGCTCTCGTCCCGCGTCCAGGATGGCCTGATCGTCATCCAGGTCATGACCGAACGCCGCCAGAATGCCCTCCAGGCTGTCGTCCGATACCCGATGATGCTGACCGCGAAAATCGAAAAATTCCCGCTCGACGCCCCGCAGCTGGCGCAGCCACTCAATCAGCTGGGGATCTGCCAAGATATTCCCTCGCCGCGGCAGGGCCCGCAACTCGTCCCCGGCCCGCTGTCGCAGGCCGGATTCAGTCGACGGTAACCAGGTTTAATGTCGCCCATCGGGTCGCCCTGCCTTCCGGATCACACTCGTAACTCAACATCTCGTGCTGCGCGGAGATTTCGTCCTCCCCGCCTTTTGCCGGAGGCGCCAGCACATCCAGCACATGAGGGTCGCAATCCCGGTCGTGTCCGCCTCCGAAACGGTGTTTTCCGGGCTTTTTGTTGACCTTCCGCGTCAGCAGATCACCCTTGGCAGGGAAGCCCTCGTTAGACTGCATGAGGACCTGATAACGCCAATTCTCGAGATCATAACGCTCCGACGGATCAATGCTTTCAGCCGGTACATTGCCCGATATGCATCTGCCCTTGCCCGAGGAGCGTTTCGGCACCAGGAGCGCGCCGTCTGCGAGCAGATCCGGTGCCTTTCTTCGCGCCTCCGCCAGCACATGGGATTGATGCTGAGGCGAGAGGATTATGACTTTCTCCCAGCTGTCCCGCGGCGAGAAACGGACGTTGGTCCCGGGAAGGCCCTTCCTGTAACCGCTGGTCGATGCCCGATCCGTGTCGATGAAGACCAGGACCATCTGGACGGCAAATCCGGCGCCGGTGCCCCAGGGATCTTGGAGCTCGCTGTTGACGCAGGCTTGGATATGAAGCTGCCGCCGCCGCAGAGAGATCTCGACTGCCGTCAAGTCGAATGAGCCGGGCGAATAGACTTCGCTGCCCGGATAGACATACGTGCCCGGCCCATTGTCGTCACCCAGGGGATCCTGGAACCGGACCGGCTGCGCCGCCGCCATCAAGGTGAATGCCATCAGCAGCGCCCCCCCTGTCACGCGGCCGGATTTTGTCTTCATCAGGACTCTCGTCGATTCCGAAGTCGGCGGAAGCCGTCCCGCGGGGGCGGAACGCAGGAGACCGGAGGAGGATCTACTCCGTCCGTCCTGAACTGGTATAGTCGCCGGGTCTCAGGTCCGACCCGGTTCAAGGTGATCATACCGTTTACGTGGAATACAGTGCACCCATCGATTGGCAAAGGCTCGCGTACCTGAGCGATTATGTCTAGACACGTCGGCCAAAAGCCCCGATCCCGGCGCTCTCTGTTTTTCACCATCCTTGTGGCGCCGTTTATCGCGATTGCTACCATCGAGGTGGTTTTCCGACTGACGGCTGTTGGCGGGCTTGAACCCCTCTTCATCGACGCGCCCGTCAGCGGATACCTGCAGGTCAATACCGGCGTAATCGACCGTTTTTTCCTGAAACCTCAGGCGGCGCCGAAACCGCGCCCCCAAGCCCCGCCGTTCCTGGAAGATAAACCCGCGGACGGGGTACGTATCGTCGTCCAGGGCGGATCCAGCGCCGCCGGTTTCCCCTATGGCTGGGCCGCATCACCCGCCGCCATGCTCCAGGACAGGCTTCAGGCGAGCATGCCCGAGCGCACAGTGGAGATCGTCAGCACAGCCATGCCGGAGTCCAACAGCCTGATGCTCCTGGATCTGGCGGATGAAATCATCGACATCGAGCCGGACGTGGTCGTCATCTACGTCGGTCATGATGAATTCGCCGCGCCGGGGGGCGCGATCGCCGCCTATTCGTCAGACCGCTCTCCGGAAATGACCCGGCTCCTGCTCCGGCTGAGACGCCTGCGCCTGGTGGAAGCGGGATTCCAGGTCTACGGTGCCGCCGTCTCCATGAAAGAAATCGAATCCGCCAGGACGGCATCGGTCGATCGTCCGATACCGCGAATTCCATACGGCGGAGAGGTTTTCACAGCCGTACAGAAACAGTTCCGGGAGAACCTGGCACTCCTTCTGCAGAAGTATCGTCGGCACGGCATTCCGGTCCTGATTGGCACACTGGCGTCGAACGAGCAACACCAGGCCCCGTTCATTGCCGCCGACCTGCCCATGAGCGTGGCCAAGCCCTGGCACGAGACGCTGGCTGATGTCGAAGCCGTTCTGGCATCCGGCGACACGGACGCTGCCATTGCGGGAGCCGGCGAGCTGGTAAAACTGGCTCCCGAGAACGCCATGTCCTGGTTTGCCCAGGGCGAGGCCAGCCTGCTGCGGGGTCGTTCGTCGGAGGCCAGGCACGCCTTCCTGAAGGCCAAGGATCTGGATGAGCTGCGCGTGCGGGCTCCGGAGAGCTTCAACGACATCATCCGCGCCGCGGCCCTGGAACACGGGGCCGTGCTTGTGGATGTACAGCAGGCATTCGCGATTCGATCACCTGCCGGCATTATCGGCAGGGAACTGATGCGCGAGCATCAGCACCCCAACATCGACGGTTACTTCTATCTCGCGGATGCCTACTACGCTGCTCTCAGGCAGATGGATTCCCTGCCCTCGAGCATCGAGGTCCCGGCGGCGGAGGCCAGATCGCATATGCCTGTCACGGCTGTCGATCGGGTGTACGGGGAGTGGCGTGCACAACGACTGCTGCACAGCCGGCCCTTTGTCGCCGATACCGCCGACTGGGCGCCGCCGAAGCCAAGGAACGCTATCCAGACGATCGCCCGGGACTGGTACGAAGGCCGGAGCTCATGGAGAGAAGCCCTCGAGCAGGCTCAAGACTACTACCGGAAACAGGGAGACCGCCGGGAATTCTCGCGCGTGGCCGTCACCAGAGCCATGGCGAATCCCGCCGATCCCGAGGCCGCGCATGCCGCGGGTTCGGAGCTTTTGGCCGCGGAGGAAGTCAGCCGCGCCATTCCCTTTCTGCGAAGAGCCGCTGCGCTGGCCCCGGGAAACGGACGTTATCTTGTTTCGCTGGCTATGGCCCTCGACATGGCCGGGCGGCCGGAGGATGCCTTGGTGGTGCGGGAACAGGCGATGACTGTCGAACCGGCGCCCGGAGCAGAACCCGGATTAATCGAGAAACTGCGCTCGGAATTTCCCCGGAAGGAATGAACGGCGGTCAGGCTGACTCGCCCAGGACGGCCATACTCCGCTCCGACATGCCGTAAACGTGGCCCTGGCAGAATCCTGTCTCGGTCGTGGTCGCCGTCTTCTCCCGCGTATCGAACACCACGCGCCATCGATCTCCGCGGATCGGCGCGGGCAGCGTGAACTCCACCTCCGACGATGCAGCGTTGAATAACAGCAGAAAGCTTCCGCCGGGATCCCGGTCGTGAGGATTGCGATGACGGATATCCACTCCGGTTCGGTCCAGAAGCACGCCCAGGGTCCGGCGTTCAGGATTCCGCCAGTCGCTTTCGGCCATTTCCTCTCCGTCCTCGCGAAGCCAGGTAACGTCCTTGAGGCTGGAAACGGGGTGGATCACGCCCTCGAGAAAACTGATGCGCCGAAAAACCGGGTTCTCTTTTCTAATGCGATTGAGAAAGCTGACGAACTGCACCATTTCGGCCTCGTTTCCAGCCAGATTCCAGTCCAGCCAGGAAATCTCGTTATCCTGGCAATAGGCGTTGTTATTGCCCCCCTGGGACCGGCCGAACTCGTCGCCGGCCATCAGCATGGGTACACCCTGGGAAAGCAACACGGTCGCAAGCAGATTGCGGCGCTGACGACGTCGAAGCCGCAGGATTTCCGGGTCGTCGGTTTCCCCTTCCCTGCCAGAGTTCCAGCTCACGTTGTGATGGCTGCCGTCCCGGTTGGCCTCCAGATTGGCTTCATTGTGCTTGCGCTCGTAGCTGACCACGTCCCGGAGCGTGAATCCGTCGTGGCAGGCGACGTAATTGATGGTGGCCCTTGGATGACGGCCGGGATTCCGGAAATAGTCGCTGGACCCGGCGATACGCTCGGCGAACTCCGGCAGCTTGGCCGGATCGCCTCGCCAGAAACTTCGGACCGTTTCCCTGTATCGGTCATTCCACTCCGACCAGAGGGGCGGAAACTGTCCCAGCCTGTAGCCTTCCGGGCCGAGGTCCCAGGGTTCCGCGATCAGTTTTGCCCGGCCGAGCACAGGATCCTGATGAACGGCGGAAAAAAATGCCCCCAGGGGATCGAAGGCGGCACCCCGACGGCCCAGTGACGTGGCCAGGTCGAACCGGAAACCATCCACACCCATGTCGGAGCACCAGAATCGCAGGCAGTCCATCACCAGCCGGAGCACCTCCGGATTGGATATGTCCAGCGTGTTCCCGCAACCCGAAAAATTGACCGTCCGCCGAAGATCGGCCGGATCGAGCAGGTAATAACTGCGATTGTCGATACCGCGGAAGCTGAGAGTGGGTCCCTGCTCACCGCCCTCGCCGGTATGGTTAAAGACGACGTCGAGAATCACCTCGATCCCTTCGCCGTGGAACACATCGACCATCTGGCGGAACTCGGCGACGGGGTCTGATCGGGCGTAACCCGGGTGGGGGGCGAAAAAAGCCAGCGGGTTGTAGCCCCAGTAGTTGCTTAATCCCTGGCTCGCCAGCCTTTCTTCCGAGATAAAGGCCTGGCAGGGCAGCAGCTCCACTGCGGTAATTCCGATATCGCGCAGATATCCGAGAATCACCGGATGAGCGAGGCCGAGATAGGTGCCGCGAAGATCGTCAGGAACTTCCGGATGAAGCTTTGTAAAGCCTTTCACATGAAGCTCGTAAATGATCGTTTCACTCCAGGACGTTTCGGGTTTCGGATGCCGGAACGGAGGCATCTGCGGATCGGGAACAACGGATTTCGGCGTGCAGGGGGCGCTGTCCCTCGGATCCAGGTTCCACTCCTCGTCCGCCTCGTGGCTGTAACCGAAGATCTCATCGCGCCACTGAAAATTGCCGTGCAGCTCGCGCGTATATGGATCGATGAGCAACTTGTCCCGGTTGAATCGATGTCCTTGCCGCGGCTTGTAGGGCCCGGTCACCCGGTAGCCGTAGAGTTGCCCGGCCTTGAGACCCGGCACGAAGCCATGCCAGATGTCCCCGGAACGTCCGGGAAGCGTGACTCTTGCAACCTCCTCCCTGCCCTCAGGCTCGAACAGGCAGAGTTCGGCTGCGTCGGAATGACGCGAGTAAACCGCGAAATTGACGCCCTCACCGACGCAATGGGCGCCCAGCGGAATCGGGCTGCCCGGATAAATCTTCAGATTCTGGTGCTTCATCAGTTCAGATCCGACCGTCCCTTCGCGCTCCATGGATGGCGGCCCTGAGACACAACGCCAGCATCAGGTTTCGCTGACACGGTCCGGCCGAAGTATTAGCGTCGAAAGAGGCGGCAAAGTGAGATTCAGCGATGCGGGATAACCGCGGTCAGCCACGGGATCGGCCCTCAATCTGCCGGCATTTCCCACGTTGCTGCCGCCATAAATCTCTGCATCGGTGTTGAGAATCTCCCTGAAACCGACGCAATCGGGAACCCCCAGGCGGTAACCGCTGCGAACGACCGGCGTCATATTGCAGATGACCACCACGTAGTTCGCGCGATCGCGGTCGACACGCATGAAGGACAGCACACTTCGGTCAGCGTCTTCGGGATCAATCCATTGAAAGCCATCCGGAGAGTCATCCCGCCGGTAAAGTGCCGGTTCCGAGCGGTAGATCCGGTTGAGGTCCCGGACCAGGTGTTGCAGGCCTGCGTGACGCGGGTTGTCCAGAAGATACCAGTCCAGCTGCATGTCGTGATTCCATTCCCGGATCTGGCCGAATTCGCTGCCCATGAACAGGAGTTTCTTGCCGGGATGGCCGTACATGAAACCGTAATACAGTCTCAGATTGGCGTGCTTCTGCCATTCGTCTCCGGGCATTTTTTCCAACAGCGATCTTTTTTCGTGCACGACTTCATCGTGAGACAGGGGCAGTATGAAGTGCTCGTCAAAAGCGTAAACCAGGCCGAAAGTCATATCGCCATGATGGTACTTGCGGTGGATCGGATCTTTCGACATGTAGCCGAGGGTGTCGTGCATCCAGCCCAGGTTCCACTTGAACCCGAAACCCAGACCACCGTCGTAGGTGGGTCTCGAGACCTTGGGCCAGGCCGTAGATTCCTCGGCAATCGTCAGGACACCCGGGTGCTCCCGGTAAAGGGTGATATTCAAGCTCCTGAGGAACTCCATGGCGTCCAGGTTCTCGTTGCCGCCGTAAATGTTGGGTAGCCACTCACCAGCTTCGCGGGAGTAGTCCAGATACAGCATGGACGCAACGGCGTCGACGCGAAGACCGTCTGCGTGATACTCCTCCAGCCAGAACAGGGCGCTGCTGATCAGGAACTGACGAACGAACGGGCGTCCGTAGTCATAGATATATGTGTTCCAGTCCGGATGCCAGCCCCGCCTCGGATCGGGGTGCTCGTACAGAGCTGTCCCGTCGAAGCGGGCAAGACCGTGTTCATCAGAGGGAAAATGGGCTGGAACCCAGTCGAGGATAACGCCGATACCGGCCTGGTGGCACTGATCCACGAAATACTTGAAGTCATCCGGCGGCCCATACCGGCTGGTCGGCGCGAACATGGCGGTCGGCTGATAGCCCCACGATCCCAGAAACGGATGCTCCATGACCGGCAGCAGTTCCACGTGGGTAAAGCCCATATTCTGCAGATAAGGAATGAGCTGATCAGCGAGTTCCCGGTAGGTCAAATGTCGGCCGTCCGCGTGTCGGCGCCATGAGCCCGCATGGAGTTCATAAATGGCCTCGGGCACGTCGTACCTGCAGCCTTCCCGGTCCCGTTGCCGGCACCATTCCTCATCTCCCCACTGGTAGGCGTCCCGGTCATACACAATGGATGCGTTGCCGGGAGGCTGTTCGCAGTAAAGGGCGAAGGGGTCGGACTTGCTCGGTAACAGTTCGCCGCTCGGTCCCTTGATTTCAAATTTGTAGAGCGCACCGGCTTCGAGACCCGGGACAAAAACCCGCCATACCCCGTCGAAACTGCTCTGCAGCGGATGACGCCGACCATCCCATGAATTGAAATCGCCGATGACGCTCACCGCCCTGGCGGAGGGCGCATAAACCGAGAACAGCACGCCTGCCGCCGCGCCTCCCGCCTCTCTCTCGAGAGTCTTCAATCCCGCGCCCAGGTGAAGTTGCAGCCGCGCCGGATCCGGTTCATGACCGGCAAACGCGCTGCGTCGGAACTGGTAGGGATCCAGGTCCTCGCTGATCTGGCCGAGGCGGCAGAGCCGGAGCTTGTACGGGAACAGCTTGCGGCGACGGGGAAATTCCCTGATAAACAGGTCGGAGTTGCCGACCCGCTCCATCCGGCCCAGGTTCCGTCGGCGGGCAGTGTCTACGACTTCTACCCACTCCACGTCGGGGGACCAGACCCGCAGCACGTAACCGGATGCGTCATCGCGGCAGTGCAATCCCAGATACTGGAAAGGAACGGCGCAAAGCGCCGACGCCAGTTCGTCGGCAAGATTTTCGTGATATTCCCGCGATTCCATGGAGGCTGTTTTCCTGTCCTGCGACCGGTCGGGTCCAGTCAGCCGATAGGACCTGCTCGCCAGATCTTCTCAGCGTACTCCCGGATCGACCGGTCACTCGAGAATCTGCCCATCCTGGCGGTGTTCAGAATGGATTTCCTGACCCAGCTCTCCCTGTCGCGAAAGGCCTGGTCCACCCGGGCCTGCGCCTCGAGATAGGCCTCGAAGTCAGCCAATACCAGAAAATGCTCGCCGTCGGAGAGCAGCCGGTCCACTATGGGCTGAAAACGTCGGATATCTCCGGGCGAGAACCCACCCTCCGCAATATCCGCCAGGACACCGGCCAGTTCCTCATTCTGTCGTACGATCTCAACCGGGTAATACCCGTTCGATCGTCTTATCTGCACTTCCTCTGCCGTCAGGCCAAAAATGAAAATGTTGTCATCACCTACGGCTTCCAGAATCTCCACGTTGGCGCCGTCGAGGGTGCCCACCGTAAGCGCGCCATTGAGCGCGAATTTCATGTTGCCGGTCCCGGATGCCTCCATGCCGGCAGTGGAGATCTGCTCGGACAGATCGGCCGCCGGGATGATGATCTCCGCCCGGGAGACATTGTAGTTGGGCAGGAACACCAGTTTGAGAAATTCGCTGGTGTCGGCATCGTCATTGATGACACCTGCGACGTTGTTGATCAGCTGAATAATATTTTTTGCTACGAGGTACCCGGGAGCGGCCTTGCCGGCCATGATCACCGTCCGCGGTACCCATCCGGCATCCGGATCCCGCTTGATCCTCTTGTACCGCGCGATGACGTCGAGCAGTTTCAAAAGCTGTCGCTTGTACTCGTGTATCCGCTTGATCTGGACGTCGAAAAGGGATCCGGTGTCCACCGCGATGCCGACATCGCGCTGGATAAAGTCGGCCAGGCGCTGTTTGTTCCCCCGTTTCACCCTGTAAAAGGCGGCCCTGAAATCGTCATCTTCGAGAAATTCCTCCAGCCGGTGCAGCTCTTCCAGATCATTCTCCCAGCCCCTCCCCAGCCGGTCGGTGATCAGGGCGGAGAGACCCGGATTGGCCACCTTCAGCCAGCGTCGGGGCGTGACCCCGTTTGTCACGTTGGTGAATTTGCCCGGGAAGAATTCATCGAAGTCCCTGAATATGGTCTCCCGAACCAGTCGGGAGTGCAGCTGGGCCACACCGTTGACCCTGGCGCTGCCGATGGTCGCCAGCCACGCCATCCTCACCCGCCTACCGTCCGGCCCGCTCTCCTCGATGACGGACATGCGACGGCGACGGTCTCCATCGTCGGGATAACGTGAGTTGACTTCGTCGAGGAAATCCCGGTTCAGCCCATAGATGATTTCCAGGTGCCGGGGGACGACGATCTCCAGCAGTCGCACGGGCCAGGTCTCCAGAGCTTCGGGAAGCAGCGTATGGTTTGTGTAATTAAAGGTCCGGCGCGTGATCTCCCAGGCCCGGTCCCAGTCCATTCCGTGGTGGTCGCACAGGAGCCGCATCAGTTCCGGGATGGCCAGCGCCGGATGGGTGTCGTTCAGCTGGATGGCGACTTTATCCGGCAGTTCGTCCAGCTCGAAACCGGCCTCGGCATGCTCGCGAAGGATGTCCTGCAGACTGGCGCTGCAGAAGAAGTACTCCTGCTTGATCCTCAGGAGTTTGCCCTCCTCCGTTGAATCGTCGGGATAAAGCACGTAACTGATCGTCTCCGCCAGGCGCTTGTTTTCCAGTGCGCCGGCGAAGTCACCGCGGTTGAACTTGTCCAGATCGATCTCGGTTGCGTCCCTGGCGCCCCAGAGCCGAAGGTGATTCACGGTCCGGCCGTTGTTGCCCGGTATCGGCGTGTCGTAGGCGACAGCTTCCACCATCTGGGCGCCGCGCCATTCGTAGCGCACCGTGCCGGAGGCATCGCGATACGCGACGCAGTGTCCGCCAATCGGGATCTGGTAACGAATATCCTCCCGCTTGATTTCCCAGAGATTGCGCCGGCTGAGCCATCTGTTGGGACGCTCCATCTGCTGCCCGTCTGGCCCGATCACCTGCTTGAACAGTCCATAGTCGTACCGAATGCCGTAGCCGAAACCGGCGATATCCAGGGTAGCCATGGAATCGAGGAAGCAGGCAGCCAGACGCCCTAGCCCGCCATTCCCCAGTCCCGCATCACCCTCCAGGCCGGCCACGTCCTCGAGGCTGTCGCCGGCTTCCTTGATGAGGTCCCTGAGATCATGGTCCAGGTCAAGGCTGACGGCGGCATTGGTCATCCCCCGCCCCATCAGGAATTCGAGGGACAGGTAATAGACGCGACGGGTGCCGCGCGTGCGAATCCGCTGCTGGGTGTCATGCCACCGGGACAGCAGCCGGTCCCTCAGCACCAGGCAAAGGGCGCAATACCAGTCATAACGGGTGGCTGTCTGTGGATCCTTGCCTATGGAATAGGCCAGTTTGGTGGCGATGGAGCGCTTGAAGCCTTCCTTGTCAGTTCTTATCTCCGCCAGCTGGAAAGGCTCGAACCCGAGTTCCAGGGGACCTGCTGCCATAATCTTCTTCCCCTACGCTGCGAAACGACCTGCGGATCTGAACCCGACAATACTGGCGGTGCCCCGCACGGTGACCACGGGTTGTGCGGCGAGAATAGCAAAATGCTCCGACATTAATAATCTCCGCCACCCGAACCGGGCCACGCGTTGGCGGCAGGCCGCTCCGACGGTCCGGGTCTGAGCTATCATCACCGGGTCGTCCCAGCATCTCGAATCTCGGGCCCCTTGAAACGGTTTTTCCTTTTTTTGATCCTCGCGGTACTCGCAGCGACACTGGCGCTGCTGGGCGCCTACGCCTACCTCCGGGCCCAGGACTCCGAACAGCTACGCAGCCTTCTGGAAGCGAGCCTCGAATCGGCGCTGGGTCGCGACGTTGCACTCATCGGGCCTCTGAATGCCACTCTTTCGCCTTTACCGGCGATTCAGATCGGTGATGTCTCTATCGGCAACGCGGCCTGGGCGACCCGACCCACAATGCTGACGATCGAAAACGTCGAGCTTCGGCCCCGACTGACGAGACTGCTCTTTGGAGACATCACGCTAAATGAAGTGAGGATTCGAGGCGCTCGACTGTATCTGGAGAACGGCCCGGATGGCCGCGGCAACTGGCAATTCCGAACCCGGGAAACTGAACAAGAACTGGAGATACAGATCCGATCTCTGATTATCGAGGATCTGGAGGCCACCTACTCGAACCCGGCGGCGACCGCCGACCGCCAGGTCGTTCTCGACAGATTGAGGCTGGGCGCCCGTCCAAAAGATGATCTGATCCAGATCGACATTCAGGGCCATATTCTTGAGCAGGCGTTGAATGTCAGCGGCCGTCTCGGAGTGTTCAAGGATCTTATGGAAGGACGCCCCTTTCCGATCGCGCTGGACGCTTCGATCGGGGATACCTCGCTGACTATATCGGGCCGTATCGATGATCCCGACTTCAGGGATTACCAGGGCATCCGGATCGATATCGACGCGAAGGGGCGGCGACCGGTTGTCCTGATGGGCTGGACCGATCTGGCGATTCCTCCTCTCGACAGTTTCGAGATATCCGGCACGCTGGTGGGCGGAGACGGCCGCCTGGCCATGAACGGATTGCGGTGCCGATTCAATTCGGCCGGTTACCGCCTTTCCCTGGATGGTGCTATCGGTCACCTGCCGCGGCTGGAAGGGCTCGATCTGCAATTCGACGCTGCCGGCGACAGGATTATTCAGATGCTGCCGTGGTCGGACCAGGAATCCACTCTAAATGGCGATTTCACGGCCAGGGGTCATCTTCGCGGGACGATGACGGACCCGCACCTGGATCCGGTGAACTTTTCCGCCGAACTGGACGAGGCCCGGCTCGAAATCGAGGGCACCGTCTCAGACATCCCGGATGGCGGCCGACTCGACGCACGAATCACTATTGACGCGAATGAGCTGGCTGCCGTCGGCGAGGATCTCCATCTGTCGCTGCCCGATCTGGACCGTCTGCAGTTGACGGGGGCTTTAAGCGGAACCCTCACTCAGCCAGTTATCAAGGATCTTCAGGCCAGGATAGTTGAGGGCAGTCTCACAGCCGACGTGTCGGGTTCGGTTGACGCCCTCGTGCCGGCTTCCGGCGTGGCGTTGAAAATCGACCTGACGGGGAGCAACTTCGCCGACCTTTCCGACATTCTCGGCGTCAAGGATCTACCCGAAACGGACTCCGCTGCCGGATCCGGACTGCTGCGCGGCGGCGCCGACAATCTGAATCTCGTTACGGACCGGCTTCGGCTTGCCCGCCGGGACGGTACGGAACTCAACGTCTCTGGAACCATCGACTCGATTGGCCAGGCATCGAAGCTGGATCTCATCATGCGCCTCTCGGGCGTCAACCTCCGTATGCTGGAAACCTTCGACGGTGTCCTGCTTCCCCAGACCGATAGCTACAGCATCAACGGGCGCCTCGTCGGTTCTGTTTTTGCGCCCGACCTGGAGAATGTGGACGCCCGCGCCCGCCTCGGGAAGACTGCGGTAACCCTCAAGGGTCGCTTTCCGAATGTTCTGGATTTCGAACGCCTGGATGCCCGCGTCGAGGCGACGGGTGACGACTTGGCTATCCTCGGGCGAGAATTGGAGCAGACCTGGCCAGATTCGCGGACTTTCCAGTTCACCGGACATGCTTTTGGCGAGACCCAATCACCCCGAATCGATGAACTCGCCGGCCGATTGATAACGGACGAAATCGACCTGAGCTTCAGCGGCGCTGTCGACGATGTTCTGGGGGGCCAGGGCTTCGATCTCCAGGTCGTGGCCGAGGCGCCTTCTCTGACACCCTTCCTGCCTTTTGGCGGTTATCTCTGGGATGCCCTTGGGCAGGCCCGTGCGCGCTTCTCGCTCGCGGGAAGCACGGAAGTTTTCGATGTGGGGCTAACAGAGCTGGCGGCCGGCACATCCTCTTTGCGAGGGCAATTCACCTACACGAAACCAACGGCAGAAAACCTTCAGCGGATAGAGGGGGCCTTCCAGCAGAGCACCCTCGACCTGACGCCCTGGCTGGAACTTGAAAAGGGGCCAAATCCCGGACGGCCAAGCCGGCAATCTGCCGGCCCGGCGTCCCCCCAGACAGTATTTTCCGACACTCCCCTGCCACTGGGGTGGCTGCAGGACCTGTTCCTGGATGTCGACCTCGCCGCAATCGAGATCCTCTTCGGCAAGAGCCTCATCGAAATCATCAGTGGCAATCTGGCCGTTTCTGACCAGGTCATGTCGATCGATCCTGCCCAGCTGAAATACCGGGATGCCAGGATCGACGGTCGCCTGAGCATCGCCGGGGGCGAAACGCCCGGTCTGTCACTGAAAAGCCAGACCCAGGGACTGGACGTCGGCGATCTCGCGCGTCGGGCGGGACTGTCGGACGAGATTCGCGGACTCATCGACGTCAGGCTGGATATTGACGCCGTCGGCGGGTCCCCGCGGGAAATGGCGGCGGGAGCAGACGGACACCTGACGCTCCTGATGACCGAAGGCTTTGCCGGCGGGACGGATCTGCCCCTGCACTTCAGCCAGATGTTGACTTACCTCATGCCATGGTTGCGTGAGGACACGGGGATCAACATCGAATGCGTGATGCTGGATCTGCCGATTTCCAATGGTACGGCCGCGCTGGAATTTTTCGTTCTGGACACACCAGACATGCTGATGCGGGGAGGCGGGAAAATCGACTTCGGCACCGAGAAATATGACCTGCTGCTCGTACCACGGGCAAAGCGGGCCCGCGCACTTGCGCACAAGGTAGACGTCCGTGTCGGCGGCACCCTTCGCGAGCCCAAAATCCGCTATGACGCGGCCGCTGCCGGTCTCGGTATCCTCGAGGCTGCAGGACGCCTCGCGATTCTCGGGCCCGCCGGTCTGTTCGTCAGTTCCGATAGCTTCCGCAAACAGCGCCAGGAGTGCGCGCAGAGTCTCGATAGGGTTCGGGAGTTAAAGTAGGCCAGATCGACATCGGGGGCACTTTTCCCAGGTCTTTTGTGGTTTAATCGATCGCCGTTTTCCTGATTTCCTCCGGGAGCGCGCTTTGACTCGAGCCCCAACCATACTGGCCTGCGCGGCCTTGTTGCTGGCTGGTGCGCCAGCCATTGCTCAGCCGGGCCCGAGCCCGCACGAGATGATAGAGAGTACCGCCGAAGATCTTCTCGTGGTGGTGCGGAACCGGAGATCCGAAATGGAAGCGAATCCGGAAGCTCTCTATTCGGTGGTGGACAATATCCTGCGTCCCAACTTCGATATCGACTATGCGGGTCGCCTCGTGATGGGGCGCTACTGGTCCCGGTCCACACCAGAGCAGCGTGAACGCTTTATCAACGCCTTGTATGGTTCTCTCGTCCGCCGCTATGCCAGGGGTCTTCTCGAATATCGCGAGGATACGGTCAAGGTTCTGCCCCATGGTGGACTGATCAAACTGGACGAGGATTTCGTCACCGTCAAAACCGAAGTGAAAACCACGTCCGGTACGGTGGTACCGGTGGATTACCGCACCCGTTGGACCGACGACAGCTGGAAGGTTTTCGACGTCATTATCGAAGGTCTCTCCTATGTCACGCACTATCGCACGCTCATGGGCGAGGACGTGCGACAGAAAGGCATGGATACGGTCATAGATGAGCTGGAGGCATCCTGAGCAGGCGCTGCAGCGGCCGTGTCAGCCACCCGTCACTTTCAGATTTCCTTCCCAGTTCGGCGCGCTCATCTCCTCGACATACGGGAGAAACATCGCGTTGAACGCCACGCTGATCCGTTCTTCCGCCGAGCGATTGTCGTCCACTGAATGGTAAAGCCACGACGGGAAGAAGATCAGGGAACCGGCCTTCACGTCCAGCGTCATCTTCTGGGCCACCATAGGAGACACCTGCTCGGAGGGCGGCACCATAACCCCCGCCTGGGGCCTGGGGTCGAAGAAATTGATGGTGTTGCCACCCGGCGGGGCGCTGACATAGTAAACACCGCTGAAATAATTATTGGGATGGGCGTGAGGCCGATGGCCGGAACCCGAGAATCCCACGTTGGCCCAGCAGCCGGTGATCTCCAGACCCCGATAGCGGATCCCGTCGGCGTCGAGAACATGCCGGCATAGTCCAAGAACCAGGTCGACGAACTCCTTCAGTTCGGCCATCGTGTGAAGCCTCTGGTCCGTCTGCCATTTTCCCTTTGGCTTCAGGTCTGGCTGTCCTTGCCGCGCCCGCTCGATAAGCTTCCTGAACACGTCATTGACGCGGCTCGCTACTTCCGGGCGAAGCTGGGTGGCCCAGAGCATGGTCGGAAAGATCGGCAGTGCCGAGAATGCTTCGATGCTGCTCTCTATCGATTTACTCACTTCGGACTTCCTCGAATCAATGCCCGGGATTCTGCGACGATTCATCCCGAGGGACAACCGGCCCGGCCAAGCGTTTTCGGCCTGCCATTTTTCCCACTTGTCCGGAGAGGTAAAGGGATCACCACTACACTTCAGGCTCCCGGGCGCCCAGAGCGCCCGAATCAACGGCCTGAGCAGGATGTATTTCAGCGGCCCAGCGGCTACTATAGTCCGAGGAAGAGATGAACTTCAGTGGATTCAAGAAGAACAAGCCTTCCCCATTTCCGAACGCCGCTGAAATCCCATCAGGGGGTAAAAATGAGATTTCCCGAGCTCCTCTTGGCTGCCTTTCTCACGCTGGCAGGCCCGCTGGCGTGGGCTGCGGACGACTACGGTTATCCGGACCTCGACGGTTTTGCCTCGACGGTCATCCAGACCCCGGTCGATTTGAGACCGGACCTCAAGATCAAGGGCTACCCGTACAAGCTTTATCACATCGAGGTGCCGCTGGAGCGGCCCGATTCCAGGTACATGTGGTATGCGAACAAGCTGCCGTATCTCGTGTTTCCGCAAAAGGGCCCGGCGCCGCTGATATTCCTTATCGCCGGCACCGGAAGCAGCTACCACGGCCCGCACATGACCACCCTGTACACGGCCTTCTACAAGGCAGGATTTCACGTCGTCGGATTCCCGTCGCCGACCTCCCTGCCCTTCATGGTCGCCGCATCCACGTCCGGTGTTCCCGGTCTGCTGGAGGACGACACCCGGGATCTCTACCGGGTTATGAAGCTGGCCTGGGAGCAGAAACTCAGCAAGAAGCTGGAGGTGACGGATTTTTATGTCACCGGCTACAGCCTCGGCGGAGCCCAGACCGCCTTCATCATGAAACTGGACGAGCAGGAGAAGGCCTTCAACTTCAAGAAGGGCCTGATGATCAACCCGCCGGTCAGCCTGTATAACTCGGCCCTGCTGCTGGACAGCTATCTTCGGGACAACATCACTACAGGCCAGGACGCCGTCCGGTTCTGGGACCAGCTGACCCAGGTCATGGGTGAGGAATACGCCGAGACGCAGGGCGTGGTGCAACTCGGCCCCGACTTCCTGTACGAGGTCTACAGAAAGCGCCGCCCGGACGACGAGAACCTGGCGATTTTGATCGGCCTGGCTTTCGCCATTACGGCTCAGAACATGGTGACGGTGGCCGATGTACTGACCCAATCGGGATACGTCGTTCCGGTGGGGACAACGGCGAAGATCACCGCTGACGTGACCGACTACTTTATTGTCTCCGCGCGAACGCCGTTCCGGCTCTATTTCAAAAACCTGCTGGTGCCTTATTACCAGCGTTCCAATCCGGATATCACCGAAGACGACCTGATCAACCGGGCGTCGCTGTACAGCATCGAGGAGTATCTGCGCACTACCGACAAGGTAGGACTCGTCCACAACGTGGACGACATCATTATGAAGGAGGGCGAGATCGACTGGCTGGTGGACGTCTTCGGCGACCGCGCCAAGATCTGGCCCCGGGGCGGTCACTGCGGAAACATGGCCTACAAGAAGAACGTCGATCACATGCTGGCGTTTTTCGGGGCCTCTCTGCCGGAGGGTCGATAGATGAACAACACGACTCGACTCGCCGTATTCGCCCTGGTTTCTGCGTTAGTGCTCCTGAGCGGCTGCGCCGCCAGCCGACCCCAGGAGGGCGCCGACCCGGCCAAGCGCCAGATGCTCGACGTCATGGATCCGAACGACAAGTCTCTTGTCGCCGATACCTGGGATCCCTGGGAAGGCTACAACCGTCGGATGTACGACCTGAACGCCCGGTTCGACCGCTATATCTTCAGTCCGGCCGCCGAGGGCTACAAGCGGGTTTTCCCCGGCTTTGTACGCTCGAGCGTGCATAACTTCATGCGCAACATCCGCGAGATCCTCAACATCTACAACGCGGCCCTGCAGTTCCGCTTTCGCACCGCCGGCCGGAGCACAGGCAGGTTCCTGGTCAACTCCACCGTCGGCATAGCCGGTCTTCTCGATCCGGCCTCCGAGATGGGTCTGTATTACCAGCGAGAAGACTTCGGCCAGACCCTGGGCGTCTGGGGTGTCGGTCCCGGTCCCTATTTCGTGCTGCCGCTCCTGGGACCATCGACGCTGCGTGACGCCTTCGGTTTCGGCGTCGACTACGCCGTCTGGTACTACGTGGACCTGTTCGGTTACCGGTCCTGGGCCTCGGATCAGCCGCTGGTCTGGCCGACCCTGCTTTATGCTGTGGATATGCGGGCTAATATCGACTTCCGCTACTACGAGATGGGCTCGATCTACGAGTATCTCTGGGTACGGCAGCTGTTCCTCGAGTTCCGCGAGTTCGAGATCAAGCGCTGATCTGCCGTTCTTCGAGGACGCACGCAACGGGCCGGAGATTCTCCGGCCCGTTTTTTTCTCCGGCTTTGTCTGCGACGGCCTGCGACAGGGCTTGCATGCCGCGAGGACCTTGGGAAAATACGGGGTTCGGCTGCAATCTTTTTTAGCCGGCTTCGATGGCCGGCCCATATCTCCCGCAGGGACGTCTCATCCATGCATGTTCTGATCGTCGGCGCCGGACTCATGGGCACTACGACCGCCTGGTACCTGCGGCAACACGGGGTCGACGTGACGGTCCTGGATCGGGCCGAGGGGGCAGGCATGGAGACCAGCTTTGCCAACGCCGGCATGTTGACGCCGAGCATGGCGGATCCCTGGAACGCTCCCGGTGTCCTGTCGAAATTGCTGCGGTGGGTCGGCAAGGACGACGCACCCATGCTTTTGCGGCCGCAAGCCCTACCCTCGCTGCTCGGCTGGGGCATCCGATTCATGTTCAATTCGAGGCCGGCGCGATTCCGAAAAAACACGCTCAAGAACGTGGCCATCGCCCACTACTCGCTGGAGCAGCTCAGGAGCCTTCGAACCGAGCTGGCGTTGGATTACGACCAGACGCTGGGCGGCACGTTGCGTGCCTGCCGGGACCAGGCATCCCTGGACCACGCGGCTTCCCTGGCAGGTTTCCTTGCTGATCACGGAGTCGAGTACCAAGTCCTGGACCGACAGGGTGTCGTCAGAGCCGAACCGGGCCTGAGACCCATCGCGGAGAAACTCGTCGGCGGTGTCCACTACGTCGCCGACGAGTCCGGCGACGCTCATCTGTTCACGCGGGGTCTTTGCGACGCCGCCAGAATGGCCGGCGTCGTGTTCCGATTTGGCGCGAAGGTGACGGGCTTCACCCGGGTCGGTGACCGCCTGAATGCCGTGCAGGTCGGAGACGAGGAAATCCCGGCCGACGCGATTATCCTGGCGGCCGGCAGCTTCACGCCGCCTCTGGCGAGAATGCTGGGACTGAGGGTGCCGGTGCGCCCCGTGAAGGGTTACTCCATCACGCTGCCCCGGGGAGACTGGCCGGACGGGCCGAGAATTCCGGTGGCCGACGATCACCTTCACGCCGCCGTGACCCCCCTCGGGGATCGAATTCGGGTGGCCGGCACCGCCGAATTTGCCGGATACGACGACCGGGTCCGGCCTGCCAGGATTCGGAACCTGTTGTCGCTCCTGGAAATGATTTACCCGGAGTATGCGTCCCGGATCGAGCCCGGCGCGGCGGAACCCTGGTGTGGTTTCCGACCCATGTCCGCCGACGGCGTCCCGATCCTCGGTCCCACGCCGATTCCCAATCTCTACGTCAACGTCGGCCAGGGGCACCTGGGTTGGACCATGTCGGCTGGATCAGGCAAGTTGGTTGCGGATCTGGTTGCGGGGGCTTCTCCGGATCTGCCGATGAACAATTACAGCCTGGATCGTTTCTGATTCAGGCGCAGTTTATTCGATCTCTGCGGTCCGCCGGCCATCCCACCTGCACGTGGCCTTGTATTTTTTCTGACCCGGTTTTTGCACCATCAGGCGGGCCACCCACAGTCCTGTCTTGTTGCTCAACTCCGTGTCGCCGAAATCCCCCACATTGAAACCTCTCGCCATGGCGGCGGCTTTGCAGGCTTTCCTCGCATCGTCCCGTGTATATTGCCTGGGCATGATGTCATGACCGCTGTGCCACTCGGTCAGACGGGGTGCGGAGTGCCCGTCCCATTCACAACGCCCGCGGAACTTCTCGCCCTTACCCTGCAGGTTGACCTTGATCACCCAGTGTCTGCTGGCCTCGTCGAACTTCACGTCCCCGAAGTCTCCCACGGAAAAACCGTCAGCCTCTGCGGCCGCCTTGCACGTCTTTTTGAATTGATTCGGCGAAACATCAGGCTTGCCGGGGGCATTCCCCTTGTCGCTGCCGGCGGCGGCGCCTGAAGCAAGACAAGCCGCGGACAAAAACATGAAAACGGCGCGAGGCATGAAAGTCTGACTCATAACGGGACAGCTTCCTTTGGCAGTGGGGTCACAGGGACAAGTTAAACCGACACGCGAGATTGTCGCAACAAACCCGGAAGAGATTGCAGGCATGTACTCCCGGGCCGCGGTTATTATCCACTCAGCTCAGGGGTCCAGATCCAATTCGGGCAGCCTCGGTGAACAAGGCAGTCGGACCTCCCTGACCCCAGCGGCCGCTCGATGACCCAAGGTTTTATGCGCATAACTTGTTGACATAAAATGTGAGTTAGTTTGCATAATGCGCTGAATAAATGAGTTAAATTCCACCCAAGCCTCGTACGGGAGATCGACCATGGATATTGAAGGACCGGTGGAAGCCGTAGTGCTGGTGAAACCCGACGGCAAACGGTTTATCCGACCTTTCGTCAATTGTGGGTCGGGCCCCGCCGAACACGTGGGATTCCACGCCAGTAACGGCAAGCTGCGTCTCGCGGGATTCGAGGTCGAGTACATCGGCACTATGGCGGGAGCCGTGGAACGCCTGCTGAAGACGTCCGCATCGGTGGAGCGACTGACGCACAGAAGTCCCCCGGCGTTCGCGGTCTCCTGAAATAAAGTAAAAGAACGCCGGCGGGATCCGCGGCGCTGCTCAGGCAGCCCGGCGCGTTCCCGTCTCGGGGATTCGCGGCGTCCGGTCAGATCGTTCTTGAGCCGTCAGTCTTCGAAAGCCCTCTCCCGGGCTTCATTCCTGGCCTTTTCCTGGGCTTCCATTGCCACATACGCCAGGTAGTATTTATAGATATTCGCCACGTACTGCACCGTCTCGCGCCCGATCTCGCGGGCCGCGACGATTTCCACGTTGTCGAACCACAGATCGGGATCGAGCCCCTGGGATTCGGCCTTTTTCCGCAGTCGCGCAATCTTCGCGGGCCCGGCGTTGTATGACGCCAGGGCGAACAGCTCCTGCTGCAGCCGCGTCATGCCGGGATCGTCGTAATACCGATCCATCATCCAGCGGAGATACCTGGCACCGGCATGAATATTGTTTTCCAGGTCCGTGATATCGGGAATACCCACATTCTTGTCCCGGGCCGTGGACGGCAGCATCTGCATCACGCCCACCGCCCCGGCCCTGCTGCGCTGTGAATGATCCAGCTTCGATTCCTGGTACCCCTGCGCCACGAGGAGCAGCGGATCGAGGTCGTAGCGCTCGGCATATTTACGGAAAAGACCCACCATGGCCCTGAAACGCTCTTGACCCTGCTCGTCGCGGATGTTCTCCACCCAGCGTGTATCGCCCAGATAACGCTGGAGCAACACGTTGCCTACCAGCGTTCCCTGGCGATGGCTCCTGAGGAATTCGTTGACCATGGCTTCCAGTTGGGGACTGTTTTGCCTGAACGCCCAGCCGATCTTTCCACCGCTGTTGAGCACGATATCCTCGTGCACCTGTAAATCGTCGAATAACTGCATGTAAAACTCGGCCAGAGGACTGTCCACGAACGTCGCGGGCACGAGACCGGCATTCACCATTTCCAGGATGTCTTCTGCGCCAAGCAATTCGTCCGCCGGGACCATTTCGACCGGCGGAAGATCGCGCTCGGCGAGACGCTCGTTCAGCACGGCCAGGTGCTCCGCGTAGCTGCTGGAGGCGCGCAGGTACACCTCGCGCCCCGCCAGATCGTCCAGTCCCTCGACGGGCTCACTCGCGGGCCCGGTGACGAGCACTTCCGACACGTCCCGCACTACCGGAATGGAAAAGTCCACTAACGCTTCCCGCTCGGGCGTGATGGTGAGAAGGGCAACGGCAAGATCTCCCTCTCCCCGGACGAGCCGCGGAATAAGTTCGTGCCGGCCGACGGGCAGCATCACGAGATGGACCCGCACGTGACGTTTCTCCAGCATTTTGTTCACGTGACTCTCGAAGCGACGAAGCATTTCGTAAGCAGCACCTCGCTGTTGCCCGCGATCGACGAAGTACAACACCGGACTGTTGACCGTCAGCACGCGGATGTACCGCCTCTCGATCATGCCGTCCAGATCGCCTTTCCATGGCTTCACAACGCGCGCCAGTGTCTCGTTGGAGGGAAGTTCGCCGGAACCGGGGGACCCCATTCCTCTGTCTCCGTCCTGTCTCGAGCATCCCACGGAGAGCGCTGCCAGAAGGATCAGCGAGATGACCGTCAGTGGAGAGCATGTTCGGCAGGCCGGTCCTTCCGGCTGTGACCGCGCCTCGGAGGCCCGTGCGCTCTCGTTGTCTGGATGGCCCGGGTCCTGGAGGAGGCAGGACGGGTTTGCCGACGAGCTCACCTGGGATGTCGGGTCAATCGACATCGCGGATCGAGAAATGTGGGCCCGATCTGGCGCAGAGTGTCTCGGTCACCGCGATGTGCCGATCAGAGCAGCCAAGCCGGGCGTCGCCGATCATCGAGCCAGCATGTCATAGGATCTCTCGCCTGATTCAAGCAATGAATTGACGTACCGCCTGAAAGCCGGATCGAACGCCTCGGCTCCGATTTTCCAGAAGGCCCTTCCGCCCTCGGAAGTCAGGATGCCAAGCATGTCGTTGCGGACCACCGACCACTGGTTCTCGGGAAGATTTCCGTCCTGATGGAGGTGGTGCATGACCATCCATGTATTCGCGTACTGTCCGATCAGCATCCAGAGCTGGATGATCTCGTCCTCATCCAGATCCTCGGGCGAGCGCAGTCCTCTCCTCCATAACGAAGCCACGGATTTGTCCTGCGCGATCACCGCATTGATGTCGCCTGTTGCTTCCACGAAAGCGAAACGCGCCGCGGCCCGCGTCTGGGCGTTGCTTTGCCGTACCTGAACAGCGAGGTATATAAGTGACGGAACCACCGCCATGGCGGCCACGATTTCGGCGAGATAGGCATACTGCTCGAGCGACATCTCTTACTCCTCCCGGGATTCGTTAAGCAAATCTGCAAACGAGCGGTCCGGATCAGAGGCGCCCCAAGTGATGTCCTGCCGATGGGCTAGGCGCTCGCGAGCATTTCGTGAAGGACCGCCATCTGCACCAGCATCCTGTTGTGCGCCTCGTCGATAACTACGCTGCGCGGTCCGTCCAGTATTTCATCCTTGACCGTAACGCCTCGTCGAACCGGCAGGCAGTGCATGAACCGGCAATCACCGGATGCCGCGCGGAACCAGGACTCGTCCACGCACCAGTCTCTCAGGTCCAGCTTGAATTTGTCTTCGGCATACTTGTCGCCATAGTACTGCTCTGCGGCCCAGGAATTCACGTAGAGAACCTGGGCGTCCTGCATGGCCTCGTCAACATCACGAGTCTCGGTGACCGAGCCACCGTTCGCCGCGGCAGCATTCTGGGCTTTTGACATGAGGGGCGCGGGCAGGCTGAACCCTTCAGGTCTCAACACGGTGACGTCCATACCTCTCAGGGCCGCCATATGCAGCGTCGCCGCCGGAACGGCCAGAGGCATGGGTTCCGGATGCCATGTCCAGGCAAGCACGAACTTTCCTCCTCCAGATGGAATGCCCAGGTCGTCCAGGGTTTTCCAGTCGCCGAGGCTCTGGCAGGGATGATTAATGGCGGACTCCATGTTGATGTAGGGCTTGTCCACCAGCGAAATCAGCTCACGAAATTCGCGATCGGAAAGATCGTCATCCAGGTTTCGCAACCTGGCAGAAGCGCGAATACCGATTGCGTCGCCATAGGAGGCGATGACGGGCACGGCTTCATGAATGTGCTCTGCCGCGGCGCCGTCCATGACGATGCCGGAGCGGGATTCCAGGCCGTGTATCGACATGTTCGGGGCCACCACGAAGGTTCCTCCGCCCAATCGCAGCATGGCGGCCTGAAATGACACCAGGGTACGGAGCGAGGCACTGAGAAACAGCAGCGACAGGACCTTACCCTCGAGGGCCCGAGGCTCCGGATTCTTTTCGAGCCTTTCCGCCAGCGCAATCAGATACCTGATTTCTTCCGCGGTAAAATCCGCCAGGTCATTGAAATAATCCATCTGCCAAATGACTCCTAGAACGACTGCGCGGGACCGACGGTCTGGCTGCAATAACGGGCTGTCAGGTGCCCGATCGACGGCACTGACCCGGTCCGGAATATCGGCCCGAGCAGGACATCTACTTCACTCAAAGACCCTGGGAACCTTCCGGTTCTGCACCAAATGCGACACCGGAGAGTTCGGCCATCTCCCGTCGCCAGGTGGTCAGATCGGATTTACGGAATTTGGCAAGCGAATCGTGACCACAGGCCCTGGCCATGACCTGCATCAGTCGCGTCGCCGCGTCAAGGAAACTGGCCAGGCGTTTCGCCCCCGTTTCCACATCCAGGCGACGGCGCAGTTCCGGCTTCTGTGTCGCAACGCCGGTGGGGCAGTTGTTGGTGTTACATATACGCGCAGCGACACATCCCACCGCCTGGATGGCGGAATTGGCCAGCGCGATCCCGTCTGCCCCCATCGCCATGGCCTTGATGAAATCCTCGGGCATGCGAAGACCGCCGGTGATAATCAGGGTCACGTCGCGTCCTGATTTTTTGTCGAGATGCTTCCGGGCCCGGTATAGCGCCGGGATAGTCGGGACACTGATGTGATCCCGGAATAGGCGGGGCGCGGCGCCGGTACCGCCGCCGCGTCCGTCCAGAATGATGTAGTCGGCACCCGCCTCGAGAGCAAAATCGATGTCGGCCTCGATGTGGTTTGCGGAAAGCTTGAAGCCTACGGGGATCCCGCCGCTGCGCTCGCGAACCTCCTCGATGAACTGACGAAACTCTCTGAGGTTCGACGGGGTGTCGAAGGTCGGCGGCGACACCGCGTCCTCGCCAGGTTGCAATCCCCTTGTCTGGGCAATTTTTTCCGTCACCTTGGCTCCTGGCAAATGACCGCCGGTGCCTGTCTTGGCGGCCTGTCCGCCCTTGAAATGAAAGGCCTGAATCTCGTCCAGCAGGTCCGGTGTCCAGCCGAACTTTGCCGACGCCAGTTCGTAGAGATAGCGGCTGTTCGCTGCCCGCTCCTCCTGCATCGACCCTCCCTCCCCGGAGCAAATACCGGTGCCGGCGATCTCGGCGCCGGTGGCGAGCGCCAGCTTTGCCTCCTCAGACAAGGCCCCGAAACTCATGTCAGAGATAAAAAGGGGAATCTTCAGTTTCAGCGGTTTCTCCGCCCGGGGACCGATAACAAGTTCCGTGTCCACGTCAGCTTCATCCGCCAGCGGCCGCGTGGCGAGTTGCGCCGTCAGAATCTGGATGTCGTCCCAGCGCGGCAGGTCCTTTCCCGGCACCCCCATGGCCGTCATTTCGCCGTGGTGACCGGTGAGGCCGTTTCGGGCGAGATCGTGGATACGGGCGACGCTTGGCTCTTCCGCCGTGGGCCTGGCTGTTGGCGCCTCGCCCGACTCTGCGTTCTCCGGCACCGGGTCCCCCGCGTTCAGGTCCTCGAGCCTGGTATGAGTGCCGTCGCAATAGGGCGCATTGGACGTTGCCTTGCACCGGCAGAGATATACGGTGTCATCCTTCTCCGCCTTGAATTCCAGTGGCGTGATAGACGTACCCGCATGTGATCCATCGCAAAACGGCTGGTTGTTCGAACGCCCGCATCGACACCAGTGGTATGTTTGTCCTTCCTCGACTTGCACCTCGGCAGGAGATTTGGCGGCAACAATTGGACGATCAGCCATAGAGATTCCTTTGGGATTCAGACCGCAGGGTTAGCCAGCGCCAATGGCGGCACTTTGCGGCGATACGGTTTCATGATTCCGGCGATACCCGGCACGGCTACCTACACTGTTTTCCTCAGTGACTTTGTCGCGGCGGTGTCGGTCCGCCGGGCCCGGGAAGTTCGTGAGTAACTCTAGAGCAAAGGCCGCGATTCGAGCAAGGCGAAGCCGACACGGTCAGGTGAATTCATTCGGGGCTGGCCGGAGTCTACAGACTGAGCCTTTTTTGAGGGGTAGCGACCGGCAGCAGATGGATTCGGGCGACAGCTGCTGCGTTGACCCCTCCTCGATCTCTATTGATTGTCTGTCTCCGGGTTGATTTCCGGAGTTTTCTCGATCACCAGATTCTTATATTCGGGGTGCGACTCATCGAGGCAACGGAAATCGAGAACGTGGTTTTTCTCTCCCTCGTCGGAGAAGTACGAGACGGGCGTGAAGGTCCTCAGAAAGGCAAACGACTTATCCAGCGATGCACAATAGGAACGTGCATCCGACAAGGCTCGCCGCTTGGCCTCCGCAGCCCCCTGTGCTTCGGACCCCCGGACAACGATCGTATAAGTGTCTTTGCCGATTTTCTGCACTTCGGAGTTGGAAGCGCAGGCAGCCATCCCTGCGGCAACGACGACTACTGCAAGGTATCTGCCTTTCATCTTCATGCTCCGATCGGTCATTGCGGTCAAGTCATCAGCCGGATACATCATACCTGCTGGAGTCGATGTTGGTCCGATCCCGTACCCTGGCCGTCACCGTGTATCCGGACAAGGCATTCCCTCCCGTTTTCCCGGTTGGCCGCCGGGGATTCCAGCCAGTCCCTCCCGCATCGCGCGAGGCCGTCATGCGGGTCCTCCATTAGTTGAGCCGCCTGCCCAGCACTGCAGGCCCCACAAAAGAAAAGCGGCCCGAAGGCCGCTCAATATTTTCTTATTATTATCATTGTCTTAAGTGGTCGGGGCGAGAGGATTCGAACCTCCGACCCCCTGCACCCCATGCAGGTGCGCTACCAGGCTGCGCCACGCCCCGACCGGCGATATCCTTTC
>Ga0209536_100002007_pt1 | contig 33272 bp, 26 predicted proteins | sample DeeMarSeWOR28_12_FD_187461 | JGI IMG/M metagenome (GOLD analysis project Ga0209536, IMG submission 187461) | Marine sediment microbial communities from White Oak River estuary, North Carolina - WOR-2-8_12 (SPAdes) (version 2) | ecosystem: Environmental > Aquatic > Marine > Intertidal zone >... | reverse complement strand
AAGCCGCCACAATGATCGTTCGTTTTTTATTGCGCCAGATATTACGCCAGCTTAATGAAAGATACATACACTCACCTTTCCAATTTTCAGATCAACCACGGAATTACATGGAAGTTTTAAACATCGTTCAGTTGAATCTTATATTTTTAAACGTGGCTTTGATTTTATTTTTTCAATTATATGGTCTTAGCCTGGTGTTCATGGGTTAATTGTAACTATTACAGCCATAAGTCGTCATCCTGTTCCGGAACAGGATCCTAGGGAGAGGATTCTTCCTGGTTTTAAAACCTGATACGGTAACAAAGAAGACCCCGTCCCTGCTGAGTGACCTATCATATTCGTTATTTTTATATCAATCATAAAAACACGCAGTCAAGACCGTTCATTTTATTATTCGTTGTGAATTTTGCTTTTCTCCGTGTACTCCGTGGTTCAAATTATTCGGTTATCGTACGCGTTTCATATTCTGCAATGAAAAAAAGGATTCATCGATATCGATGTTGAATTCAACCGTCAGATATTCCATAACCGTTTTCTGTCCCGGCTGATCATGGGGAATCATTTCCCAGTGGATCGGAATCGTCCGGCCGCCCATTTCCTGTACTTTGCTCCCGAGCATGGATTTTACCAGATAATCGTCTTCATCGTAATAATCCGCGCGCAACTGGAGATAACCCTCTTTTGCTATCCATGTAATAATTTTTCCCCAGACAACACCGGCTTCCGGTTTGGGTAACATTTGAATTTTATAGCAATCGTAACCCTCATACTGCTCAATTCCCAGCAGGCTGTGCTCGTAATCGGTAACAATCGAAGATTGTCGCACAATATCATCATTGGTAAAATCTGATCCCATCCAGGATTGGAGCATCATAGACGGCGGAATTTTGATTACCCGGTGTACGGTCGGGATCCAGTTCCAGACTTCCTTATCCCTTTTCAGAGTGACCATGCCTTTATCTTTCGCCGGTTCGGTTATAAGGATCAGACCATATTCAGGCTCGAGCGACCAGAATTTCATTCTCATCTCACGTGACCAGTCCGGTTTGACCACCTGCATCATAAGTTCGGAAAAACTGCTTTTGGCACGGATTAATTCGTCAGCCTTTTTAACGATTTCTTTTGCGTCCTGGGCAGAGGTATGACTGCCAGCAATAAGGAGCAGCACCGGCATTACTATTTTGGCATATCGCAACATCATCAGACTCCTTCTTCAGATATATTTCATTTCTTACGGATGCCCTCCAGGAGGGTTTCAAACAACTGTCCTGCAATGACGGGTGACTTAAAAAGATTCCGATCCATGATCCACTGCAGACCTATTCCGTCGAGGGCGGCGATGATCAGCGATGCGGTTACCATGACATCCACCGACATAAAAACACCCTTCCGGATCCCTTCTTCGATCACATGGGCAATAAACAGACGATAATCTGAATACAATTTTTTCAAATCGATAGCACCCAGCATATTGGGATCTTTGGTACGGACACCTTCGGCCCAGAATTCCATTATCAATTCGGCAAATTTGCCATCATCCTGCAGGAATCCCTGCATTGTTTCTTCAATAATAATCTTCAGTTTCTGCACCGGATCATCGGTTCGGGCCAGTGACCGTTCGATATTATAATTGAGGTTACTAAAAAATAACTGAAACGCCGCAACAAAGATTTCTTCCTTGGACCGGAAGTACTCATAAATAGTCCCTTTACCAACTCCTGCTTCCTGAGCGATATCGATTGCCTTGGTTTTCATGATCCCCTTACGGGCAAAGGCTGCCATCGCGGCATGTAATATCCTCCGGCGTTTTTCATCGCGATCCACAACCCTGGGCATCTCTCTTCCTTTTAAATTGACCGACTGGTCGGTTTTATAATAAGGAAAATTATCACAATATGCAAGTTTTTCTAAAAAATATGGCCTTATTTTTCTTATCAATACTTTACCCACCCCCGGCCCCTCCCTCATGACAAGAGGGAGGGGAGTCTGTCTCAGGAAAAATCATTTGGATCAGTCATTTTTTCCTCTGAGATCCGGGGTAAAAAGTGTTCGGAAAAATTAAGCACACAAGCGCCTTTACCAATCGCCCCTCCCTCATGACAAGAGGGAGGGGAGTCTGTCTCAGGAAAAATCATTTGGATCAGTCATTTTTTCCTCTGAGATCCGGGGTAAAAAAAGTTCGGAAAAATTAAGCACACAAGTGCCTTTACCAATCGCCCCTCCCTCCTGCCATGAGGGAGGGGCAGGGGGAGGGTCAAATTGCGCACCTGCTCGAATTCAGATTCTCGATATCAGAGACAATTTTTTTTAATATTTTTCACTACTTCATCGATGTTATTGGTGATCTCTGCATTATCAAATCTTATCACGCTGAATTTCTTAGCTTTTAGGACATCTTCCCTCTGCCGATCATAATTACATTGATACTTATGAATTGGTCCATCAACCTCTATGATCAGTCGCAGTTCGAAACAATAATAATCTGCTATATAAAACCGCAAATTGCCATTATAATAGAAGAAAACCGGGTGCTGTCTGAGAAATTTGTAATTACCTATTTTCATTTTTCGTAAACGATGCCAGAGAATGATTTCTGCGTGAGTCTGATTTTTTCTAAGTTCTCTGGCAATCTCTCTGGCTATCTTTTGAATCCTCATATATCCTGTTTGTTTCAAGCTATTTTATCAGATAAATACTAACTATAGTTGTTTTCAGATTTAAAGTATTCTCAATATCTGTGCCAAAAAAAATATTCTATTTATATTTCAATCACCTAACACTTACCCACCCCCGGCCCCTCCCTCATGACAAGAGGGAGGGGAGTCTGTTTCAGAAAAATTCCATTATTTTGATTATTTTTCTCTTTCCACATGAGATTACAGCGCCAGAACAGATTCAACAAAATGAGAATTCTTGTTCATAATCCCCTCTGGTTTGGAGGAGTAGTTGATTTGTTCGGAATTTTATTATATTATCGCATCCGACATAAATTGCATTATAAAAATACATCAGCACATTTTTCCAATCATGATTCAACGCAGAGGAAGCATATGAAACGAAGAACTTTCATCAAAACCGGCACCATGACTGCACTTTCCACATTGATCCTGCCGCGGCTCAGCTTTTCCAGCCCGGTTCTCAAATCCACCGTTCGCGTTGGAATGATCGGTGTGGGTCTGCGCGGCACCAACCACCTGGCTAATATTCTCGAACGCAGCGATGTACAGGTCCCGGCAGTTTGTGATATCGATCTTAATAGAATTCCGATCGTGCAGGATATGCTCAAAAAAGCCGGTCAAAAAGAAGCAGAAACGTACACCGAGAACGAAACTGTATATCAAAAACTTCTGGAGAGGGATGATCTGGATGGTGTGATCATCTCTACCCCCTGGGTATGGCATATACCCATGACCATCGACGCTATGCAGGCTGGTAAAGTGGCCGGCCTGGAAGTTGCCGGAGCATTTTCTGTACAGGAATGCTGGGATCTGGTAAACACCTATGAACGGACCGGTATTCCGATGATGTTTCTGGAGAACGTCTGTTACCGCCGGGATATTATGGCTGTTCTGAATATGGTCCGTCGCGGTATGTTTGGCGAGTTGATCCATTGCCAGGGAGGATATCAGCATGATCTGCGTGAAATCAAATTTCAACCCGGTGTAGAATTCGGAGAAAAAGGTGAGCATGAAGCTGTCTGGCGCACCCGCCATTCAATAAAACGCAACGGCGACATATATCCGACGCATGGCGTCGGCCCGCTTGCCGTATATCTGGATATCAACCGCGGCAATCGCTTTATATCGTTAACTTCAACCGCGACAAAATCACGCGGTCTGCACAATTTTATCGTTGACCACGGCGGCGAAGATCACCCTAATGCCGGAATTAAGTTTTCATTGGGTGATATCGTCACGACCGTCATTAAATGTGCCAACGGGGAATCCGTCGTATTGACCCATGACACAAACTTGCCCCGTCCCTATTCTCTTGGATTTCGGGTCCAGGGAACCCGGGGCCTCTGGATGCGCGATGGCAATATGATCTATATCGAAGGGACCAGCCCTGAACCGCATACCTGGGAACCCGCCGAACCATTTCTTGAAAAATATGACCACCCGCTCTGGAAAAAGTATGAGGATGCTGCGGTGGGATCCGGGCACGGTGGCATGGATTTCTTTGTGCTCAACGCTTATATCGAATCCCTTAAGAGAGGTGTAAATCCTCCACTCGACGTATATGATGCCGCAGCCTGGAGCGTCATTACTCCCCTTTCCGAACAATCGATCGCCGCAGGGGGTGCAGTACAGATGTTCCCCGATTTCACCGGCGGCCGGTGGATTAAAAGGAAACCGGTTTTTGCCTTGAACGGGGAATACTGAACGACCGAAGATATCGCTTATCCACCCACGTTTCGCATCCATTTTAATCAAAAGGGTGAGTGACAGGTTGCCTGTCCGATGATTTTTAATGTGTGATCCAGTAAAAACGGTTTGCCGGTCTTTATTTGCTATGCTCCGGCCAGAACCCACGGTAGAAGCGTGGTGAAAATAGACAACCCCGCGCGAGGCGGGGTTGCAGTGGCAGAAAGGAGGAGGATTAATCGTAAGTAATTAATCCAGATCTGCCTTATTTCTGAACATCCGGTACATATTCTCATGGTGTACCGGATCTTCCATTGTTATGATATGACACACTTCGCAGCGCATATTCGCTCCGATCGGATAGGGTTGCCCGGTATATTGGACCGGTTGAAGCACATCACGTGTTTTGTCCATCGGATTTATAGCCGGATACTCGGCATGTGTCGGCCCATGGCAGGCCGGGCAGCGGATGCCGGAATTATCATAGCGGTTGCGGTAAAGTTCCGCAAAATTTTCACTCCACACATTAAAGGCATCCACCTGCTCCGGCGGACCGAAATCCACATGGCAGGTCAGACAATCAGGTTCATTCAACCAGGGTTCCCGCGGGATTATTTCCTCTTTCGTTTCCACATGATCCGGCTCCAAAGCGGCCATAAGCCTGGCAGCACTGCTTTTTCCATTCTCTCCTTTTAACAGAGCAAGCGCATGATCATTCATTTCTCCGTGGCAATCGACACATGTTACACCGATCTCGGCATGTATTCCTCTCATACAGCGTGTACATCCCTCCGCATATGCAGGATGACACAAAACACAGGCCTCGGCACCGGAAACGGGCATATAATTGGCATGCCAGCCATGCATAGCGGCAGACATATTCAGACGCAGTGAATCACCCTCTGCCGACATTACCGGATCTGAATGGCATGCCTGGCACTGCTGTGGTTGTCCGGTATTGGCCTGTAACAGAAGATCGGTCCTGCTGAGCCGGTCATGGGCCTCAAGGATGTTGACTGCCGTTTCGTTCGAGAGGCCGGCTACACCGTTCATTCGCCAGCCGCCTTCGTGACAATTCCGGCAGCCTATTTCAGTTGAAGCCGGAGCCACAACTTGCGTACTCACCAGCAGAGCTCCGGTTTCCGCATCCCGTGCTTCAAGGCTGAAAAGCGGGTACGGATTGAATGAACCGTCGTCATTATAGGGCACAACCGGAATAGCGGATGCAATATAACCACCCCTTTCCTCATCGAAGGTTAAAGAACCTTTCATTCCCTTTCCAAAAAGTCCTGTGTTTTCTTCCAGTACTGTGCCGAAATTTTGTTCTGAAAATTCCCAGAAAGGAACATGTTTTGCAGGATTTTCAAAACCGCTCTCGATCCTGTACGTCAGTTCAACGCCATCGCTAACCAGTTCAGGCACTTCCCCGCGCCGTATCAGCTGAGCCTCCAGTGTGTTTGCCGGCGGCATAAGGACAAACCATGGATCGCTGTCAGATATGCAGTGCATGCCCAGATCATTCCAGGCCAAAAGGACATACCGGTCGGCTTTCGGATCGAAGGCTGAGGGCATACTTTCTGTTTTACCCGTTTCAACAGGTTCCGTATGCATGATCAGGTCTTTCCCCTGCAAGGTTCCGACAATGTAAGCGGCCAGTGCCTCCAATTCTCTGGCGGTACCTGCAAATGGCGGCATGTAGGTGCGGACTTTCCCCTGCCCGGTTAATTGTGAAATCATCCCCAGGTAAGTGATATTCTTTGTCAGTGGCAGGATATCATTACGAATGCCATCTATTGTATGACAGCTGAGACATTCGAGATTAAAAATTTCCCTGCCAGCCTCATTCACGTTCGCATCGGTCACCTCTTTCACCGCGGCCCAGCGCGCATATTTAAGCACTCCTTGCCTATTCACCTTTTCCAGATCTGTTTTTAATATCGAAGTTGAATACATATACTCATTGATGATATAGGGTTTGCGGGCAATTTCGCGGCTGTATTCGAAGCCGGCCATCCAGAACAATCCAATGATCAACAAAACGAATGTCGCGATAATCTGCACCTGCCGGTTGCCTTTCAATGAAAGAAATATACCGAATGCAAATATGAGAATTGTCGTGATGATCAGGATTTGAATAAAAGGCACTGTCTGTGGATTGAGCATAAAATTGGTCGTGCGGACATTCTCAGGCAGGCTCCAATAGTACCATAATCCAGCAGGGATCAATCCAATCAGCGGATACAGCAACCATTTACTGCAATAACGCATTATGGTGCTTCGGAAATCACTTGGCTTCAGAAAAACCGTAGTGACATATCCGAACAATCCGGCGATCATGATGGTCACAAATGTTCTGAATATCAATGACGGAAAATATGTGGGGTTAAAAAATCCATCCCAGAAATTACCCGTCTCAAGCCAGTTTCCTGGCGTGAGCATAAATGTCAGGATGCCATTAATTATCACCAGGCTTAACCAGGCAAACAGGAAATACAGGAAGGCGACATTCAACCGTAGTTTCCGGCCTAGTTTATCGAAATAATAAAAATACACGAGTAATGCGGTTATTTCACCAACAAAAAAGACCCATTCGATAGCCCAGCCAAAAACGAAATTATGGATCAATGAGGAGGTTGCCGCCGGATTGACCAGCGCTATGATAAACCAGATACCGACACCGGTCATTCCACCGAAAACCATTGTCAGAAGCAGGAAAAACCAGGTATGCTTTTTTACATAGGCATGGATATCGGTATTGTTTTCACGGTATCCTTTCCAATCTGTCAGCCAGAGGAATAATCCACCACCGACAGCAAGGTGTGAAATATATACATGCAAAACGGCGATCAGAGCAATAAGACTGCCTCCGCCAATTGTTGTCAATTCCCAGATCGGATAATTCATCAGGCAGCCCTCCCTTCCTTGACGGTGATTGCGCCTTTAACCATATACCAGACACTCCACAATCCGAAGACAAAGATCACCAGGAACAGGATCAGCACGCCATACTGGGGCGCAAGTTGAAGGCTTTCCAGTTGAAATTTTTCCTCCAGATATAATGTCCGCAAATTCTGGCGGGTAATAATCATGGTGATCATGGTAATGATCAGCTGCATGACTGTCGGTCTCAATTTCCCGAGGAAGGCTGTAACTATGGCCCCGATCCCCGATAGAAAACCAACCAGCAGCACAACAGAGAACAGCAGATTTCCGCCCATGAATTGCAGGATAAAATCCGACGGAATGGCCATCAGGAACCAGAGTCCAACAACAACCTGTACCACGGTCGCATAGCCGAATATGCGCAGGCCATTCGCGATATTATTCTTACCGGCATCAGGATTTTTGCGGGTCCTTATCGACCAGACCAATGCTGTAAACAAACCGGCTATGGCGACTGATGCTGTAAGGAAATGGAGATATCGCGGGATAAATGTGGGATCATCTACATTAAGGATAGTTCCACCGCGGTTTTCAAAATAGGCGGCCCATTTTTCCGGCTGAGTCATGAGTGATAGATTATTAACCTGCATAAAGCCGATATACATCAGTAATAAGGAAGTAATCAGGATTGCAATACGGGCTAGTTTCTCGTTTTTGGCATGTACATAAGCACTGTAATAGGCAATAATCAACAACGGGATCACCAGTATCCAATAAACACCCATCAAAATCGAACTGCTGTAAAACAGATGTCCATAAATCACCTGCAGAAACAGCAGCGGAGCCACACCCAGATTTACCCCAAGTGCAACCGAGGTCGGAATCTTATTGATCAGCACACCGAAAATATTACCGCTTGCTCGCATGTCTTTTTTCCCAAAGCGGGCAAAGAGCATCAGCAGGCTGCCTCCCAGAACGACATTAATCACCATTATGTGCAGCAGAAAAGTCACCAGGTCGAGTACAAGGAACAGCCAGGCCGGTGCAGGGATCGTGTCCGGGGTAGGAATCAAATTCACAGGATCCATATGTCACTCCTTTCAGAATGAAAACGACATTCAAAATAAGTAACGGATCGAGATAATAAACAAATAAATAAGCGGTCCAGGATAATGAATTTGACACGGAGTATAGACTTTTCAGGTATGCAGGTTTTAGTGGAACCAATAAACAGCATGTGCCGAGCCTCGGTAATCATAAGAACAATATTAAAGGAATTCCCCGTGCGGATTGATACTTATTTCACAACTATAAAATAACAAGAGGAACAGAAATATACAATATATTTATTGATAACCACGAAATCAAAAAGGTGGGCCGGGTGTAATCGGCGGCATTCTGCCCGCCGGTAACTCACGATCCGAGCGGCCTTATATAGACTTAGCAAGGGAAAAATTTTATCAACCCTGTCCAAAATCCGGTTTTCGGAAGTAAATAGAAATACAGTCGCAACTCTCACATTTCTGTGTTCCTTCGGAGATATCCGTTAAATGTGTGACGGGAAGTGGAGAGGATAAAGGAACGATTGAGTCCTGAGCATACGCCTTCACTTTTACTCGATAAGGTGAATCAAATAATGTTTACTTCACTTCATCTATCAAAAGATATGATGGGAGATTACCAGATGAGCAACCAATATATCCGCCGAAAATAATCCCTTTTTGCTTCGGCTCGGTCGGATCGGTAATATTGTAGAGTATGAACCCGCCAATATTATGAACGGCGATGATATGATTAGCTAAATATTGAAAAGCTATATCCAAAAACAATTCAAATTTCCGGAACATTGTTTTTAGAAATAAATCAGCGTAAACATCGATCCGGGCAAACTAGGTCCGACTGATCTTATTTTAAATTACTAGCATGAAAGGATAATAAATAATTTATATAACTTCAATAATATCAATTATCTGAAGGTATTTTTATTGGGTTACTGCCCAGGGCGGTCGCCACACTAAAGAGCGGGTGATTAGAAATACTATCACTGCCTCACCTGCCTCACAGGGCTTTCGTATCCATGGACCATTCAATTAAAAATTCATTTTAATCTTTTTGGTATTGACTGCACGATTTAAGAAAAAACCAAATAACCTTATCAGCTTTATCCGGCGCCGATATATTGAATTTAATGGAAATATCATAGTTCATTTCAAGAAGAGCAGTCGCTTGGTCATCGAAATATCATTTGTCTCCATTCGGTATAAATAATTCCCTGAACTCAGTAAACGTCCGGAATCATCATGACCATCCCAGATGGATGTATGATCGCCGGATGAGCGTTGTTCATTTACCAATACCCGTAGTCGTTGGCCCAGCATGCCGTAGATTTCCAACTTTACTTTTGCTGGCTTTGACAATGAAAAACCAATCGTTGTTTCCGGATTAAAAGAATTTGGATAATTTTGTTTCAAGTTAAAGTCATGGGCAATATTATTTATACCTCGATCAAATGAAGCTTGAATATCATTCGTATAGACTCCGCCTCCCCGTTTCCCGGCAAAAATAATATTATCAGAATCAATAATCAGCGAACCGATCAACTTGTTACTAAGGCCACTATGCATTTCATTCCAGTTTTCACCACCGTCCGATGAAGTAAAGATTCCTTTGTCTGAAGTGCCGGCGACTAATTCCCCTGTTAAATTGTTAGCCAATGAGACTGTAAAGGAACTGGCAATTCCTGAATTGCAGGCGACCAGTTATTCCCTCATCGGTCGACTTGAAAACTCCGCCACCGGTTCTTATGTAAATAGTTCCATCAGGTGTTGCCATAACTGAACTGATTAATAAATTGGTTAAACCGGAGTTAGCTTCCTCCCCATGCTTTCCATTATCGGTTGACCTGATAATTCCACTTGAGAATAATGCCGCAAATAAATTTCCATTTGGATGTCGAACTATTGACTGGACTTCCGAAAACCCGGATATAAAGTGCAGTGGAAACCAGAATGCGCCATGATCGGCAGAACGGAATATCTCCTGAAACCAACTACCAGCTAATATTTGTCCGTTGCCTTCAGGTAAGGTGGAGTAAACCGTTCCACCAACTGGCCCGTTTGATTGAGACCAGAAATTTTCTCCTGAAGAGTGCTTAAATACAAAGGTAAGGACTAAAATGAGTGTAAAAAAAATAATCGATCCACATACATCTGTTTGGTTTTAACACTGCGACAGTCTGATTCGCTGGATCAAGAGAAGTGCGGAATGTCCTCTTCAATCCATTCTAAATTACACTGTTGTTTACCAGCCGGCACGGCATGCGACCCGCTCTCCGGGCATTCATCGGAAATCCGACTGTTGTTTTAAATCAGCCTCGAAATTAAAAGGTTCAGATTTGGAAATATTTTCGACTTGTCTCCTAATTATCATACCGGTAGAGAGTAGGTATGGGGTGGATATCCGGTTTAACGGCTGATCGTTAATACGTCGTTTTCCAGTGACGTCGTATACTGGGGCAGCGGTGCAGGTGCGGGGCCATTTACAACTGAACCTGCGGTATCATAGACACTTCCATGACAGGGACAGGTCGATCTGCCACCAGCGAACGGTCCGACCGTGCAACCCTGATGTGTGCAGCGCCTGCTATATGCCCGGATACGCTCACCCGATTCCCTGAACAGCAGCAAACCTGCGGCATCGATACTGTTGCTGCCAAGTGACGCCACGCCGCCTACACTTTGCAAAGACCGATAGGGGGCGTCATTCAAATCAAGTATCAGTTCTGCCGGCTGCGATCCACCGTTTGAAGGGCCCGTCGGGCTTGAATCCGAGCATCCGGATATCATCGAAAATACAGCGCCTCCGAGCGCAATAGATCCAGCACCGGCCATGGAATCCTTAATAAAATCCCGCCGGGTAATACTCTTTGTTTTGGGTATATTCCACTTATTCATTCTTACTCTCCATATTTGATAAACCGTTGATCTGATGTAATCGATTTCGATCTCCTAAAAGTATGATATGGACTTTTTGGAATTATGATAGTAAGCTCATATATCACCTGGCCAAATAAAAACGAAAACCGGATTCAGGAAAATCAACATATCATCAATTACCATTATAGTAACCGTGTGATCATAAATCCCAGACGGATATTCTTTGCTGAAAATTTGCGATCCGATCCCGCCATATATTGACTGGTGTTCAGCACTGTATTATTGGTCCCTATTATCTTAAAAAAATGACCGCCTGTTTCGATTTCCAATCCAAAACTGACTGTATTGTAGCTGTCGCGCCATCCGGCAAACGTAGGAATCCATTCCAATAACAGACTCCAGTTTGGTGAGACATAATATTGAAGATAATTTCCCATCGTTATCGTGTATTTTATCTCTTCTGTATACAGCGCACTGTTGTACAAATAGGCAGGCGCGAATCCAATTCCCAGCTTGTTCTCGATAAGCGTATTGAATATCACCTGCGTATAGTATTGAAAATTACGTGAATCTCCTTTGGAACGATCGAATACATCGGTGTTCCAGACACCGCCACCGGCAATGGTGATCAGCGTCGGCAGGATAAAATCATCCAGCTGCACTGCTTTATATTTTACATTCAGTTCCCAGGAATCGGAAACATTGGTGCGTCCCAGGGTTATGACCGTCAGGTTTGAGACAGCGTAACCGAGACCAAAACGGATATTCGCCGGGCCGTCAAAACCGAATAACGCCTGACTGCCCTCACTAACCGGTGGAATAAACCGGTGCGAAATTTCAAATTCAAAATCACCTTTTTGCATAGTTTCGGCCGTCGGAAGATTTATTGCATGGGGCGAATGAAAAAGTTCCAGTTCCGGTGAAGCCGGCTCTTCCCGCTGCCACGAAATATTCTGGCCGTAGCCATCGAACGACAGGATCAGGATTATAAATCCGGTCAGCATCCTGTGTAAAAGTGCAATGCTCATCATTCTGCTCCGTTTACTTTTTCGATATAAAAATCCAGCCGGATATCCATATTCTCGTCAATCTTATAGAACATGATCGAAGGAATTTCGATCTCGAAATCAGAGAGTTTTACATAGAACCGGGAGACAATCCGGTAACCGCTGCCCTTCGGTATCAGTTTGGCTTCGACCACCAGAGGCCGCTCAACGCCATGGATGAACATATTTCCCTCCGCACTGACCAGGAGTGTATCATTGGTCCCCTGTGTGGTACGCGCGATTTTTCCCTTGAAAGAGGTTTGGGGATATCGGTCCGTTTCAAGATAATTTTCACGCATGTGCCGGTTTCGTAAACCGATGCCGGTGTCCAGTGTGTTCAGATCAACTTCAAAATAGACTGCACTGCTACTGGTCATATCATCCCCTTCCCAGTATACATACCCGTCAATATGATCAGTCACACCTTCAAAATTTTCCAGCGGGGCGTCTGAGATAAATTTGACTTCATTTTCCTGCTTCTTATCAACATGGAATTCACCAGCGCGGGATTGCAATGATACCAGCAAGCTGAATGATAATACTGGAATAAACATTCGTTTTTTCATCCGTTTAACCTCATTTAGTTGTTGAGTGCGCCGCGGTCAATCCAGGCGGCAATGGAATCAATTGTCGATTTGGAAAGCGCCGGGCGCGGCAAAGGCGGCATGCGTGCCGAATCCAGGCCGCGAAGTTTCCGGATCAGCAGACTATTTTCACTGTCACCCGGCTTCACCCGCACCAGGGAAGGCTGTTCCAGACTGGGTACATTAACCAGACTCATATAGGATTTTCCATCAGATAAATTCGGATCATTCAGCCCGTTATGGCAGCCGGCGATTGCACAGCCGGGCGTGAATACCGTTTTCTGGATCTCAGAGAGACTCGTTATAGTAATGGTTCCATTACCGGCATCCGGTTCATCTTCCGGACCTTTGATCAGATTCTCACAGGCCACCATATTAAAGACAATGACCAGTAATACCCCTATATTCTTATTTATTTTCATAATAAACCAATCCTGATTATTCGAGTTTTATCGACTGCTTGATATTATCAGAGATTTCGTCTTCATTTCGCGGATCAGTAGGGTCGAGAATTTGTCCGTTTTCACCCACAAACCATGCACTCATATCAATAACCAGATTGACCTCTACCTGCTTTGTATCAGGTGTTACCTGAATCGGAGGTAATAAAAAATGTCTTTGAGTTTCGTTGTCCCGGCTGCGAATAATAAAATCCCGTTCCGCATTGGACTGATCTGTTGTCTTACCTTCGATGATAGTATTGTACCGGTCACCTGCCATAAAATCCGCGAACTGCTGTTCATTGACATATGGTTTGTCTTCAGGGTCATCCGGATCGAGACGATGGATTCGGAATTCGATCCGATCATATGAGCCCAGCGGAACCTGCGCAACCGAAACTGTCACTGGTGTACCATCAAGATTTAGATCGGCGACAAAGGGCCTGGACTTGAATTCAACACTATCCTCTGACTCCGTTTTAAACCGTATATTCCTGATCAACATGCGTGCCCGGGTTACGGAAGGTATTTCCACCATCGACTTACCTAGAACTTGCTTTACTCTGATATTCAATACAATACTTTGTGCACCACTCTCGTTCAGCTCGGTCGGATTATCACTACAACCGATAAGAACCAAAATAACAACTAATGCGCTTAGCAAGACAATCTTCATAACATATCCTTTCTTTTTAACAGGCGTTCCTTTTTTTAACACAATTTTCATGCCAGATTATAAAGTTCAAAAATAAATCTATATTTTTCAGTATGTTATAAGATTTTTATGTAACCGGAATTATTATTGCGGGAGATTATTTGAGAATAGAATGCACGATTTTGAACATCCACATGTCTGGCCTTAAATAATTAACATTTATCTTAGTGATTTCGCTGTATATTGGGAATAAAACCAATTTCAAATATCTTTTAACAGTAAAATATGAGCAAATTTTGCAGTACTGAACGAAAATATGCACATAATGCACAATTATCGTCTTAGAATTATTAGAGGATTCTTATTCCTTTTAATAATCGGTATTATGGCTTGTGAGGATGTTCCGCATGACAATCCACTTGATCCGGTCAACGGCAACAGCGGCCTGGTTTTGAGTGGAAAGGTTTCAACCTTCTATCAACCAAGGCTCGAAATCGAAAATGCTGTACTGCAACTGAAACCCGGAAACCGGGTCATTCTTTCCGATGCAAGAGGTAATTTTGCCTTTAACCGCATGCCTCCCGGAAATTATACTTTATATTGTCAGGCGGAGGGATATCGGGCGGATTCAGCCGAAATTGAATTGATTCAAGACCATTCCCATATTTTTTATCTGGATGGGATGCCGGTTTTTAAACAAATTGAACTCTCCACTCAACATATTGCCCGCTGGTTTCAGCCCGAAGATATTTATTTTCTGGAAATCCTGACCAGAGTCGACGATCCTGACGGGATTGGGGATATCAACCAGGTCATATATGAGATCCCGAATTTTTCTTTTACAGACACACTCATGCCGGATATCGAATCCGGTGTTTTCAGAAAGATAATATCAGTGGCGGAACTGCCGGTAAGTACACTCCACGCGCTTATAGGCCAGGCCTTCTATTTTTATGTGACCGACGATTTCGGTACCGTTAATCGTTCCGATGCAAACTATCTGACCCGAATTCTTGAGGAATCTCCTCTATTGATAGCTCCCACCGAGCTTGAGACAGTGATCTCAGGTGCGATTGAATTCCGATGGAATCCGGTAAATGTACCATTTGATGCCCTGCTGCGGATCGATCTGTTTCAAATCAATTCCGGCATATTTGAGCGTATTGATTCGGTCTTCCCAATTGAGAAAAATATCACCCTTCAGGTCTATGAAAAGCCGGTAATTCCGGGTGATTATTTCTGGCGTCTGTTAATCGTCGATTACTTTGGCAATTCAAGTGCCTCGAAAGAGGGTGTCTTTACGGTAATCAGTACAAATTAAAACAACAGGATATTTATATGCAGAACGCCTATGAATCGCTTCTGAAAATCGGTGAGGAATTGAATTCCCAGCACGATATCAATCTGCTCCTCGAACGTATCATGGATTATGCCATCGAAACCCTGTCTGCTGAACGTGGTTTTATCCTGCTTAAGCAAAATGGCAAACCGGAAAACTATGAAGTGGTAACTGCACGAAATATGAGTCGCGACAGCATCTCCGCTATAAGGGATCATTCCTCGAGTATCGTCAATAGTGTCCTCAGAAAAGGAGAATCGGTGATCACCCTTGATGCACAGAAAGACCGTCGCTTCGAAAATGCTGACAGTGTCATGATCCAACAGATTAAATCCGTACTCTGCACCCCGCTCAGACGGGATGAAAATCTGATCGGGGCAATATATATGGATACACGTGTCTCGGAACGTGAGTTCGACAACGACAGCCTTGCATTTCTCAATGCCTTTGCCAAGCAGGCCGCTATTGCCATCACCAATGCACGATTGCTAGGCCAGTTGCAATCTGAGAATATCCGGCTGAAAAAGCAGGTCTCGTTGCAGCAGTTATTCCCTGAAATAATAGGCCAGAGTAAGGCTATCCGTCAGGTACTCGAAATGATCCGTGATGTTGCCGATACAACCGCATCTGTTTTGATTGAAGGGGAAAGCGGGACCGGTAAAGAACTTGTCGCCAGAGCATTGCATCAGCACTCCTCCCGTAGTGAAAATGGATTTATACCGATTTTTTGCGGAAGTCTTTCAGAATCACTTCTTGAAAGTGAATTGTTCGGTCACAAGAAAGGTGCTTTCACCGGTGCAACGGAAGACAAACCGGGTTTGTTTGAGGAAGCAGATCACGGGACAATTTTTCTGGATGAGGTCGGCGATATCAGTCCTGGCCTGCAGACCAAATTGTTGCGGGTGTTGCAGGAGGGAGAGATAAAACGTGTCGGTGAAACCCGGATCAGAAATGTTGATGTCCGGATAATATCAGCGACCAATAAAGATCTGCACAAGGAAGTCCGCAGCGGAAATTTTCGTGAGGATTTGTACTATCGGCTGAACGTGATTAATATAAAATTACCGCCACTGCGCGATCGGCGGGAAGATATCCCCTTGCTGGCCAGTCATTTCCTGAAGTATTACACCGATAAAAATAAAAAGAATATCAAAGGATTTTCCACCGAAGCCATACATTATTTACAGGGTCATCACTGGCCGGGAAATATCCGTGAGCTGGAAAATGCGATCGAACGGGCGGTAATTCTATGCAGGCAGCGCGAAATAGGCGGGAGTCTTTTTAATTTTGACCGCCAAAGTGCAGGAGTTCCCGTTGGACAGACCCTCAAAGAAATCAACAAATATGCTATTTTACAAACAATTGATATGGTGAACGGCAACCGGACCAAGGCCGCAAAAGTCCTCGGCGTATCCCGCAGGTGGCTTTATTATCAGCTCAAAGAATGGGGTCTGACCAATGGAAATTAAGGGATACACAATCCTGGAGGAGATCAGCCGCGGACCGGTTACCACGGTTTTCCGGGCCACTCAGGATGCCCTTGAACGGACCGTCCTGTTGAAAGTCCTCAATATTCAGTGGAATCAGGATAGCGAGTTTTTAGAAAGATTCCGACGTGAGGCCAGAATCAGTGCAAAACTCAATCATCAAAACATTGCTTCCATTTTCGATTTCGGCATGGATGGCGAATATTTTTATATTGCCATGGAATTTATCACCGGCCGGACTTTAAAAGAACTGGCCGAAAAAGCACAACCGCTGCCCTTTTCGGTTATATTAAATCTTACTAAGCAAATTTGTGACGGACTCATTTTTGCGCATGGAAAAGGGATTGTACACAGGGACATCAAGCCAACCAATATTCTCGTCGGGCATGATGGTATCGTAAAAATAACCGATTTCGGTCTTGCAACGGTCGCAGATCTGCCTTCTATCACAGAACAGGGCATAGGTGTTGGGACGCCTGCCTATATGTCCCCCGAACAGGCTTTGGGTAAAAAAGCCAGCTTTCAATCCGACCTGTTCAGTCTGGGTGCAACCCTCTATGAATTATGTACCGGCAGTTCGCCTTTCCGGGCTGATACCCTTGCAGAAACTATAACAAATGTTACCCGTAATACCCCACCCCCGGTTTCCGAAATTAATCCTGAAATCCCCAGACGGTATGGCGACCTGCTTACTCAGCTGCTGGAGAAAGATCCAGCCAGAAGACCTGCTGATTTAGTGTCATTGCAGTCAAGGCTGGATTCATTGATGAGTGGATCCGATCAAGCCGATCTGGAAAAATATGTGCCGAATCCGAAAAGAACATTAAGTTTTAAGGAATCCTCCAATTACCCAGAAAAAAAATCCAATCCAATTAAATGGACCGTTGTTTTTGCATTATTGCTGCTGATGACATTTATCTTTTATTATGGCATATCCGGAAACATGTGGGTAACGGCTGAATCCGTCGAGTCAATCATCGAAACCGATTCGCTCGGAACGGAGAAACCAACCGCTGCTTACAAAGCAGGTTCCGCCCCCGACAGTTCCGGCGGATTGACCCTTGAACGGATAATAAAATCACCTGTGCGCAGGCCGGTCGCAGATAAGCAGATAATGTCAACTGATACTACGGTTGCACAGGTAGTATCAAACAGTGTCGAATCACTCCTTTACATCGTATGTGTACCATGGGCCGACATTTATATTGATGACAAGTACATCGATACTACTCCGATAGATTATCCAGTCCCGCTTGGAGCCGGTAAGCATGTAATTGAATTCCGTAATCCGAATTATCAGACTTTTCGGCATCCGGTCGAAGTGTCCACAACTGCGATTGAGACTCTGAATGTATCATTGGAATCAAAAGATGGATTCTTAATGGTCCAGGCTGTGCCATGGGCGGATATTTATGTGAACGACACTTACCGTGAAACAACGCCGCTCAAGGAGCCAATCGTACTTGCAGCAGGAAAGCATGTTTTGCGGCTGACCAATCCGGGATATGCGGCGATTATTGATACGGTGCTGATCAGGCCGGGGGAGCAAATTGATAAAAAGTTTAAATTTTAAATGAGTGGCATTAAAATTGTACATTTTCTTTCAGGATAAATTTACGGAGAACCAATGACCGGCCCGATATATAGAATGATTTTAGTATTGCTGGGTATAACAGTGGCGGACTTATGGGCGGGAGGATGGCAGCTCATTTCACCGCTCCAGACTCCGAGAGGCGGCGCTGCTGCTATTGCCTACAGCGACAAGATTTATGTTTTCGGCGGTAAATCAATAGATAACAAAGTATTAAACACCGTTGAATTATATACCCCTGAGAATGGATTCTGGGATACAACCGCCGTACCGTCATTCACCATTCCACGTTATAATGCCTCGGTTGTGATTTATGATAATCGTATATACCTGATTGGCGGCCGCGATGAGGAAAAGGTATTCAATGACGTTGAAGTATATGATCCTGAGCAAAATATGTGGTCATCGGTGCAAAAGCTGCGCAATGACCGGGAAAGTCTGGCAGCAGCAGTATTCAATGACCGGATCTATGCTATCGGTGGACAAAGAGCTGATTATAATCTGGTGGAGGAAATTGAATGGTACAACTATGGTGAAAACGACTGGCTGGAGGCTATTTTCAATTTACCTTATCCCCGGGCAGCACATTTTTCAGCAGTGGTGCAGGACACGTTCTTCATGTTTGGAGGTTACTATTACGGATTAACCAAAACATCCTATAAATGCTTCCCCGGCCAGGACGGATACAAATGGTTCCCAGGTCCACAAATGTCGTACGGAAGAGCTTATGGAGCCACCGCCCAGACCGACTCACTGATATATCTACTCGGTGGGGAGACATCCGGCGGGAAAACTGCCGTCACTGAAATCTACAATGTATACATGGATTCCTTTAGCATAGGTCCATCCCTTACATCAGCACGAAGCGGGATGGCGGGTGCAGCACTCGGGGATACTGTTTTTGTCATCGGTGGATTCGATGGTATTTATGACCAGCCCATGGATCTGGTTGAAATATATATCGAGACACCCACAATCCTGATAAATCCGGATAACGGAACGCCGGTTTCAACGGGATTAATTAAAGGCTATCCCAACCCATTTAATGGGTTGATCACCTTTGAAATCTCTGTCACCAAATCAGCCGAATACCGGCTCAACATATTTAATATTCGCGGTCAGCATATCAAGTCCCTTCACAGCGGCCGACTGAATCAGGGGACACACTATTTTCAATGGAACGGTACCGGCATATCAAACCAATACACCGCATCCGGGATATATGTGCTGGCATTGAATTCCGGGGATTATTTCGAAAAATACAAAATTGTCTATGTTAAATAGCATCAGACTGACCACCCTCATCATAACATTACTTTCATCAGCTCTAACCGCCCAGAGTGCTGGGGACCTGGGAATGCGTTTACAGAGGCTGTATGAGGATTTTAAATTCCAGGAGGTTATTTCCAGCGGGCGGCATCTGCTGCAAAATTCCGATGTCATTTCCGAAAGTGATATAAGACTTATCCATGAATATATGGCAATCTCCTTTTTCACCATCGGTGAAACCGACTCCGCTCACAAACATTTTTACACGCTTCTGGTTATGGATCCTAACCATACCCTGGATCCGATCCGAACATCTCCGAAAATTCTTGATTTTTTTACAGAGATCAAGGTCGAATTCAATCGTATGTACAGCCAGGACCGTTTACAGCATGTCGATCGTTATATATTCATGGAAGATCTTCGTCCTGCCGCAGCCTGGCGATCGGCCCTGTTACCCGGGTGGGGGCAGATTTACAAGCATCAACCGGTCAAAGGATATATTTTCGGCGGTGCCTTCTTGACAGGATTGATTTTTACATCTGGCGCATTAATTAAAGAAAATGACTACCAGGATAAATATCTTAACAGCGATGATCCGGCTGAGATTTCCGATCTCTACGATCGTTACAACAGCTGGTCAAAAATACGCCGCGGCGCGATGTATACAACTGCAGTCATATGGCTGCTGAATTTCTCGGATGCGATATGGGCAGATTATCCCAGGCTGGGTATCGAACAATCTGCATCCGGTCGGTTAAGCCTGTCGCTCTCCTATAAGTTTTAATGTCAGGCTGCATCTTCGCCTTCCGACCAGTATAAATTTCCCGAAATCCCATCTGCATAAGGGCAAGGATCTGAGTGACAATTTTCATCAGATCCAAAAATCACCTGCCGTCCGTATATCCGCTTTCCCCTGGCCCATTTCGAATTGACAGCAGTTATTGTAAAATCATTTTATTACGATAAGTTTAATATTCAATGCTCCCGAACTGCCCTATCGATCTATACATCCTTCGCAGGCGACCTGTAGGTGGGGTAAAGAAAAGTATCAGCGCACGGTCGGTTTTCCGTTATAAGGAAATGACAATAAGGGCAAAAAAAAGGGATACCCGTTCTTCGCCGGATATCCCTGTACTCCAATACTGACTTAAAGTTTATCTAATCAATAACATCCTCCTGGTTTGACGAAATTGTTCGGATTCAATGCGATAAAAATATAAACCACTGCTCACCGCCCGCCCGGCTGAATCCAGGCCGTCCCAGACGACTTCATGCTGACCGGCGGGAAGAGATTGATCAGCCAGCACCCGAATGATCTGTCCCAGGTTGTTATACACAGCGAGATTCACCGTGGAACGTGCAGCCAGACTGAAACGAATGGTTGTACTCGGGTTGAACGGATTTGGATAATTTTGCTGTAAATCAAACGATTCGGGAGTTCCTCCGGCCAGCGATTGTGCGATTGCCGTCGGGAAATTTATATCAATGAAGTTCGTATTGTGGGTGAATAAGATAATCTCATTACCGTTTGTTGCAGTAAAACTCTCGCGCCAGGCATGATCTGTCGGAGGTGCATCATAGGTTCCGTTGCCATTGTGATCGGCATAAAAATCCGCGTTATAACTACCGTTAAGTTTCAGGCCAGGTATTGAACGTGAAAAGGCGGGTGCAACTATTTCATCAATTTTAATTGTACCCAGCTCATTCACGTTGCCCGTGTCCACCAGGCGTAGTTCGAACTTTTGGCCAAGATGAGGATTCATGCCCTGCAGATCGAGCGTGAATAAATATTCCCAAACGATATCGGTGAAGTTTGTATTATGCTGGAAACTAACTTCTTTATCGCCGTCATCTCCCGTGGCGACACTCAGGCGCCAGGCGTGATCAACCGGCGGGGCATCGTACACCCTGTTCCCGTTGTGATCGGCATAAAAATCGACATGGTAATCGGTGCCTGCCTTCATCCCCTGTGCAAAGACGGTGAATTCGTTGTCATACACATTATCAAGGCGGACCCGACCGACCTCCCTGCCGGAGCCTTGTTCTATCACGCGCATTTCAAACAGCTGCCCCACATGTGGTGTCAGGTCACTGATCTCGAGTGTGAGTTCGTATGTCCAGGAAATATCTGTAAAGCCTGTGTTGTGCACAAAAGATACCACTGCATCACCTTTCGTATCATCCGCACGGAGCCGCCAGGCATGATCCGTTGGCGGTGCATTATAGAGTCCGTTCCCGTTATGGTCACTGTAAAAATCAACCTGATAATACCCCGCTGTGTCGATACCCGCTACGCTGACCTCGAAATCGGTTAAGTCGATTGAGGTGAGTTTCTCGCGTCCGACCTCGTTTCCGGTAAGTAAATCAATGACCCGCATCTCGAACATCTGCCCCAGATGAGGATTCATTCCTGAAAGCTCAAGGGTCAGCTGATATTTCCAGTTGATGTCAACAAAATTGGTTCCGTGGGCGAAATCCAGTTGCGTATCCCCTTCAATTTTCTCGGCCTCTAGCCGCCAGGCATGGTCGACCGGCGGTGCATCATACAACCCGTTCTTACTCAGATCGGCATAAAATTCAATCCAGTAGCTGTCATTTCTCTGAACGCCGGGAAGATCAACGGTAAATTCTGCAGTCTCGATTGCTTCCAGTACTTTCCGGACAACTTCGCGACGGGTCTTCTGATCGACAACCCTGATGCCCAGCTGCTGGCCCACATGCGGGGTCATTCCGGTAAAGTGAACGCTGATCGCATATGGCCATTCGATATCGGTAAAATTTGTATTATGTACGAATGGCACAATCGTGTCTCCGGATACAGCATCCACGCTCAACCTCCAGGCGTGATCATTAGCCGGCTTGTCATATTCACCATTCCCGTTATGATCACTGTAAAAATCCACCCAGTAACTGTGGCCGGGTTCGATGCCAACCAAAGGGATCTGAAACTCAGCGGCTGGTATTGATGCCAGTTCATCCCGGTCAATTTCCTGCCGGCTCCCCTTATCGACCAGTCGTATTTCAAATCTCTGACCGATATGGGGTGTCATTCCACTAAATTGTACGGTAAGGACATCACCGGTATTACTGAGGGCACTGCCCGGCGACCGCACACGGTCCAGTAAACCGGGTGCCGGATTCCCCGCACTCCACAGCGCATTGGGATCCTGTAGCTCGACACCATTCGGCAGACCATCGCCGTCGGAATCCAGTGCAGCCAGTGCATAATTCCAGATCACATTTCCGCTCCCATCAAGAAAACTCTCTTCGACCGCCGCACCGAAGTCATTGCGTAAACCGCCGCCCTGCTGATTAACATGGCAGTTGGCACAATCGTTGACCTCGCCATTTGGAATCTGATTCGGTCTGAAATCCCGGGCAGGGCTTTCATTTTGAATCAGTAAAACAAACATTAAAATCATTGAAAATGAAACAATTGATCTCATTTTACCCCCTTTGCTTAAGTGTTTTTCTTAGTTGAAATTTTGAATGGTACATATATCGGGCACTAGCCAATGAAAGCATTCATAAGTGGTATGATTCCAATCGCCCCCCACCAGCTGTCGTAAATAAATCCAAGAACGAGCATGACAACTCCGGCAATAATCCGGAGAATGATATCACCCTTCCCCATGTTTTTTGCATGTGACTCTCCTTTTAGATTTGGTTGAATGGCATGACTAAGACAAGAACCGTGCCTCTTTTTCCTATTTACCACATCTTGTTTATAAACAATAAGTTATAATTTCTAGACCAGAAAGCAGGATTTGTATACGAATGAATGATTTGAGAAGCAGATGCACCCACCGGTGCATATATTGCTCAAAGCGACTTGGGTGACGGTTGTTCAGAATAGGTGCGATACCGAAGAGATGCGAGATTTCCAGGGAAGGGTACTCAAAATGTCAGATAAAAAATCCTTATATATTGCGGACATTCTCACTCGTTAAGATTTATTTTCAGCGGATACAAGCATCGATCGGGTACACTTCATTGACACATACCCAACCATCCCGATTGCCATACGCTGTCTGATCCTGAACCCGTTTCCGGCAATTCAAAATAATCCTTATTTATTCACCACCACGCCTTCGGCGCCGCGTCTGCCTGTCCGACTGCCAGGCGGGCCGGCGGGCAGGGGCAGGTGTTGTTGCACGGAAGTCTTTAAATTCACATTTTTATCCGTGGTTCATGAATTAATCAGGTTAATCAAAAGAGAAATTAAAAAGAGGGAAGATCGGAAGAAATCCGCCTTTTCCAATGATATTGATGAATCCGATCTGAATGCCCTTCATGGTGGCAGCATAGTTTACCAGCGCCAGCTGCAGTCCTTTAAAATGGCCGGAATGGTGGTTCACACTACTCCATTGCAGTCCCTCGAAATTTCCATTTGAAACACTCACAAAATTGGCCTGCCAACCGACGAAGCCTCCTTCGACTACACCGACCCCGCCCCATTGTATGCCTGTCTGTTTGGACGAGGTAAAGTTTACCAATCCGATATCAACCCCTGTAACAGCAGCGTTCTTCCCATAGATCAGGCTGAACCGGAAGGCACTGACCGATTGATTTTCGGGAACGATCTGGACCGGATTGAAGAGTGCTAATTGGATGGGACCTTCCTGTGCAAAAAGCGTGCTCCCTGAGAGCATGATTGGGATAATTGCCAAAACAAATATCATTCTTGATCGCTGTTTCATGATTTAACTCCTATCTTAGGGAAACTGTTTTTTAATAATCATGCGTAAATTTGAGCTATCCGAGATCAGACAAAATTATTTTTTTTCCCTTCCTCATAAAACACCACCGAAATTTCCCTGCTCCGATATTTTAGTTGAGCCACATAGGGAAGGAGGCAACTATTAATGCGAATATCCTGTTTTCTGAAGATCTTTCCCGGCTGCTCCTTACGTTCCTTGTCCTGGTAATCGGCAACAGTTTTTGCATGGTATAATAATCACCATACTCCTGCGCCTAGCTCAAAAACGTAGGTTAATTCTTTTATATCCATAAAACCGCGGTTCTTTATGCCGATACGGGCACCCCAGAAATCAGTCAGCACACTTAAAAATTTGACCGGAGAGAATTTTACATTGCCACGAAATTTGATGCCGGTCTCAAATATGAAATCTGTCCTTTTTTCGACAGTATTAGTTCCATGTACATCATACCGGTCAACCTCGACACCAACCGAAAAATAAGGATCCATAAAGCGCGAGGCGGATCCGGTATATAGTATGTGATACCCAAAATCACGCCAGTGCTTATCCTGCATATAAATCCGGTTGACCAGCCAGCCGCCGACCAGGGGTGCCTCGACATTTTTCACAATCAGCAGGGGAAAATTGAAGGCAATCCCCCATTGACCATTGTCCACACGCGCGGCGACCGCCAGCGAATTGATAAAATTTCCTGCTTCCCACCACTCAAAGAATTTCTGTGTCTCGGTAAGCGTTTTGATGTACGGCCAATCATCAGAATAATATCCGCTCATATCATGAGCCAGCACTTTATCGGGTTCTGCCTTATCGGGGGACGGCATGGGGCGCAACTGATAAACGGCATTATCCGGTGCATATACCCCATCCCGTTCATATTTCGCCCGGTGCGGGCTGTCCTCAGGCAGCGGTGGCAGAACCTTGTGCTGCGGTCTGCGTACCTTTGCCATCCAGGCTTCAAACCGGGCTGAAAACAATTCGCCGGTCCGGATCACATCACGCAGACCCCAGGCATCATTTGTACGAACATTTACATCATAACCCGGTGTATAATATCCATCACCATTCATGTCCGATACACTGGCATGTTTACCTTCTTCAACCATGATGTGGAATGGTAATTCCAGTTCAAAGTTCAAGTTATCGGGATCCACCTTATAAATGTTATCATACCATGCCAAGGCATGAGCTTTGGCGGTTATCTGAATCAAATATAATATGTAATGCGTTGCAAGTGAATCATCCTTTATGCGATGGACATATACCTTGAACTGTGCCTGTTCGGTATCGTGTTCATGCTTTCCAAGACCGACTTCGTACCGGTAATAATGGTTGTAATCGATATCAAAACCATAAATTTTACTTAAATCCAGAATTGAATTGCCAATATGTTTGGGATCCGGTTCATATGCACCGGAGATACTCTCATCAGAGACCAGGATATTGCGTATCTGATAATAGACCACCGGAACTTCCGCCTGTTCCTCAAAGGGAAAAGCCGCCGGAATCCGGATATCTTTTCCCCTCTTACTATTCAATTCAGGCTCATCCGGTGAAAACCAGAACACCGGTGCACAGTATGCGGCAAGATCTTTTATCGTCATTATTGGATCAATTCCCTCCCAGTACATTATGAAAGAGTGCTCCTTTACGTCATTTTCGTTCTGGTCACCTTTGCTCTCGCCGGCATACAACAGCGGTGCAAGTAAAAATAATGCCTTCCATCCGAAATTTATGATATATCTGGTTAGGATCATATCCCCTCCTCCTGACTCAGTATATAACTATTCTTGTTACCTAAATGAATATTGGACGGTCGCATTACTTATTTGATTTAATTTTACACAACCAATCCAAACCATGCATGTTATTTTTGATTCTGGCATCAGATTTATGAAGATGACCGGATGTCTGACCGGTATATGACCATATCAGTTCCCGCTTTGTTGTTCCATCCAGTCCGTTACATAGTTCTCCAGCACAGTCAGGGGCACAGCCCCGTTTTCTAATACTACATCATGAAATGCGCGGATATCAAAGCGTTCACTCAGTACTTCTTCTGCTTTGCGGCGTAACTCCCGGATCTTTAGTTCGCCGATCTTGTATGCCAGTGCCTGGCCGGGCCACGAAATATACCGGTCGACTTCGGTTGTAATGTTATGTAATGTCAGGGCCGAATTTTCGGCCATAAAATCGATCGCCTGCTGACGCGACCATCCCAGATAATGTATTCCCGTATCGACCACCAGACGGCAAGCCCGCCACATTTCATAGGTGAGCCTACCGAAATTGCTATAGGGATCCTGGTAGAATCCCGTTTCAAGCCCAAGACGTTCCGCATATAATGCCCATCCCTCAACGAAGGCCGTTGAACCACTGAAACGTCGGAAAGCCGGCAGGTTTTCCAGTTCCTGCTGCCGGGCAATTTGCAGATGATGCCCTGGAACCGCCTCGTGCAATGAAAGCGCCTCGATCTCATATAGGGGGCGGCTGTGGAGGTCGAAGGTGTTGACATAATAAAAGCCGGCACGTGTTCCGTCGCCGGAGGGTCCGTCATAATAAGCAGTGGTGCTTCGGGGCGCAATAAAATCCGGCACCTGCTTGATACCGTAGGGCATGCGTGGCAGTGTATTAAACAATTCTGGCAGCTGGCCATCCATTTTCTTTAACACCAGCGCGACTTCCTTCATCAGCTGCTCCGGACTATCGACATAAAAGCGTTTATCGGTGCGTAAAAACCGGATAAAATCTTGAAAGTCACCGCCGAATCCTATTTCACCTATAATCTGCTGCATCTCCGTTCGAATCCTCTGCACCTCTTTGATTCCGGTATCATGCACCTCCTCCGGACTCAGGTCAAGTGATGTATAATAGCGGATCCGGTGACGATAAAATTCTTTTCCAGCCGGCAGATCGCTTGCCGCAATTGTTGCACGGGCTGCCGGTATATATGCTGATTGCATGAAAGCAAGCAATCGTTCATAGCCGGGGATTACCTGCGTTCTGACCGCACTTCTGATCCCGTCCATTACCTGCTCCCGGTCTGCTCCCGCTATAGTTTTCGGAAATTTTTCGACCGGTTTAAATAACAGACTTTTTTCCGGAGCATCTACCAGCTGTGACTGGATAACTTTCTCGATATCACGGAGGACGATTTCCGGTACTATATACCCCTCAGCGATCCCTTGTTTCATCAATGCGATATGATCATCCACATATTTTCCGAATGCTTCAAGCCGCGCGGTATAATTCTTATAATCTGCCAGTTTCATGAAAGGCAGCGCATCCGGCAACTGTGGAAAAGAAACATGGAATCCAGATCTGCTTGTGAGCGGCATGAGATAAGTTTTATACTGCCCTTCCGCCATCGCCATTTCGTTTCTGAGCTTGAACAGATCATAATTTACCTGATCTGTTTTTGAAAGCCCTGAGCGATCAATCTTCAGCAGCTGATCCAGCATAAGGCTGTCCATTTTCAGATCTTCAGCAATTGCCTGAGGAGAACGGTCGGGCATACGGTCATCATAGCGATGATCTCCTACATAGGTTGCGTGCAGGGGTTGGGTTTTCATCTTATATTCCCAGTCTTCCTGAATAAGACGATTCAGATGATCAGTTGCCTTGTTATTTTTTAATTCACAAGCCATCAGGGCAACTAGCACTATTACGCATCCTGCAAATACACAATATTTCATACCATGCTCCTTAGTATTTGATAATGTATTGTGTTGAATGATCCTGCTAAATTGCGGTTCTTTATAATCGTTTGCGGACCAGATTTAATAAAGCTCGTAGCAATAAAAACCTACGGTATCGGAACAGCTGATCATATCCAATAATTTGAAGTATGCTTGACTATAATAGCAATCGAATCCAAATCCTGTTAATTCCATCCTGATACGTGCCGCGCATGCAAAAATTCACACGTAAAATAAATCACTCAGCGAATTGTGCTGACGATCTTTATGTCATCTAAATCTGGTTTTCAACAAATTCTGTTTAATTTATAATAGAAGTGTTAAAGAACCAAAAGAGGAAACCATTTACTCAGAATATTTCGTTAAAACAAATCTGCAATCTGCCGAATATCATATAAAGGAAAAACAGTGTACCGGAGCCGCAGGATTTTGCAGAATATCAAAGAAAATCAGACGATTATCGGGGTTGATCTCGACGGAAGCTATATTCGCAGTGGTAAGGTGAAAAACAACCTGATCAGCCTCTTCCACACCGCCCGGATCTCCTCCCATGCTTCAAAGGAAATTGTTCTTCAGCAGGTTACCAGCGCGATTCGAAAAGTATTCTCGAAGGAGGTCAAAGGTATCGGGATCGGCGTCCCAAGTCTGGTTGATATACAGAAAGGTATCATATATAATGTACAGAATATTCCCTCATGGAAAGAGGTGAAGCTAAAAGATCATATGGAAAATGAATTTCAGGTACCGGTATATATCAACAATGATGCAAATTGTTTTGTTGTTGGGGAAAAATACTTCGGTCATGGCCGTGATTATCATGATATCGTAGGTTTGATCCTTGGCACCGGAATGGGTGCGGGAATTCTGATCGGAGATAAGTTGCGCAGCGGGAACACATGTGGTGCCGGAGAATTTGGTCAGATCCCATATTTGGACGCGACATACGAAAGTTATTGCAGTGAAAAATTCATCGAACGCCACGGTAAGAGATCTTTGGAAGAAATGCTTGATCTGGCAGAAGCGGGTAATCAGGATGCGTTGGAAATATTTGCACAACTGGGTAGCCATGTTGGTGCGGCGGCGCTGACCATTATAAATGCTGTCGATCCAGGTATCATTATCATCGGGGGAACCCTAAGCAAGGCTTATCCCTATTTTCATACCAACATGTGGGAAAAAATCAATACTTTTCCATACCCTCAAACCATAGAAAATCTGAATATTATAATCAGCCAGGATCCAAATATAGCCATCCTCGGTGCCGCAGCCTTATTTTTCGACGAAAATTTGGAGACCTCAATTGAGTCATTACGATTACAGCAGGAACAAACAAAAGCAGCACTCCAGGAGAGTGAAAGTAAATATTTCCAATTATTTAACCGTATTGCCGATCCGATTTTTATTTATGATAAAGCCACCCACCGGTTTCTTGGATGTAACGACGCCGTCCTCAAAATATACGGCTACCGTCGTGAGGAACTGAACCAGATGACCCCGTTTGATTTGCATTTGCCGGAGGATTACCGGAAAGTTGAAAAGAGTATTAATATTAAAAATATTAATTTTCCGTTCACCTACAAGCATGTAACCAGGACCGGCAAACGTATCGATGTTGAGGTGATCGCCGACGAGATTACTTATGAAGGCAGGCCGGCGATGCTAAGTATTGTACGCGATGTTTCAGACCGGCGGCGGGTGGAACGTGAATTACGTAAATCCAAAGAGAATCTCGAACAGGCAAAACGTGAAACCGATGATATCCTTCGCAATGTAGAGGAAGGCATTTTTCTGATCAGTCGGGACCTGGTTATCCAATCGCAGTATTCAGCAGCCCTGGACCAGATTCTGGAAGAAAAAAATCTTGCCCAAAAAAGATTCATGGATCTGTTTGAAGATAAAATATCCGGGGAACAGATCGGTTCAATTGCCGAGTTCCTGGAGCTTTTATTTAATCCGGATATCGATCCCTCTGTCCTTGCCGATCTGAATCCTCTCCATCAGATCAGCCTGGATTACATCTCAACAAATGACAAAACCGCTGAAAAGAAGTATCTCGATTTTCAGTTTAAGCGAATTCACAACGGCACCTCCAATATAAACGAGGTAATGGTCACCGTAATCGATGTCACCCAGGAAATACTTTTGACCAAAAAACTACAAGAATCCGAACAAAAAACGCGTAAACAACTCGACTTTATTTTGATGCTGCTCCAGGTTGATCCGGCTTTGATGAATGAATTTATCGAGAGTTCACAAAATGAGCTTTTACATATGGGTAGAATTCTTGAGAAAATGAAAATCGACGGTGTTGCTGCCAGTCTGCTTGATGAGATGTTCCGTTCCGCCCATCTAATTAAAGGTAACGCCAGTTTATTGAACCTGAAGGTTTTTAGCCATCATGCGCATGATTTTGAAAGCCAAATTGCAGCAATCCGTGAAAAACCGAATACAACCCAAAAAGATTTGCATCGATTTGAGACGTATCTGCTTGAATTCCACGCCAATTTTAAAGAGCTGATCGGATTGATCGAAAAAATAAGCCGTATACAAACCCAATTCCGTCCGAAACGGGAGTTTGAGAGCAGATTGCTCACCCATTCACTCATTCAGCTTGTCGGACAGCTCGGGAAAGACATTGGTAAAAAAGTCATCTTGAACCTGAAACAATTTACCCCGGATGATATTCCGCCCAGACACAAGACCATGATCAAGGAGATACTAATCCAGTTACTACGCAATGCAATATCACATGGAATTGAAAATCCGGATGAGCGCAAACAGGACAAGAAGCCACCCGAAGGGAAAATCACCATCTGGTCATCATTGACTGATCATACATTTGAGATTTATGTTGAGGATGACGGACGTGGACTGGATCCTGATAAACTACGTCAACGGGCTGTGGAGCTGCAATTGGAATCGCAGCATAAAATCAAATCATGGTCAGACGAGGAGACACTGCAGGTGATTTTCAGACCGGGGTTTTCAACCTTCGAAACAGCCGATTTGATTGCCGGCCGGGGGATCGGAATGGACCTGGTGAAACGAAAGATCGAACAGGCTGAAGGAAGCATCAGCATTCAATCTGTAAAGGGAAAATACTGTACCTTTACCGTTTCGCTGCCAGTTGATGCGAACGACAATACCTGAATCTATTCGTACCGAAGCGATTCCATAACATTCGAATTCGCAGCCCTGATTGCCGGATACATACCTGCCATTACCCCTACAAAACCACAAATTAAGAAACTGTAACCGATCCATAACCAGGGCACTATTATTTCCGCTCCGATTTGAAAATAATTGAATACCAAACCCCCGATTATACCGGCTACGCCACCACACACACCCAGGGTAGCCGCTTCGGTGATGAACTGTGCCAGGATCGATGATTTTCTGGCGCCGATCGCACGACGTACACCGATCTCACGTACCCGCTCGGTTACCGATACCAGCATGATATTGGCAATACCAATCCCCCCGACAAAGAGTGAAACCATGGCGATCATGATAATAAAACGGGCAATCTCTGCATTGGTCTGCTGGATAGTCGAGAGAAAAACATCCTGCCGGCGAACCCTGAAATCATTATCCTGCTCGGGCTGGAGGCGATGATTTCTTCGCAGGATTACTTCAATATCGAACAAAGCCTCCTCATAATCATCCGAGGAACGCATCTGCGCTAGAATATTGGAAAGATGTTCCCTTCCGAATATCCGGTCCTGTGCTGTGGTCAGAGGTACAAAAACCTGATCATCAGGACTGTTACGATCTTCACCAACCAGATTCAGAAGGCCGACAACCGTGAACCGGCGTGCGTTGAGCATCACAGTAGAACCGATCGGCGACTCAGTTTCGAAGAGTTCCTCGCGGACTTTCGCTCCAAGAACACAAACTCTTTCTTTACGTTCAAGCTCTTCCTTTACAAAAAACCGCCCGGCCGCTATTTTAAAATTGCCAACCAGCTCATAATCCGGTGTCGACCCGGTAACTTCTGTATTTATATTCTGGTCTTTATATTCAATATCTGCCCGCGCACTGAGCACAGGAACACAGCGAAGTATAACCCTGGATTCCCTTTCGATTTCCTGCGCATCTTCCCAGCTCAGGTTAACCACATCGGTTCCCGTGCGGACACCGCCGTGATGTGAATAACCGGGTCTGATATAGAGCACATTTGATCCGAGCGCTTCCAGACGTTCCGTGATACTTCTCTGGGTTATTTCACCAAGCGCCACCACGTAGAGCACCGCAGCAATCCCGACAGCGATACCTATCAGAGTCAGGACAGATCTCAAAGGATTGGACCGCAGGCTTTGTAATGCCAGAATCACATTTTCAATGAACAGCATCATACACTTCCCGATTAACGGTTGGAACGGTTAGAGGTACCAAAACTGCGGCTGGAGCGGATACGTTCCTCAAGCCGGTCATTGGATTCTTTCAGACGGGATTGCATTTCCACAGCAACAATATCTCCTTCCTTCAAACCGGAAAGGACTTCGGCTTCGCGAAAGTTTGACACTCCGATTTCAACTTCCCTGAGTTCGTATCCCGCACCTTCCTTAATCCGCACCAGCCATTTGTTCTTCTCTACTGTAGGCAGCAGCATCATGGTCGGTACGAGAACTACATCTGGCTTCCGTTCTAACGTTACCTCTACCGTGGAGTTCATACCGGATTTCAACCTGCCGTCCGGATTATCTACTTCAAGTATGATATCAAACAGGGTCACATTCTGCTCGACACGTGCCTCCGGTGCAATCCGGACGATTTTGCCTTTGAACGTTACACTCGGATAGGCTTCTGCCACCACCGTACCCTCCTGATCCACTTTGATGCGGCCGATATCGATCTCATCGATGCCGGCCTCGATATAGACCCGGCTCATATCGGCAATATCAACAATCGGTGTCCCGCCGGAAACATTGCTCACACCAGAGGCAATAATCTGTCCCTGTTCGACATATTTCTGCAGAATTATGCCATCGATCGGAGAACGGACGACTGATTCACGCAGCCTTTCCTGCGCCCGTTCCAGAATGGTTCTGGTCTGGATAAGTTTCCCTTTGGCCACCGCAAGATTTAATTCGATCTGATCATGCTCTTCTTCCGAGACAAGGTTTTCAGTAAATAATTGTTCCTTCCGTTCGTAAGCTCGTTTCGCATTGGCCAGTTCCGCCTGTGCGATATCATAATCCGCCTGTGCCTGACCGACCGCAGCCAGTTCATCACGCTGATCAAGCCGGGCGATCAAATCACC